>Ga0302314_10008471_pt1 | contig 18278 bp, 17 predicted proteins | sample III_Palsa_N2_3_FD_200533 | JGI IMG/M metagenome (GOLD analysis project Ga0302314, IMG submission 200533) | Peat permafrost microbial communities from Stordalen Mire near Abisko, Sweden - III_Palsa_N2_3 | ecosystem: Environmental > Terrestrial > Soil > Palsa > Peat permafrost | place: Sweden...
TCGTCTCCATGACGTAGGCGGTGTGCGTGTTGCCCACCGAACGCCACCAGAGCGGACGCACCGGAAGCGACGGCGAATGCAGCTGCCCGTCCATCATGGGCAGGTCATACGACGACGGGTAAACGCCTTCGACCGACGTCGAATCGACGCCGTCCTTGATCAACATCGCCATGGGCGTTCCCGCCATGATGGACTGGCCGACGACGCCATGCTTCCACGACGCCACCTTGCCGGCGTCGTCGAGGCCGACCTTGACCGCGTGCACCATCATTGGCCGGTACAGGCCCGCGTTCATGTCGTCCTCGCGCGTGTACTGCAGGCGCACCGGCGCGCGACCCTTGATCGCCACGGCCACGTTGACCGCGGCCACCGTGAAGTCGCTGTACGCGTTCGCGCGGCGCCCGAAGCTGCCGCCGGAAATGAGCGAATGCAGCTTCACCTTCTCCATCGGCAGGCCGGCCGCCTTGGCCGCGAACTGGTGGTCGAACGTGGGGAACTGGTGGCCAGCCCAGGTCTCGAGCATGCCGTCGTGCAGCCACGCGACGCAGCTCTGCGGCTCCATCGGCGCATGCGCGAGGAAGGGGAATTCGTAGACGGCCTCGATCGTCTTCGTCGCGACCGGCGCCGGCTTGCCGGCCTCCGCGGCCGCGGGCTTCGCGAACGGCGTGCCGGGTTGCGTGGCCAGTTCGCGGTACTGCGCCAGCAACGCCTCGGAGTCGAGCTTGGCACCGGCCGACTCGTCCCACGTCACCTTGAGCGCACGCCGGCCCTGTTGTGCCGCCCAGGTTCCTTTCGCGACGACGGCGACGCCTTCGGGCACCGCGACGACGTCCGTCACGCCCTTGACCTTCTTCGCCGCGGAGGCGTCGAACGACACCATCTTCGCGCCGAACGACGGCGGGAACGCGATGACGGCGGTGAGCAGGCCCGGCAGCTTGACGTCGCCGGTGTAGGTAGCCGTGCCGTTGCACTTGGAGGGCGAGTCGACGCGCGGCGTCGCGTGCTCGTGGCCCATCAGCGTGAACTGGTCGGGCGTCTTGAGCACAGGCTTTTCGGGCGGCTTCTGCTTCGCCGCAGCGGCGGCCATCTCGCCGTACGTCGCCTTCTTGCCGGACGCGTGCGTCAGCGTGCTGTTGCTCGTGCGGATCTCGCTCGCGGGAACGCCCCAGGCCTCGGCCGCGGCCGACACCAGCATCGCGCGCGCGGTCGCGCCCGCGGTGCGGTATTGCAGATAGGAGTTGGCGATGGCCGACGAACCGCCCGTGCCCTGCATGCCGAACGCGAGGTTGGCGTACAGCTTCACGTTGGAACCGGCGTACTCGGTGCGAACCAGCGACCAGTCGGCATCGAGCTCGTCGGCAGCCAGGCTGGCGAGCCCGGTGGTGTTGCCTTGCCCCATCTCGTGGTGTTTGTTGACGATGGTGACGAGGTTGTCGGTGCCGACGCTGACGAACTGGTTCGGCTCGAAGACGGCCTTGGCCGCGCCGCCTTCCGGGCCCTGGCCCGCGGCGCGCGCGGATTGCGGCATCCAGCCGCCGATGGCGACCACCAGGCCGCCGGCGGCGCCGGCCGTCAGGACGCTGCGTCGCGTGACGCCCGCCGGTGGCGGTGGCAGCGCCGCCTCGCGTTCGAGCACGAGCGAGGCGAAGGCCGCGTCCTCTTGCTCGGACTGGTGCTGCTCGCGGAAGGTCTGCATCAACGGGTGCATGGCGTGCTCCTCAAGCCGAGAGTTGGCCGGCCGCGTGGTGGATCGCGGCGCGGATGCGGACGTAGGTGGCGCAGCGGCAGATGTTGCCGGCCATCGCCTGGTCGATGTCGGTGTCGCTGGGCCGCGGGTTCTGCTCGAGCAGCGCCGTCGCCGACATGATCTGGCCGGACTGGCAATAGCCGCACTGCACCACGTCGAGATCGACCCACGCCTTCTGCACCGCCCTGGCGGCCTTCGACTGCAGGCCCTCGATGGTCGTCACCTTGCGGCCGTGGACCGCGGCGGCCGGCGTCACGCACGAGCGCGCCGGCTGGCCGTCCAGGTGCACCGTGCAGGCGCCGCACTGCGCCACGCCGCAGCCGTACTTGGTGCCGGTCAGGCCGATGTCGTCCCGGATGACCCACAGCAGCGGCGTTTCGGAATCGGCCTCCACCTGGTGGGCATGACCGTTGACGTTGAGTGAAACGACAGGCATTGCGCAGCTCCCGTGAAGGAAATCGAATGGCGCAGTATGCTCGCCGCTTGGATTTTTTTCAGGGGGCAAGCGATGCGACTGACCACGTTTGTTGGGCTTCTCCTGGCGGCCTGCCTTGCGGCGCCTGCCGCGATGGCGCAGTCCGCGCCCCTGAAGTCGCCGGCCGACTTCGCCGGCATCGCCGACGAGGCCGCACGGTCCCGAGCGCTGTTCGAGGAGGCCGGCAAGGTGATCCAGAGCCCGCGCTGCCAGAACTGCCACCCCGTCGGCCAACGTCCGACCCAGGGCGACGACATGCACCCCCACCTGCCGCTGGTGGTGCGCGGCCTGGACGACCAGGGCGCCATCGCGATGCGCTGCATCACCTGCCACCAGACGGCCAACTTCCAGCCGGCCGGCGTTCCGGGCGCGCCGAAGTGGCACATCGCGCCGGTCGCGATGGCCTGGCAAGGCAAGTCGCTGGGCGCGATCTGCGAGCAGATCAAGGATCCGGCACGCAACGGCAAGCGTTCGCTGGCGCAGATCCACGACCACATGGCGCACGACGAACTCGTCGGCTGGGGCTGGCATCCGGGCGGCGCGCGCATGCCCGCGCCGGGGACGCAGGCGCAGTTCGGCGAATTGATCGACGCGTGGATCAAGACCGGCGCCGCCTGCCCGGCGCCCTGAATCCGGTCTTGCCAGGACATGGAAAACCTCGACCTGCTCGTCCTGCGCGACCTGTGCGCATGGCGTCGCGCCGGCCAGCACGCGATCCTGGTGACGGTGGTGCGGTCATGGGGGTCGTCGCCGCGGCCGGTCGGTTCGATCCTGGCGATCGCCGAGAACGGCCGCATGACGGGATCGGTCAGCGGCGGGTGCATCGAGGACGACCTGGTGGTTCGCTACCAGGAACTGTGGCGGACGCCGCCGTCCGGGGATCGCACGCGCCGGGTCGCGCCGGTCTTCCTGACCTACGGCGTGACCGCCGACGAGGCGCACCGGTTCGGGTTGCCGTGCGGCGGGACGCTCGAGCTGCTCGTCGAACACGATCCGGACCCGGACGAGCTCGCCGCGCTGCTCGACGACCTGGCCGGCGGCCAGCTCGTGCGGCGCAGCGTCTGCCTGGCGGACGGACGCGCGCTCCACGAGCACGCGCAACAGCCCGAGGACGCATCGGCGGACGATGCCCGGGTCTCCAACACCTTCGGCCCCAGCTACCGGATGCTGCTGATCGGCGCGGGCCAGTTGACCGAGTACCTCGCCACCATGGCGCTGTTCAGCGGCTTCGAGGTGACGGTGTGCGAGCCGCGCGAAGAGGTGCGCGTCGCCTGGCGCGTGGCCGGCGCCAACGTGGTGCCGGACATGCCGGACGACGCCGTCGCCGCCTTCGCGCCCGACAAGCGCAGCGTGGTCATCGCGCTGACGCACGACCCGAAGCTCGATGACCTCGCGTTGCTGGAGGCCTTGAAGTCGCCGGCCTTCTACGTCGGCGCGATCGGCAGCCGCCGCAACAACGACGCGCGGCGGCAGCGGCTCGAGGAGCACTTCGACATCACCGCCGACGAGCTGGCGCGCCTGCGCGGCCCGGTCGGCGTGTTCATCGGCAGCAAGACGCCGCCGGAGATCGCCGTGAGCATCCTGGCCGAAGTGGTGGCGGCCAAGAACGGCGTGGTGGTGCCGCACGACATGCTGGTGGCGCCGGCGAAGAACCTGCGCTCGGCGCAGGCCGGCTCGGACGCCGCCTCAGTCCACTGAAGCGGCGGCGCCTACGCCGCCACCTTGTCGCTCATGCGCGCCAGCCAGCGATACAGCACGGCCGTGGCCAGCACGAAGCCGGCGCCGCCGAGCCAGGTCGCCGGAGTCGCGAAGCTGTCGCCGACGAGCGCCAGCGGCGCGTCCTTGCCGCTGAACACCGTCAGCGCGGCCAGGGCGACCCCGAACAGACCTTCGCCGACGATCATGCCGCTGGCCAGCAGCACGCCCAGCTGCTTGCGCGAGGCCGGACGGGCCGAGGCGTCGGCCCGGCGATCCCAGGCCCAGCCGACGAAGGCGCCGACGGCGACCATCAGCGTCGTGCCCATCGGCAGGTAGATGCCCAGGCCGACGGCCAGCGGCGGCAGCTGCACCTGGCTGCCGGGCTTGCGCAGGCGCTTGATCGCCTCGTCGACGATGACGAGCACGACGCCCAGCACGACGCCCTTGCCGAGAAGGCTCCAGTCCAGGTCGCCTTGCAGCACGCCCTTGGCCAGCGCCGAGATCAGCGCGGCCTGCGGCGCGGCCAGCGCCTTCAGGCCGGCGCCCGGCGCGCCGGCGAAGCCGTAGGCCTTCTGCAGCAGGTCGAGCACCGGCGGGATCACCAGCGCGCCGGCCACCGTGCCGATGGCCAGCGCCACCTGCTGGCGCCACGGCGTGGCGTCGACCAGCTGGCCGGTCTTCAGGTCCTGCAGGTTGTCGTTGGCGACCGTGGCCGCGGCGACGATGACGGCGGTGACGAACAACGTGAACGCCACCAGCGCCTGCGAGGCGCCGGCCGGCAGCATGGGCTTGACGACCAGCGCGATGAGCAGCGCCGCGCCGATGACGACGATGATGGCCACGCCCGACAGCGGGCTGTTGCTCGAGCCGATCAGGCCGGCCATGTAGCCGCACACGGCGGCCACGAAGAAGCTCATCAGCGCGATGAAGGCGATGCCGCCGGCCACGAGGATGACCGTGGCCGAGCCCATCCCGGCGCTCGTGCTCATGTCGGCCAGCATCCAGCCGATGGGCACGAGGCAGGCGAGCGTGACGCCGGCGACCCAGCCGATCGGCAGGTCCTGCTCCGTGCGCGGCAGCATCGCGCCCTGGCCGGCCTTGCGCATGCGCGAGGCGGCCATCGCCGACGCCAGGCCGGAGGCGACGGGCTTGACCAGCTTGAACAGCGTCCACACGGCGGCCACGGCGATCGCGCCGGCGCCGATGAAGCGCACCTGCTTGGCCCAGACGTGGGTCGCGTAGGCGGCCACGTCGGCGCTGCCGTCGAACGGCAGCAGGCTCGTGAGGTGCGGCACCGCGCCGGCCCAGGCGATCAGCACGCCCACCAGCATCGCCACGCCCACCCACAGGCCGACGAGGTGGCCCACGGCCAGCAGCGCCAGCGAGAGGCCGAGGTCGACGCCCGACGCCGCGCCGCTGCTGCGGCTCAGCCGGAAGTAGCCCACCACGTCGGAGGCGAACAGCTGCGTCGCGACGACCACCTGGAAGGCGGCCGAGGCGATGCCGCCCCACACGATGGCGAGCAGGCCGGCGCGGTTCTCCGCCGCAGCGCCCTCGCCGCCGGCGCCGACCTTGAGCACCTCGGCGCAGGCCACGCCTTCCGGATAAGGCAGGTCGGACGTCGTCACGAGCGCGCGGCGCAACGGGATCGAATACGTCACGCCCAGCACGCCGCCCATCGCGCAGATGATCACGCAGGTGACGTACGGGAAGCCGTTCCACCAGCCCACCATCACCAGGCCGGGCAGCACGAAGATGATGGACGAGATCGCGCCGGCCGCCGAGGCCACGGTCTGCACGATGTTGTTCTCCTGGATCGTCACGCCGCGCGCGTAGCGCAGCAAGGCCATGGAGATGACCGCCGCCGGGATCGACGTGGCGAACGTCAGGCCCGCCTTGAGGCCGAAGTAGACATTGGCCGCCGTGAACAGCAGCGTGATCAGCAGGCCCAGCACGACGCCGCGCAGGGTCAGCTCATTGGTGGACGGGACGACTTCTTTCAAGGGAACTCCTCGGAATCAAGCCGCGCATCATCCCCCAAAGTGGCGCGATCCGGCATAGTGACTACTCGCAGTGGCGCGGACCGCCAGGCCTGGGCTGGCGACCTGGCGGGCGCCCGGCCGGTCACTCCTTGGGCGCGCAGTCCCAGTGCTCGGCGATCTTGCCGTTCTCGATGCGGAACATGTCGAACCAGGTCGTCGTCGACTTCTTCGTCGGGTCCCTCGCGTCGGCCATCGTGCGCACGAAGCTGACGACCACCTTGTCGCCTTCGGCCACCATCGTCACGACCGGCGCCTGGATGGTCGGCTGGATCGCCTTGGGCTTGACGAACTGCGTGAAGAACGCAACGAACGCGGCGCGGCCGGTCGGCACGTTCGGGTTGTGCTGGATGTAGTCGGCGGCCATGTACTTCTCGGCGAGGTCCATGTGACCGGCCTCGAACACCTCGCGCCAGAAGTCGTACACCAGGCGCTTGTTGGCGGCCAGGCGCGGGTCGGCGCTCGCCAGCAGCGTCGACTGGTCGGCCGCGGCCTGCACGGGCAGTTGGGCATGCGCCGCGATCGGGGCCAGGGCCAGCGCGGCATACAGCGCGAACGCGCTCAGGGCAAGACGGTTTTTCATGCGGACTTTCGTGGGTTGGAGTGATCGGCGGGACCAGGGATCTCAGGCGGGGCGACGCGCGCCGCGGACGTCGTCCAGCGCCTCGCGATAGGTGCGGCTCTGGGTCAGCCGGCAGCCGTTGGACATGATGAGCAACGCGTCGCCGCCGAACCAGGGCAGGCGCTTCTTCACGTGGTCGAGATTGACGACATGGGACCGGTGCACGCGCCGGAAGGTCGCGGGATCGAGCCCCGCGAGCAGGCTCGCGAGCCGCTCGCGCACGACGAACTCGCCGTCGCGCGCATGCACCCGCATGTAGTTGCCTTCGGCGCGGATGTACATCACGTCGTCGGTGCGGATCAGCTGCTTGGCGTCGCCGCAGCGCACCCACAGCCGCGAGCCGGGCTCGCCCGCGCCCGACAGGTGCGACATCGCCGTGCGCAGGCTCGTCGCGCGCTCGGTGCCGTCGGCCGCGCGCACGCGCGCGCCGGCCTTCGCGATCGCGCGCGAGAAGCGTTCCGGGTCGAACGGCTTGAGCAGGTAGTCCATCGCGTCGGCGTCGAACGCGGGCACGGCGTAGCGGCTGTGCGCCGTCACGAAGATGGTGGCGGGCATGCGATCGAGGCCGACGGACGCGACCACCTCGAGGCCGTCGAGCTCGGGCATCTCGACGTCCAGCAGCACGAGGTCGGGCGCCAGGCGCTCGATGTCGCCACAGGCCTGCAGCCCGTCGCTGCATTCGCCCACGACGACGATGCCGGGCTCGGACGCGGCCAGGTCGACGAGGCGGCGGCGCGCGGAGGCCTCGTCGTCCACGACCAGCGTGCGCAGCGGCGCGTTCATGCGGCGAGCCGTTCGGCGCCGTCGATGGCGACTGCCTCGCCCATCAACGGCAGGCGCACGCGCGCGACGGTTCCCTGGCCCGCGCGCAGCAGCTCGAAGCGCTGTCCCGCGCCGTAGAGCGCCTCGAGGCGCGACCGCGTGTTCGCCAGGCCGATGCCGAAGCCGCGCTGCGCGGCGAGCGACGCGGGCGCGTCGTCCTCGACCTCCAGCACGAGCTCGCCGCGCGCGGCGATCGCGCGAATCACGATGCGGCCGCCCGCCGCGCGGGGCGCCACGCCGTGCTTGATCGCGTTCTCGACCAGCGGCTGCAGGATGAACGCCGGGATGGCCGCGCCATGCAGCGCATGCGGCACGTCCCAGGTCACGGCGAGCCGGTGATCGAAGCGGATCTTCTCGATCTCGACGTAGGCCTCGACGAAGTCGAGCTCGCGCCTCAGGCTGATCGTGTCGTTGCCGGTCTCCTGCAGCGACATGCGCAGCAGCTCGCTCAGCCGGTTGAGCATGCGCTCGGCGGTGTCGACGTCGTAGTGCATCAACGAGCCGATCGCGTGCAGCGTGTTGAACAGGAAGTGCGGCTGCAGCTGGATCTTCAGCGCGTCGAGCTGGGCGCGCACGCACGCGGCCTGCGTCTGCGACGCGCGCAGGCTCTCGGCGCGCGCCCGCGCGCTCGCGTCGAACACCTGCACCACCGCGAGCATGCCGAAGTAGGTGACGAGCGCGAGATGGAAGCACGACGCGAACGCGATCTTCGCGATCGCCCACAGCGACGACGGCCCGTCGACGCCGCCGAGCGCGAAGAAGACCACGTGGCCCAGCGTGATGACGAGCAGCGTCGATGCCGTGCCAAGCGCGACGTGGAACGCCCACGGCCGCCAGTGCATGCGCATCGGCACGCGGCGCATCAGCGGGACGAGCGCCAGTCCGAGCAGCGCCCACAGCCCGAAGTGCGCGGCGTTGAAGACGATCAGCGGCCGCAGCGGCGCGGTGAGGATGCTCATCCAGCAGAAGTAGAGCGCCACGAGGGTCCACGCGCCGAAGTAGGCAAGGCGAGGATGCTTGGCAAGGGTCATGGCGTGGACTCGGAGTTGCAGGGCGCTGGCAGTGTGCGATGGCATGCGGGCCACCGCGAGCAGACAAACCCCTCTTTGCGACAAGCCGCATCGCCGGGGGCATGAACGGCAGTCGGCGCATCGAATTCTAGGAAGCCGCGCGGCGCGCGCTGCGACGGCTCGTCACCGTTTCGTCACGGCTGGTGGCGCCGCGCCGCGTCCGGGTCGTCGCCCTCGGCGCCAGCCGTCGAGGGCATGGCTCTTGCCGGTGTTGGACCTGGCCACTCTTCGGTGTGGATCCGACAACACGACAGGAGATCGAGATGAACGCATTCATGAAGCTGACGGCCGCGGCGCTTGGCGCCGCAAGCATCGCCGGCGGCGTCGCCATGGCGCAGGACATGTCCAGCAAGGATCCCTATGCCAATCCCGACACCGCCAACTACGGCACGCCGCCCGGGGCGCCGCTGAAGCGCGACGGCAGCCTGCACGCCGACCCGACGCCGCCCGTGGCGACCGACTCGGCGGCGACGGACACGTCGACCACCACGACCACCACCAGCAGCACGACCTGGAACAACCCGCCTGCCGCCGCGCCCGCCCCGGCCGCGCCGGTCGCACCGGTGGCCGACACCTCGACCGCCCCGACCGACACGGCCTCTGCCGTGGACACGACGCCGGCCCCGCGCCCCGACCGCAACTGACCGCGGCCTCCCGGTTCCGCGCGCTCGACGGGCCGCCGCCGCGGCGGCCCTGGCCGCGTTCAGCCGGCCCAGCCGTCCACGTCGCGCACCGCCTGCGCGAACGCCCGCGGCGCCTCCTGCGGCAGGTTGTGCCCGATGCCGCCGGCGACGACGCGATGCTCGTGCCGCCCGGTGAACTGGCCGGGCTTGGGCGCGCCGCCGGTGGACACGCCGTCGGCGTCGCCGTCCAGCGTGATCGCGGGCACGGCGATGCCCGGCTGCGCCGCGAGCCGGCGTTCGATCGCCTCGAGCGCCGGATCGCCCGGCGCCAGCGCGAAGCGGTGGCGATAGGAATGGATCACGACGTCGACGAAATCGGGGTTGTCGAACGACGGCGCCGTGCGCTCGAAATCGGCGTCGGCGAAGTCCCATTGCGGTGACCACAGCCGCCACAGCAGGCGCGCCAGCTCGCGCCGGTTGGCGGCCAGGCCCGCGCGTCCGCGCTCGCCGTGGAAGTAGTACTGATACCAGAGACGGTATTCCTTGTCCGGCGCGGCGGGCTGGCCCGAGCGGGCGATGTCCTGCAGGTTGTAGCCGTTGACCGACACGAGCCCGCGCACGCGCTCCGGCCACAGCGCCGACACGACGCAGGCCGCGCGGCCGCCCCAGTCGTAGCCCGCCACGATCGCCCGGTCGACGTGGAGCGCGTCCAGCAACGCCAGCAGGTCGGCGCCGAGCGCGGCCTGCTGGCCGGAGCGCGGCGTGCGGTCGGACAGGAAACGCGTCGGCCCGCAGGCGCGCAGGTGCGGCACGATCGCGCGCAGGCCGTGCTCGGCCAGCAGCGGCGCGACGCCGTCGTAGGCATGCACGTCGTAGGGAAAGCCGTGCAGCAGCACGACGGGGCGGCCCGCCGGATCGCCGTGCTCCGCGAACGCCACGCGCAGTACGCCGGCGTCGACGAAGCGTTCGCTGGCTGCGCCGCTCATTCGAAGTCCCGGTTGTCGCGACCGGGGACGATGTGAAACCCATGCATGACGCGCCCTCGTGTTGGCGGACCATTCTCGCGCGTTCGCGCCGCGGGCGTCGTGAGTAGACTGCACGCATCACGGCAGGGGACGCGACATGGATCTCGGACTGAAAGGCAAGGCCGCGCTGGTCTGCGCATCGAGCAAGGGGCTGGGCCGCGGCTGCGCGCAGGCGCTGGCGGCCGAGGGCGTCGACCTGGTGCTCGTCGCGCGCGGCGCGGACGCGCTCGAAGCGACCGCGAGGGAGTTGCGCGAGACGACCGGCGTGAAGGTCGTGGCCATCGCGGCCGACATCACCGCCGACGCCGGCCGCCAGCTCGCGCTGGACGCCGCCACGCAGCTGCGCCACGGCGCGCCGGCCGCGTTCGACATCGTCGTCACCAACGCCGGCGGCCCGCCGAACGGTGACTTCCGCGACTTCGACCACGCGGCGTGGCTGAAGGCGGTGGAGGCCAACATGCTGGCGCCCATCGCGCTGATCCAGGCGACGGTGGACGGCATGTGCGGGCGCGGCTGGGGGCGCATCGTCAACATCACGAGCTCGTCGGTGAAGGCGCCGATCGCATCGCTGAGCCTGTCCAACGGCGCGCGCTCGGGGCTGACCGGCTTCGTGGCCGGCGTCGCGCGCGAGGTCGCGGGCCAGGGCGTGACGATCAACAACCTGCTGCCCGGCGCGTTCGCCACCGACCGACTGCTCTCGATGTTCGCGCCGCGCGCGGCGCAGGCGGGCATCACCGCCGACGAGATGGCCGCGCGGCGCGCGGCCTCGATTCCCGCGAAGCGCTTCGGCAACGCGGAAGAGTTCGGCGCGACCTGCGCCTTCCTGTGCAGCGTGCACGCCGGCTACATCACCGGCCAGAACGTGCTGATCGACGGCGGCAACTACCCCGGCACGTTCTGAGTTCAGAACCTGTGAATGAATCCAACGCGACCGAGCAGGCCGTCAAAACGCGTCCGATCAAGGCGCAAAGCGCAGACGTAGCTCGGGCTACGGCGAGCATTTGCAACGCAGAGCGGGCGTGTCTTGACGGGACGAGCGGGCGTGGCGGGTTCGTTCACAGGTTCTCAGGCCTGCGCCTCGGCCGGCCGCGCGCGAAAGCGCGACACGCTGACGATCGCGCCGAAGGTCGCGAAGCCGCAGGCGAGTTCGAGGCACGCGGTCGTCGGCTGCGAGTGCGCCAGCGCGAACACGACGGCCACCAGCGCCGAGCCCAGGCACCAGCCGAGGATGCGCGCCATCGCCAGCATGCCTCCGGCCGCGCCGGCGCGATCGAGCGGGCCGGCCGTCATCAGCGTCGCGTTGTTGGGCGTCTGGAAGAAGCCGAAGCCGACGCCGCACAACGCCATGCGCCAGACGATGTCGACGATCGACGGCGCCGCCGGCATCGTGGCCAGGCAGGCCAGGCCGGCGGCCAGCGCGGCCAGCCCGAGGCTGCCGAGCAACGCCGCCGGATAGCGCGCCGTGAGCCGGCCGGCGATCGGCGCGGCGAAGATCACGAGCAGCGGCCACGGCGTCACCAGCAGTCCCGTCTCGACCGCCGACCGGTGCTGCGCCGACTGGAACAGGAACGGCAGCGACACGTAGGCCAGGATCTGGGCCGCGTACGAGCAGATCGACGTCAGCACCGACAGCGAGAACAGCGGGATGCGCATCAGGTCCAGCGGCACCAGCGGCGTGCTGCGGCGCGACTGCTGCGCCACCAGCAGCGCCAGGGCGATCGCGCCGGCGACGAGTTCGATGCCTGCGAGGCGCGTGTCGACCCCGAGCGTGTCGACGCCGATCACCAGCAGCCCCAGCGCCACGGCGCACAGCAACGCGCCGCCCCTGTCGAAGCGGCGATCCTGCGGTTCGGCGGCCGGTGCGTTGCGCAGGAAAGCCCACATCGCGAGCACGCAGATCGGCACGTTGACGAGGAACAGCCAGGGCCAGCGCGCCACCGACAGGATCGCCGCCGCGACCGACGGCCCGGCCGCGCCCGACGCGGCCACCGTCAACGCGACCCAGGCCAGCCCGCTCGCGATGCGCGGCCGCGGCTGGATGCGCCGCACGATCGCCGGCACGAGCGCGGCCAGGAACGCGCCGCCCGCGCCTTGCAGCAGACGGAACAGCACCAGCCAGGTGTGCGAGCGCGACAACGCGCAGGCGAGCGACGCCAGGCCGAACGCCGCGATGCCGAACGCGTAGACGGGCCGCAGCCCGCGGATCTCGCCCATCGCCGCGGCCGGCAGCAGGCACAGCGCGGTGCCCAGCTGGAACGCGTTGACCACCCAGACGGTGGCCGCCGCGCTGGCCTCCAGCTCCTTCGCGATGGTGGGCAGCGCGATGTTGGCGATCGCGCTGTCGAGGCTGGCCATCGCCACGCCCGCGAGCAGCGCGAACATGACCCAGCGGCGGGCGGACGGCGAGATGTCGGACGAGGGTGGGTTCACGCGAGGCCTGGAACGGTCGACTGTGCCCAGTATCGTCCGAGCCCGCCCCGCACGCCGGCCTGGGGCGATTCGCGCCGCGCGCGGCTCAGCAGCCTTCGGCCGTGCAGAGCATCGCGATGTTGTTGCTCGTGAAGCGCGGGCCGTCGAACGCGTCGCCGAAGGTGCCCGTGCAGGACTGGCTGACGTAGCCGTGCACCGTCGAGTCGACGTGGTCGCCCGCGCCGTAGTCCTTGATCCACGGGCCGCCGCTCGAGCCGTAGGTCATGTTGCAGGCCATGTTCAGCACGTCGTCGCCGCAGCTCGAGGACTGCGCCGAGCTTTCCGCGGTGCAGCTCTCCTGGCTGTTCGCGTTGCCGATGTTGCCGGGATACCCGAACGCGCGCATGTGCTGCGCGGCCGGGAAGTTCCACGCGCGTCCGAGCCAGCCGGTGTAGTACGTGACAGGATGGCCGGCGGCGTCGTCCTTGAGCCTGATCAGGCACACGTCGGACGCGATGTCGCCGTTGTTGATCCACGAGTTGGGCACGCGGGCGTCCTCCCATTGGAAGACGCCGTACGGCGCCTTGCCGTCGTTGTAGCCGGGCGCGAACGACCAGCCGCCGGTCCAGCCGTTGCTGGTGCGGTCCCAGCAGCAGTGCGCGGCGGTGACGATGATGTTCTTGCCGCTGACGACCGATGCCGAGCACGTGCCCTCGTTCATGAACAGCTTGCCGATGCGCGCGTCCACGGCGAACGCCGGCGTCGAGGCGAATGCGGCCAGCACCAGCGTGGCCAGGAACAGGAACAGGCGTCCGAAGGAATTCCGAGTGGCGACCATGGTCGTCTCCTTGATCGAAGTGGTGACAGCGTCGGGGCGGTTCATTTCCAGTCGTCCGGATGGAGCCGGCGCGCCTCTGCCTCGGCCTTCGGATCCGGGGCGCCGGCCTTGGACGACGTCGCCCGCGCAGTCTTGATCGCCTTCAGCTCCTTGGCCGTGAGCTTGCGCGGGGACGACGTTCCGAGCGTCGAGTTCCAGTCGAGCGGCTTCGCGGCCAGGCGCTGCTCGCGCGTCTCGTACGACGGCTCCTTGAGGTCGCGCGCCTTCTCCGAGTCGTGCTTGATGGACGTGCTGCCGTCGGCCGGCAATTGCTGCGCGAAGACGGCGGCGGGCGCCGCGAGCGCGCTCGCGGCGGCGAGGGCCGCCGCCGCGGCGGACGCGCGGCCGCGATGCCCGAAATTGGGTCTGGATGACATGGTCGACTCCTGATGGGGCCTCGTCCATGAACGTCGAACGGCGCTCGCGAGGCAGGTTCAAGGTACTGCCGCGGCTTCGGGGCCGTCAATCACGCAGACCGTCCGCGCGGGACTGCAATCGTGGGGATCGCGCCCGCGCGGTCCGTACCCATGGCCGTATCCAATCGCCGCGGCGATCTTCATTGCCCGATGCCGCATCGATAGCCGCGCGCTAACGCGCCAGTCCATTCAAGAGAGTGGTTAGCGCGCATCCCGCAAGCTTGGGATGCGGCGCCGTTTCCACCACTGCGGGGGATATCGACGCGGCAACCCGGCGCGCACGATGCGGCCCGCACCCCGACGCCGACGAGCTTCCTCGATTTCCGACGAAGACGCGGCGAAGGCCATGCATCCACAGGAGCACGCCATGTCAGCACAGACCATCCCCGCCCACTACCACCGCATCGCAGGCACGCTGCGCAGCCCGGCGCTCGCCGCCACGCGAGAAGGGCCGGCCGACGCGGGCGAGATCGTGCAGGTCACGATCAGCCTGCGCCGCCGCATCGACGGCCCGCCCGCGCCGGACTTCGACGCCGTCGCCGCCGTGCCGCTGAAGTCGCGCAAGCCGATGTCGCAGGACGAGTTCGCGGCCAAGTACGGCGCGCATCCTGTCGACATCGCCAAGGTCGAGGACTTCGTGTCGACCGCGGGCATGAAGGTCGTCGAGAGCAACGCCGCGCGCCGCACGGTCGTCGCCTCGGGCACCGTCGCGCAGATGAACCGCGCCTTCGCCGTCGACCTGGGCCGCTACACGGCGCCCGCGCCTGCGCGCGGCCGCAACGCGGCGCCGCGCACCCAGGCCTACCGTGGCCGCAGCGGCTACGTGCACGTGCCGAAGGATCTCGCGGACATCGTCGTGGGCGTGTTCGGCCTCGACAACCGCAGCATCCTCAAGCGCAACGGCGCCGATCCGGCCAACACCCACACGCTGACGATCCCGACGCTCAAGCAGCTCTACAACTTCCCGACCAACTCCGCGGCCGGCCAGACGATCGGCATCGTCTCGCTGTCGGGCTACGCGATCCACGACATCCAGCTGCTGTTCAACGGCCTGGGCGCCGGCTACACGATGCCCACGGTGCACGACGTGTCCGTGTTCGGCACCAACAGCGGCAGCGACCCCTACGGCGAGACCACGCAGGACATCGGCATCGCCGCCGCCGCGGCCGACGGCGCGGCCATCGCGGTCTACCTCACGCAGGACTCGCAGGCCGGCTGGGTCGACCTGGTCCAACGCGTCGCGCACCCGAACGCCGGCGATCCGTCGTGCTCCGTGCTCTCGAGCAGCTGGTACATCGCCAACGGCGACGACGCGGGCACGCTGACCGCCGAAGGCATCACCACCGCCTTCGTCGACGCCGTGACGGCCGCGTTCCAGGACGCCGCGATCCAGGGCATCACCGTGTGCATCGCCTGCGGCGACACCGGCAGCAACTCCAAGGTCAACGACGGCAAGGCGCACGTGCAGTACCCGGGCAGCGACCCGTGGGTGCTGGCCGTGGGCGGCACGACCGTCGGCAACGTCTCCGGATCGAGCTTCCAGGAGTACGTGTGGAACGACCCGAGCCCGAGCGATCCGTCGCACTGGGGCACGACGGGCGGCGGCGTCAGCGACTTCTTCGCGCTGCCGTCGTACCAGGTCTACGCGGGCGTTCCCGCGTCGGTGAACCCGGGCCACCGCGTCGGCCGCGGCGTGCCCGACGTGTCGGCCAACGCCAGCTACAACGCGGGATACGCCGGGCTGTACCTGGGCGGCAACCCGACGATCGGCAACGGCACCAGCGCCTCGGCGCCGCTGTGGGCCGGCTTCGTCGCCAAGCTCAACGCGTCGATGGGCACACGCCTGGGCTTCATCAACCCGATCCTGTACTCAAAAGGCACGAACGCGTTCCGCGACATCGTGCCCGGCGGCGGTCCCGCCAACAACGCCAACGGCGGCGTGGCGGGCTACCCCTCGGTCGCGGGCTGGGACGCCTGCACCGGCTGGGGGAGCATCGACGGCGCGAAGATGCTCAACATGCTGCGCGGCGTCGGCCAGCCTCCGGGCCTGGCCGTGTTCGACAACCGCATGGTGATGGCGTGGAAGGGCATCGAGCACGACCAGCGCATCTGGTTCTCGAACTTCAACGGCGCGGCCTGGGCGCCGCAGCAGACGGTCGGCGGCGTGGCCACGAGCTGCGGCCCGTCGCTGGCGGCCTTCAACGGCAAGCTCTGGATGGCCTGGAAAGGCATGAACGCCGACGAGGGCATCTGGTTCTCGAACTCGACCGACGGCAGCACCTGGGCGCCGCAGCAGGAAGTGGCCGGCGTCGCGACGAGCACCGGCCCGTCGCTCGCCGTGTTCAACGGCAAGCTGTTCATGGCGTGGAAGGGGATGGTCAGCGACCAGGGCATCTGGTGGTCCAGCTTCGACGGCACGCACTGGGCGCCGCAGCAGGAAATCGCCGGCGTCGCGACGAGCGTCGGCCCGCAGCTGGCCGTGTTCCAGGGCAGCCTCTACGCGATCTGGAAGGGCATGAACGAGGACCAGGGCCTGTGGTACTCGCACTTCAACGGCACGGCCTGGGCCGCGCAGCAGCAGGTGCCGGGCGTCGGCACCAGCGAGGGCGCATCGATCGCGGTGTTCGACAACCGGCTGCACGCCTGCTGGAAGGGCATGAACGACGACCAGCGGATCTGGACATCGAGCTTCGACGGCACGTCGTGGGCCGCGCAGACGCTCATCTCGGGCATCGGCACCAGCGTCGGCCCGGCGCTCGCCGTGTTCGACGGCAAGCTGTACATGACCTGGAAGGGCATCACCGGCGACGACCGCGTGTTCTACACGAGCTTCGACGGCACGACGTGGGCGCCGCAGCAGCAGATCGTGGGCATCGGCACCAACCCGTTCGACATCCGCGAGCCCGCGATGGCGGCGTGATCCGCGGCGGCGGCCGGCCCGGAACCGGCGGCCGCCGCCTCTGATCAGGCCGGCCGGCGTGCCGGGGCGTCGTCCAGCGCGACCGGCACGCCGCAGTTCGCGAGCCAGCGCAGCTTGTCCGCGCGCGGCCGCCGCTTGAGGGCATGCTCGGCCTTCAGCGCCTGCGAGCGCGACGGCAACTCCGACGCGGCGACGATGCGCACCGGCGGAAACGCCTTCGTGAAGCGCGCGCCGCGGCCGGCGCAGTGGGCCGCGAAGCGCGCGGCCAGGTCGTTGGTGATGCCGGCGTAGAGGCGGTCGCCTGCGCACTCGACGAGGTAGAGCACCCAGGGCCGCGCCGCCGCGCCTTCGCTCGCGTCGGCCACCGGTCAGTCCATGCGCCGCGCGCCCTCGGGCACGCTGACCCACGCATGGCGCCGCTCCTCGTAGACCGAGAACGCCGGCGGCGGGAAGGCCGGATCGGCGAACGCGCCGATCGGCACCGCCGTCACGCTGTCGTCGTCGCCCAGAAAGTAGTGCACAGTCGCGCCGCAAGTCGCGCAGAAATGGAAGCGGATGCGCGTGCCCTCGTCGCCGACGCGCACGTACTCCGTCGACGTGCCGGCGATCTCGACGTCGACGGTGGCGAAGCGCGCCTGCGCGCCGTAGGTGCTGCCGGTGCGACGCTGGCATGCGAGGCAATGGCACATCGACACGCGGATCGGGTCGCCGTGCGCGACCAAGCGCAGCTGGCCGCAGGAACAGGAGGCGTGGTGATCGGGCATGGGCCGACTTTAGCGCGTGCGTGGAGGATCGGAAAAGACCGCTTGCCAAACGGAACGCGGCACATCTACACTTGTAGTACTACATGTGTAGATGAAGGCCCGCCATGAACGACGAACCGGTCTCCCTGAGTGCCCTGCAACTGAGCCTGATGCGTGCGCTGTGGGGCGCCGGCCAGGCCACCGCGGCCGAGGTCGTGCTGGCGCTGCGCGAGGAGCGCGCGCTGGCCCACACGACCGTCTCGACGCTGCTGACGCGGCTGGAGAAGCGCGGCATCGTCGAGGCCGAGCGACAGGGACGCCAGGTCGTCTATCGGCCGCTGGTCACCGAATCGCAGGTGCGCCAGTCGATGGTCTCGGGCCTGCTCGCCAACCTGTTCGAGGGCCGCGCGAGCGACCTGCTGAGCCACCTGATCAACCGCGACGAGATCGGCGCCGAGGATCTCGCGCGCATCCGCCAGCTGCTCGACGCGCCGCGCGGAGGCGACCATGAGTGACGCCCTGCTGCTGTGGCCGCTGGCCTATCTCCTGCACAGCACGCTGCTGCTGGGCGCCGCCTGGCTCGCCTGCCGCTGGATACGCCACGCCGTACTGGCGGAGGCGTTGTGGCGCTGCGCGTTCTTCGGCGCCTTCGCGACGGCGGCGTTGTCGTCGTTCGCGCCGTTCGCCTCCACGCCGGCGCCGATCGCCGCGCCCGTGCGCGCACCCGCGGCCGGGCCGGCGCAGGCCCGCGTCGCGCCGGCGCGCGTGCAGGCGCCCGCGCGTCCGGCGCCC
>Ga0302314_10008472_pt1 | contig 18278 bp, 18 predicted proteins | sample III_Palsa_N2_3_FD_200533 | JGI IMG/M metagenome (GOLD analysis project Ga0302314, IMG submission 200533) | Peat permafrost microbial communities from Stordalen Mire near Abisko, Sweden - III_Palsa_N2_3 | ecosystem: Environmental > Terrestrial > Soil > Palsa > Peat permafrost | place: Sweden...
TCCAGGAGCACGCACCCTCCGAGGATGCGCTCGACGTGGCTCGTTCCCACCGGGTTTCGGGCTTTGTCGACGACGTCCCAGTCGCCGACGAAGAAATCAAACTCCCGGTAGGGCGACGCCGGGTCGGAGAGCTTGCACGGCGCCCGATTGAGCTCCATGGCGGCGGAGAGCTTGATGAACTGTGGGTCCTTGGCCAGGCCGGCGAAGGCCTTCTCCTGCGCCGGCGGGCCGCGCAACGGCAAGAAGTCCTCGTCGACGAGCCCTTGAAGCGTCCCAAGCGCTCGCCCCTTGTCTCCGGCGAGGGCCACCGCTTGCGCCAGCAGGTACAGGACGAGGTTCGGCTGGACACCGAGCTTCTGCGCCCGCTCCAGGGGTGGGATGGCCTCTTTGCCTTTTCCAAGCTCTACCAGAGAGATGCCGAGGCGTAGCCAGGCCACGCCGTCTTCGGGCGTGGCAGCGACGACCTTTTGGTACGCTTCCGCCGCCTTGGCCCACTCCTGCTTCTGAAAGGCGGCGTCAGCCGCCTTGGGCTCGGCTGAACCGACGGCAGCCACGACCAGCAAGCTGAGGAGACTGAAAACAAGCATGGGGCGGGCGTCGAGCTGCGCTACTCCTCGTCCTGGCGCAGCTTGGCCAGCACGTTCAAGTCTTCCAGGGTGGTGGTGTCGCCGGTGGTCTGCCTTCCCGCGGCCACATCCCGGAGAAGCCGCCGCATGATTTTGCCGGACCGCGTCTTCGGGAGCGCATCGGCGAAGCGAATCTCGTCTGGTCGCGCGATGGCGCCAATCTCCTTCGCCACGTGCGCCGACAGCTGGGCCTTCACCTCGGCCGAAGCGTCCACGCCCTTCTTCAATGTGACGAAGGCCACCAGTGCCGTCCCCTTCAAGTCGTCAGGCCGTCCAACCACCGCCGCCTCGGCCACTCGACTGTCCGAGACGAGGGCGCTCTCCACCTCCGCCGTTCCCAGCCGGTGTCCGGCGACGTTCACCACGTCGTCCACCCGTCCCATCACCCACAGGTAGCCGTCCTTGTCGATGCGGGCACCGTCACCGGTGAAGTAGAGCCCGGGGACCTCGCTGAAGTACGTCTTCTCGTAGCGCTCCGGGTCCCCGTAGATGGAGCGCAGCATGCCGGGCCAGGGTCTGGTGATGAAGAGCTTCCCTCCCTGCCCCGCCGGCACCTCTTTACCGTCCTTGCTCAGCACCGCCGGAAATATTCCTGGAAGGGGCAAGGTGGCGCTCCCGGGCTTGGTCGGGGTTGCGCCCGGGAGGGGACTGACCAGGATGCCGCCGGTCTCGGTCTGCCACCAGGTGTCGACAATCGGGCAGCGCCCACCGCCGATGACGTCCCGGTACCACATCCACGCTTCGGGGTTGATGGGCTCACCCACCGTCCCGAGGAGCCGAAGCGAACGCAAGTCGTGCTTCTTCGGGTGCTCCTCCCCCGTCCGCATGAAGGCCCGGATGGCGGTCGGCGCGGTGTAGAGGATGGTGATTTTGTGACGCTCGATGTTGTCCCAAAAGCGGTCCGGCCCGGGGGTGACCGGCGCGCCCTCGTAGAGGAAGGACGTGGTGTGGTTCATCAACGGGCCGTAGACGACGTAGCTGTGGCCGGTGACCCAGCCCACGTCAGCCGTACACCAGTAGGTATCCTCGTCCTTGAGGTCGAACACTAAGCGGGTGGTGAGTGAGACGTACACCGAGTACCCGGCGGTGGTGTGCAGCACACCCTTCGGCTTTCCGGTCGAGCCGGAGGTGTAGAGGATGAAGAGTGGGTGCTCGCTGTCCACCCATTCCGGCTCGCAGGTGGGGGCCTGGGACTCCACCAGCTTTTCCCAGGAGACGTCCTTGGGCCCCATCTGGATGGAGTTTTGCGTCCGCTTCAACACCAGCACCTTCTCCACGCTGGGCATGTGTGGAAGCGCCGCATCGACATTGGCTTTGAGGGGCACCACCGCGCCCTTGCGCCAGCCCCCATCCGCAGTGAGCACCACCTTGGCCCCGGCGTCGTTCATCCGCTCCCGCACCGCCTCGGAGGAAAAGCCGCCGAACACCACGGAGTGGACCGCGCCAATGCGCGCGCAGGCCAGCATCGCCACCGCGGCCTCGGGCACCATCGGGAGGTAGATGCCCACCCGGTCGCCCTTGCCCACCCCGAGCGACTTGAGGCCGTTGGCCAAGCGGCATACCTCGGCGTGCAGTTGCCGGTAGGAAATTTTCCGGACGTCGCCGGGCTCACCCTCGAAGAGGATGGCCGTCTTGTCCGCATACTTGGGCAGGTGACGGTCGAGGGCGTTGTAGGACAAATTGGTGGTGCCCCCGAGGAACCAGCGAGCGTTGGGAGCCTTCCATTCGAGAACTGTGTGGAAAGGGGTCTTCCAGTAGATTTCCTCGCGCGCCCGCGCTCCCCAGTAGGCGTCCGGGTCCTTCGCCGCCGCCTCGTACTGCTTCCGGTACTCCTCGAGCGAGCGGATGTGTGCCTTCTTCTGGAAGTCCGCAGGCGGCGGAAACACGCGCACCTCGTGGGACACGGAGAAGATTTCGGAGGAGCTGCCTTCGACCATGGGGGGACCCTCGCTGGTTACGAGCACTCCGTGGGCACTGGGGGACAGGCCGGCGGCGTGCAGGCCGTCGCTTGGTAGTTGAACCAAAACTGGCAGGTGCACGCTACCGGGCTCGAGGCCAGGTAGCTGATGCGCATCACGCCGCTGAAGGAGGTCGAGCCCACGGTGGTGGCATCGAGATGGAATTGAACGAAGTTCACCTGGCACACGTCCCCGTTGGCAACCAGCGGTGGATTGGTCGCCGTGCCGTCGGCGAAGAAGTTCTCATTGTCGAACTGGTACTGCCCCACCAGTTCCACGGCCAGGCACTGCGCGCCAGACTGCTGCACCAGGGCCAGCCGCACGTCATCCCCAAACACGTCGAGCTGCGCTTGCAGCGCCGGCCCGCCATCGGCGGCCAGACCACAATCATCGCGAAATACGTCGCCCGGAAGAACGGTGAAGACGTACCCACCCTCCTCGAGGTCGTGGGCCCTGCCGCACCCGGGCATGGCGGCCAACAGAAGGACGGGGACGACCAGGGGCAGAGCGCGCACCGAGCCAAGGAGGATAGGGAGAAGCGCCCGGGCGCGGCAATGGCTAGTCTGGCCGGCTGAGGCCGCATGCCGACCCTGGTTGCACTCATCGCCTTGGGTGTGCTCGTCCTGGTGCATGAATTGGCACACCTTCTGGCGGCTCGGGCGGTGGGCGCGCGCGCCGTCCTCTTCAGCTTCGGGCTCGGACTTCCGCTCTACAGCGTTCGCGCCGCAGGCCAACGCTGGGTGCTGGGAGCGGTTCCCTGGGGCGGCTGGCTGCGCCTCGAGGGTGAGAACCCCTACCAACCCGCCACCGGCGTCCAAGAAGTCACCTTCTCCGAGCTGAGCCCGACGCGGCGCGCTCTGGTTTTCATCGCCGGTCCGGTGGCCAGCCTGCTGCTCGGCTTCCTCCTGCTCAGCGCGCTGCACGCCGGGGGGACGCACGTCCCGGTGCCGATGACGGTGGGCGTAGTGGAGGCTGGCTCGGAGGCTTCGCGGGCGGCGCTCCGTCCAGGCGACGTCATCGAGAATGTCGACGGAGTGCCGGTGCATGGGTGGACGGCGCTTACTCGCGCGCTCGATGCACATGCCGGCGAGCAGGTGACACTTGGCTTTCGACGCGGAAACACGAGCCTTCAGCGGATGGTGCAGCCCACGCGCGATGCGCACGGGCGGGGCCGCATCGGCATCGGCCAGGCCTATGTCTTCACGCGAGAACCGCTGCCGCACGCCTTCCAAGCCGGGCTTCGGCATTCTCTGCAACTCCTCCGTCAAACCGCGGCCTGGGCGGCGGACCTCTTCCATGGGCCCGACGGCTCCGGGCAGCCCGGGGCCGCGGCGCAGCTGCTCAGACGGCTGGCTGCCATCGAGAGCCTCGACGGGGTGACACGGGCGCTGGCAGCGGCCAGCCTCGCCTTGGGCTTCCTCTACCTCTTGCCGTTGCCGGCGCTCGACGGCGGCCGTCTGCTACTCATGGCCTGGGAGTCCTTCCGCAAACGACCACTCGACGTACGGGTGCAGACGGCGCTCCAGCTCCTGAGCCTGCTTCTGGCCGTGCTGGCCGTGGGCTGGGTGGCCTTCAATGAGGTACGACAAGCGCTCGCCGCGGCTGGCGCCGGCTGAGGGCCACCCCCCCGGGAAGAGGCCTTGGGGGGTGTCGGACGTCAGGGCCCGAGCCCAACCCAACTCTCGCCGTCCAGGTACGTCTCTCGCTTCCAGATGGGTGCGTCCTGCTTCAGTCGCTCGATGGCAAAGCGACAGGCTTCGAAGGCCTCCGCCCGGTGCGGTGCCGCGGCGGCGATGGTGACTGCCACGTCCCCGGGGACGAGCACGCCCACCCGGTGGACGATGGCCAGCTGCGCCCCAGGCCAACGCTCCTCGGCCTGCTGCCCCACACCCGCCAGCACCCGTTCGGCCATCGCGCCGTAGGCCTCGTACGTCAACCGCACCACGCGCTGGCCGCGGCTCTCCGCGCGCACCACGCCGGTGAAGGTGACGAGGCCTCCGCGCGCTGCGTCCTTTACCGCGGCCACCACTTCCTCCAACGTGGGCGGCCGGTCCACCACCCGGAAGAGGCCCGCGCCTCCGGCAACGGGCGGGATGAGCGCCACCTCGGCTCCCTCGGGGACCCCGTCCTCCAACTGGGCGAAGGCCTGGTTGACGGCCACCCGGAGGTGGGGGAACAGCGGCCGGAGCGCCGGATGCCGCTCACCGAGAAGCTCCAGCAGCGCGCGCACCGTCCCTGGGGGTGGGATGGCCGTCACGTCCTCGGAAGAGAGTCCGGCGCGCTCGCGAGCAGAGGCGAAGTAGAGGACGGAGAACGGCACCAGGCGAGACTAGAACTCGAAGGCCAGGCCGAAAGTAAAGTAGGCCGCGCCGAGGTTGATGCCCACGCCGCCGAAGTTGCTGGCGAAGTCGTCGTTGAATTCGCCAAATAAATAGAAGTGGTAGATGCCCGAGTCCTCGCGCGCCTCCCGCGCGTAGCTGGGGTTGAGGAAGTCCATCTCCAGGGCCAGGCCGGCGGTGAAGCCCCACCCCCAGCGGATGCCGGAGCCTTTTTCCCCGTTGACGGTCTCCGTCATGCCGCCCTTGTTGGTCCACCAGGGGTAGGCGATGCCTCCCAACTCGGCATAGGGCACGAGCGGGATGTGGAAGACGTGGGCCAGGACGTCGTAGCGGTAGACCGCCATGACGCGGATGGGCAGGACAATCAGCCCGGTGGCCTCACCCGAGGGAGTGCCGTCGGCCAGAAGCGCCTTCGCATACTTCTCGGCGTAGCCCACCGAGACGCCGAGGCCGAGGAAGCCGTACCCGTGGTACAGGGCGCGGTCGACCTCCACCTCGCCCAGCAGCATCGCCGAGTTGCCGAAGGTCTGGACGTACGGGTCCCCCGTCACTCCGGGGGAGTCCTTCACCCGCGGCTGGTAGAAGCCGAGCTTGAGCTCGACGATGGTGGTGTTGGGCAGCGAGGGCTGCTGGGCATTGCCATCGGCCAGCGCGGGCAGAGCCGCGGCCAGGATTGAGGCGAAGAGGGCCTTCTTCACCCGCGCCTCCGCGCCACGCCGAGCACCAGGAGCGCGGCGAAGGCCAGTGCCGAGGGCCCGCCGCCCACACTCTCGCCGCATCCGCCAGGCTGACCGCCGTCGTTGAGGTAGTTGGCGTAGAAACCGAGCGTCAGCACCGGAGAGCCAACCACCGGCGTCGAGGCGACACTGACGTTGCTCGCCTCGTCCACGCTGAAGCCCTGGACGAGGTAGTTGGTGCCATTGATGAGTCCGGAGATGGTGACCGCGGCGTTGTTTACCGGAATGGTCCCCCCCACGCCGATGTAGTTGGGCGTCCCCCCATCCGTTGGCTCGACGGCGTACTGCGCCTGAAAACTCGTGATGGTGTCCGTGGCGTCCGAAGGCGAGAGCCGCACCGACAGCTGGCTGTCCAGCGGCACGAGGGTCACGGTTGGAGGCAGCGGCGGGACGTTGTCGTAGCGAAGGCTCACCGTCGGGGCCTGCACGTTCGTCCCCGTGCAACCGTTGGTCGCGGTGTTGAGCGTAACTGCCGCGCAGACGGTGTTGGTGAAGTCGACCGTCGAGCCACAGGCGCTGCCGGACGCGGAGAAGCCCGGGAGAATATTGGCAAGGAAGGTGAAGGTGTCCGTGGCTAGCCCGTTGGCCAGGTCCCCGGCCTGGGCCGTGTAAATAATGACGTCCGCAGGCACGTTAGTAGTGCTCGGAGCTGTGCCACAGCTGCTGGCCGTCACCCAGATTTGAAGCGACGTACAGGCGGTGGTCAGGCTCGTCCCCGTCCAGCTCCCACCCAGGGTGCTCCCGCAGCTCCCAGCGTTGAAGGCCAGGACCGGCACGGTGCTGGTGCCGCTGGTGATGGCGCCGTTGATGGTGACGGCCAGGGTTTGGGCTTCTCCGAGAGCAGGCAAGAGCAGCAGCGCGGCTAGGAGTGGTCGCATGGGGAGGCTCCCTGGAATAGCAAGGCCGGGGCCAGCCTGTCCCCGCTCTCGAGGACCGGCAAGAAAGCCGCCCCTGCGCCACCCGGACACGCCCCGCGCTCTTTCCGGTGTCAATTTGTCAGGGAGCGGGCCACGAGGCGTTCCCCCGCGGCGAGGGCGGCGCTGGCCACCAGCGCCGGTCCGTCCACCGCCACCACCAACTCGAGCACGTCCGAGCGGCCGGCAGAGGCCCTCACCCGGCCAACCTGGATGGCAGCGTCCGAGGACACCAGCATGGGCATGGGGTAGATGCGCTCGGCCGGTGAGTCGAGCAGCTTCAGGGACACCTCCCGTAGGCGCGCGCGCACCTCGTCCGGTGTCGCGGCCTTCCCTAGACGCAGGTGGAGCGCGAGCAGCGCTCCGTGAAAGACAGGCACCAGAATCGCCGTCCCGTCCACGGGCGGCGCGCCGGGCCCCCACAACAGGGTGACGTCCGCGCGCCAGCTCAGCTCCTCCAGCGTGCCACCACTCGCCTCGCTGAAGGGCCCCGCCTGCGGCACCAGGTTGAAGGCCAGCCGGTGGGGGAAGTGCGTGGGCTCGAGCTCTCGGCCGGAGAGCAGCTGAGCGGTCGTCTGCTCCAGCTCCGTCAGCCCCCGAGCGCCGGCCGAGGCCGCCCCGAGCAGCGCCGTGACGTGGGCCTCCGTCACTCCGTAAGCGGCCCGCAGCGGCTCGAGTGTGCGCAGAAGCCCGAGCGCCACCGGGCCTGGCACCCTCACCACACGGCCGGCGAAAGGTCGTTCCAGCCCATCCCCCCGAAGCCCTTCGGCAACGAGCGGCACGGAGAGGTCCGAGAGGAAGGCCCGGCTCGTATCCACCACCCAGGCCCCAGCCTTCTGCGCCTCTGGAGCCAGGGGGCGGGCCACCTCCGCCGGCACCGCCAGCACCACGAGGTCCTGTCCCCGGAGTGCGCCGACCGAAACAGCCTCCACCTCGAGCGAGGTGTGGCCGTAGGCCGCCTCCACTCCCGCCGAGCGTTCGCTCGCCAGTGCAGTCACTTGCGTATCGGGGTGGCCGGCATCGGCCAGGGCGGCGAGGACGCCTCGTCCCACGAGCCCCGTCGCTCCCACCACCGCCACGCGCCAGTTTCGTTCCATGCCTTACTCCTCTTCGCCGCGGATGCGGGCGGTGGGGACTGGCCCGGGCAGCGGGGGAAACCTCGGGTTGCGCTCCGCCTCGGACGCGCGCAGGTAGTGCGGCTCGAGGGAAAAAAGCGTCTCGGCCACGAAAGAGTCTGGCACGCGTACGAGGCGCGCCACTGCCCAGGCCGATGGGAAGGCAGGGCCCGCCAGCAGCTGAGCGCTCTGGGCCCCGGCCTGCACCAGCACCCCTTCAAGCACCTTGGCCGCGGGTCCGAGGGCCCGAGCCTCGGGGTGGGCCCCGAGATGCGCGCCGAGCTGGGCCGGCGTCCAGGCTTCCTCCGCGGCTTCTTGGACCAGTCCTTCGCCCGTCCGCCTGTAGAAACCGACGTACACCTCGTCCCGGCGCGCCACCATGACTGGCAAGAGGGGCACATTCACGGGCCCGTCCAGCGCCAGCGCCGCGAGCGACGAGACCCCTCCCACCGGGCGCCGGTGCGCATAGGCCAGTGCCTTGACCGTGGAGAGCCCAATCCGCAGGCCGGTAAACGAGCCCGGGCCCAGACCCACCGCATAGCCAGAGACATTCGCAAGTCCCAGCCCGTGTCGCGCCAGGAGCTCACAGAGGGCACCGGGCAGCATCTCGCTCTGCTTGCGCGGCGGCGGATGCGACTCCTCCGCCAGCAACTGCGGCCCGGGCCCCACCAGTGCGAGCGAGAGCGTCAACGTGGAGGAGTCGAGGGCGATGAGCATCCGTCTTCCTTCACCCATGCGCCTAGCGGTGCCAGCGAGGCAAGGCCTTCGACGTTCGGCGATGCAGAGGCGGTCCCGCATCGGGTGAGACGAACGCGCACCACGCCTCGACCCACCATCCCCAGCGCCTGGGCCGCGGTCTCCGAGACGTCGAGGATGCGCCCGGTGGCATAGGGGCCGCGGTCATTGACGGTCACCTCGACGCTGCGCCCCGAGTCCAGGACTGTCACCCGCACACAGCTGCCGAAGGGCAGCGTCCGGTGCGCGGCGGTGAAGGTGCCAGGCCGGAGCACGTCCCCGCTCGCGGTGCGGCGGCCATAGAGGCCCGGGCCATAGTAGGAGGCATCGCCCTCCCCGTAGGAGCGGTCGTCTTTCGCCGCCTCCCCTTCGGCGGGATGGACCGCGTGGACACATCCGCCGAGGAGCACCACGATGCAGGTCAGCCCTCGCAAAGGCAGGCCGCTACATCAACAGCCGGGCGATGTCGTTCTTGAAGACAAACAGCATCAGAACCACCAGCACCGCCAGGCCAACAATGTTGGCAATTTCGCGCGCGCGCATCGGGATGGGCCGCCGGCGCACCCACTCCCAGAAGGCAGAGAGCAGGCCAAACCCATCCAGTACCGGGATGGGCAAGAGGTTGAGGAGCCCGAGATTGACCGAGATGAGCGCCATGGTGGAGAGGAAGACGCCCAGACCGAGCTGGGCGCTCTGCGAGGCGATGCCGTAAAGCATGATGGGGCCGCCCAGCATGGAGAAGGGCACCCGACCGGTGACGAGCATGGCCAGGTTTCCAGCCACGTTGGCGATGGTGTCGCCGAGCTTCCGGGCCGCGGCCACGAGCGCCGCGCCCGGGCCGAGCCGGGCCACGTCGAACGTCAGCCGCTCATCGGAAGACGCGTCGAATGGCGCGCGAAGGCCAAGGTCGAGCCCCTTGGCTCCGGAGGCGTCTTTCGGGTCGACGGGGCGTTGCTGCACCTCCGCCGAGTGCTCCTGCCCTTGGTGCAGCCAAGCGAGGCGGAAGGGCGTCTTGCGCAGGGACTCCAACTTTTTTTGCAGGCGGAGGACGGACACCAGCGGCTGGCCGTCGATGCTCACCAACCGGTCACCGGGCAGAAGACCTGCTGCCTCGGCCGAGCTTCCGGGAGCCACCTGGCCCACGTAGAGGTCCGGCAACTCGACGCCGAGCACGGCCAGCCCCTGGCCGGGCTGTCTCTGGACGTCGGCGTGAACGCGCTCCGGGACGAAGGCGTCGACGCCCGGAAGGCCCGCCGGGGTGCGCCGCAGCGCCTCGATGCGCATCAGGTCGTTCTTTGCGGCGGAGAGCCGCCGCTCGAGCGAGACCAAGTCCTCAACGGGCTGCCCATCCACCGACAGGATGCGGTCGAAGGTGCGCAGCCCAGCGCGCTCTGCGGCGCCTCCGGCAGGAACGCCCACCAGGGCCACACGCGGCTCGGGAGAGACGCCGAGCCGGCCGCGCGTCTTGTCCGCATCGCCGTCTTCGCTCCGGGCGGCGACCAGTTTCAGCTGGAGCGGCTGTCCGTCCCGGTCCAGGCCAAGAGTGACCTCTTTGCCACCCTTGGCTGCCAGGGAGCGCCGGAGGTCCTCGAATGTCTGCACCTCGTTTCCATCGACGGAGGTAATGAGGTCCCCCACCTGGACGCCGGCTTCGGCTGCCGGCATTCCCGGCTCGAGGAGCATCACCCGCGAGGACGTCCGCAGCGGGTAGCGGGTGGTGACGTCGATGGCCTGCGGAAAGGCCAGGAAGAGGACGAAGTACAGGAGCAAGGGAAAGGCCAGGCTGGCCGTCGGACCGGCGCCGACGATGAGTGCCCGCTTCCACGGCGCCTGCGCCAGGAAGCCGCGCCCTTGGTCCGCATCCGGGCCTTCGTCGCCCAGGTCCCCGGCCATCTTCACGTAGCCGCCGAGCGGAACCCAGGCCACCTGGTACTCGGTTTCTCCCTTGGTGAAGGCAACAATGCGAGGACCGAAGCCGATGGAGAAGCGCGTCACCTTGACGTTCAACGCCTTGGCGGCGAGGAAGTGCCCCAACTCGTGCACGAAAATGAGCACGCTGAGCAGGACGATGAAATAGATTGGGTTCTGCAGGAACATGTCCCCCCACAGTAGCCGCGGGGACGGCGCCGGACAACGACGACCTTTGGCTTAGGGCAGCACGTTCCGGAACACCGTCACGTACACGTACACCAGCGGGGCGTTGAAGAGCAGCGCGTCAACACGGTCCAGAATGCCTCCGTGCCCGGGGATGAGGACTCCAGAGTCCTTGGCGCCGTAGGCGCGCTTGAGCATGGATTCGCAGAGGTCGCCGAGTGGTCCGACGAACCCGCCAGCCACGCCGAGCACGACGCAATCCAGAGGTCGGAGCACGGGGAAGAACAGCCGGGTGATGAAGAGTCCGCCAATCGAGCCTAGGAAGCCTCCGGCGAAACCCTCCCACGTCTTGTTCGGGCTCACCGCCGGGTAGAGCTTGTGCCGGCCGAAGGCCCGACCGACGAAGTAGGCGCAGGTGTCGTTGCCCCAGGTGATGACCAGAGCAACAATCACCCACGCCGGCCCGTCTGCGCCCGCCCGGAGGGCGGCGAGCAAGGCAATTCCGAGGCCCCCGTAGAGACAGCCGGTGACGGCGTGCGCGCTGTGCGTCGGAGCCTCGGCCAGCGGACCCAGCAGAAGATGGTCAATCCACGCCACGTAAAACACCCCGGCCACCACCCAGAAGGCCGGCCCGGCAAAGGCACGCGGCCAGAGGGTAGCGAAGAGCGGAAGGCTGGCCGCGCCAAGGACGCTGACCAGCTGAGAGGGTCCAAGGCCGCCCGACGTCAGTTGCGCGTATTCCAGGGCGCAGGCGCCCGCCGCGGCCGCGAGCAGAAGGCCAGCCGGCCACCCGCCGTAGAACAAGAGTGCCACGACGGCCGGGGTGAGCGTCAGCCCCGTCACCACCCGCACGAGCAAGTTGCGGTTGGGCGGATTCACTTGGGGAGCTGAGCGGAGGTGAGTCCGAAGCGTCGCTCTCGGTGTTGGTACTCGGCGACGCAGGCCAGGAAGTGGTGCGCGCGGAATTCCGGCCAGAGGGTGTCGGTGAAGATGAATTCCGAGTAGGCCGACTGCCAGAGGAGGAAGTTGCTCACCCGGTGCTCCCCGCTGGTGCGCACGACGAGGTCGACCGGTGGCAAAGGCGACGTCCACAGCTGTGCGGCGAAGGCCTCTGCCGTGAGCGGTCGGTCGGGCAGCGTCCCGGACCGCGCCGCCGCCACCAGACGGCTGGTGGCGGCAATAATCTCCTCCTGCCCCCCATAGGACAGGGCCAGGGTGAGGACCATCTCCCGATTGGCGCTGGTCTCGGCGCGCAGCGCCTCCAGTGGGCCGCGGACCATGCGGGGTAACCGGTCCAGCTCGCCGACCGCGTTGAGCCGGATGCCGTTGTCTAGAATCTCCTTCCGCTCCTTCTCCAAATACTCGCGGAGCAGGTCCATCAGCCCCGCCACCTCCTCCATCGGGCGCGACCAGTTCTGCGAGGAGAAAGCATAGAGCGTCAACGCCTGTACGCCGATTCGTCGGGCGGCGCGCGTCACCTCGCGCACGCTGTTGCTTCCCTCCCGGTGGCCCTCCAGGCGGGGCAGGCCGCGCTCCTCCGCCCACCGTCCGTTGCCGTCCATGATGATGCCCACGTGCCCGGGCAGGGGCCGCTCCTTCACCTGGGCCTCCAGGGCAGCGAGCGACGGAATCGTGGACATGCCAGCGGCGCACCATAAGGGCGCCCGCAGCGCCCGTCCACGCTTCGGTAGCGCAAGCCAGTGTCCGTGCTGAGCATGCCTTGGAGGCCAGCCGGAGCAAGCGCTGCGCCAGACTCCGGACGCCAGAGACGCCCCGGTCCCTCGGCGCGTTGCGTCCGAGGGACCGCGCCCCACCGCGGCTCGCCGCCCGCTCCGCGTCGGCTATGGTGCCGCACCCTACTGCCGTCCTTGGAGGTCGCCTCCCGTGTCACGAGCCCTGTGCCTTCCCGTCCTGCTGCTTCTTCTCAGCGCCGCTGGCACCAGGGCCGAGACTCCCCCTGCAGTCGTCCTCCGCGCCGCCCGGCTCTTCGACGGCACCTCGGACACGGTGGTGTCTGGCGGCGTGGCGGTCCTCATCGAGGGCGGGAAGATTCGCGCGGTGGGCAAGAGTGTCTCCGTGCCGGCCGGCGCCACGGTGCTTGAGCTCGGCGACGTCACGCTGCTTCCGGGTTTCATCGACGCCCACACCCACCTGGGAATGCAGATGTCGGACAACTGGGCTCAGGACCAGGTCGACATGCTTCGCCGGCATCCGGCAGAACAGGCGTACTACGCCGAGGGCTACGCCCGCCGGACGGTGGAGGCTGGCTTCACCACCGTGCGCGACCTGGGCGCCTCGGCGGACTTCGTCGATGTGAGTCTTCGCAACGCCATCTCCGCCGGCCTGGTGGTCGGTCCAAGGATGCTGGTGGCGGTGCATGCCCTCGGCGCCACCGGCGGGCACGCCGACATGGACCCCTACCCCACCGACCGGGTCATCCCGCCCGGCATCCCGGAGGGCATCTGCAACGGGGCGGATGCCTGCCGCGCCGCGGTGCGCTTCCAGGCGAAATACGGCGCGGACGTCATCAAGGTGATGGCGTCAGGAGGCGTCCTGTCGCTGGCGGATTCGGTGGATGCGCCGCAACTCACACTCGAGGAGCTCACCGCCGTGGTCGATGAGGCGCACCGCCTCGGGAAGAAGGTGGCTGCCCATTGCCACGGCGACACGGCTGGCAAGACGGCCATCACCGCCGGCGTCGACTCACTCGAGCATGGCAGCTTCTTAAAGCCCGACACGCTGGCGCTGATGAAGGCCAGGGGCACCTACCTGGTCCCGACCCTGCTGGCATCCGAGTGGGTGAGCACCAAGCTCGACAAATTTCCCCCCTCCATCGTCGAGAAGGCGCGCGCCGCGCTCCAGGCTCGTTCGCAGATGTTCAAGGACGCGCTCAAGGTCGGCGTGCGCATCGGCTTCGGGACCGACTCCGCCGTCAGCCCGCACGGCCTCAATGCCCGTGAATTCGCGCTAATGGTGTCCCTGGGTATGGCGCCGGCGGCAGCCCTGCGGGCCGCAACCAGTGTCGACGCCGCCCTGCTCGGGGTTTCCTCCAAGCTCGGGACGCTCGAGGTGGGGAAAGTCGCCGACATCATCGCCGTGCCCGGTAACCCGGTGTCCGACATCCATGTCACCGAGCACGTGCTCTTCGTGATGAAAGATGGCGTGGTGGTCAAGCGCCCGGCGAACTGAAAAGCGCCTCAACTACCCCGGGTCTCTCCAGAGGGCGATGCCGCCCAGGAGCCCGGCGGTGTTGGAGACGATTTTCACGTGGGGGGGCAGTCGCACCGTGATGTGCTTGGCATTGCCTCCTCCCAGGTAAAGGACATGGGGGTTAAAGATGGGTTCCACCTGCGCGACCACCTTGGCCACGCGGCGGTTCCACTTCTTCTTTCCCACCCGTTCCAGGGCGCCCTTGCCGATGTACTCCTCGTACGTCTTTCCAGCCTTGAAAGGATGGTGGGCCAGCTCGATGTTGGGCACGTAGCGCCCGTCGACGAAGAGCGCGCACCCCATCCCGGTCCCGAACGTCAGCACCATCTCCACGCCCTTGCCGCGGACGACACCGTAGCCCTGCACGCCGGCGTCGTTGATGACCCGCGTCGGCCGCCCGAGCAGCTTGGTGAGGGTCCGTGCCAGCGGGAAGCCAAGCCACTTCGGATGCAGGTTGTGCGCGGTGTCGGTGACACCATCCATGACCACCCCGGGGAAACCCACCGAGGCGCGCTCGAAGTCGCCCAGGGGCGCCACCAGCGCCCCGAGAGCCCGGAGGACGGCCTGAGGCGTCGCCGGGCGCGGCGTCTCCACGCGCACGCGTTCGGTGAGCGCCTTACCCGCCGGACTGACGATGAGCGCTTTCAGGCCGGTCCCTCCAATGTCAATGCACAACGTCCGGGGAGCTCCTTCGGCCTCGGCGGGGGGGTCCATGTCGGGCATCCTCGCCATGGTCCGCCCCGGGTAGGCAAGCACTTCTGCTCGCCTTCCGGGCCGACCGGTTTGACCCTCCTGCCAGCGACTCCTTACGCTATGGCCTTTCCTTCTCTGCATGCCGCCCAAAGTCATCGGCCCATACCGAGTCTTGGAGACGCTCGGCAGTGGCGGCGCGGGGACCGTCTACCGGGCGCTGGACCGTCGCACCGGCGAAGCCGTCGCCCTGAAGCTGCTCTCCACCGGTCCGGCCCTCGACCCGCGTGCCGCGCGCCGTCTGGCGCGTGAGTTCGAGACGCTCTCCGAGCTCTCGCATCCCAACGTGGTGAAGGTGTTCGACACCGGGGTGCACCACGGCTACCCCTACCTGGCCATGGAGCTCGTGGACGGACTTACCCTGCGCAACTACCTGGACCTCGACGCCCCAAACCCGAAGCGCAACAAGGCCGTCAGCGTCGCGCCACCGCAGGTTCCGTGGCAGGACAGCGACACCGGGGAGTGGAGCGGGCCGCGCACCTTCACCCTCTCGCAGCTCGGCGAGGAGCCCCCCAGCGACGATGCGGCGTTCGGGACAGGCCCCGACAGCCTGCGCGCCCTCGCCGACGCGGTCGACGAGCCGGACACCAACGAGTCCCGTGACGTCTCGCTGCCCTATGCCCTCGAGCCCACGGGCGAGCTCCCTACCTTGACTGCCGTGGCGCCGGTGGACACCGAGTTTCTCAACCGCCCCGAACGCACCGCGCTGCTCCGCGACGCCATGCTGCAGCTCTGCGACGCGCTCTCCTACGTCCACGGCCATGGCCTCATCCACCGCGACCTCAAACCGAGCAACGTCATGGTGGACGGGGAGAAAGTCGTCCGGCTCATGGATTTTGGGCTCGCCAAATTCCTCGCCGAGGACGGGGCGGTGACTGCCGGCGGTCGACTGGTGGGCACCTTCCGCTACATGGCGCCCGAACAAATCCTCGGGGAGTCGGTCGACCCACGCGCCGACCTCTACAGCCTGGGCGTCATCCTCTATGAGCTGCTCGCCGGACGGCCGCCCTTCGACGCCAGGAGCCCCCCGGAGCTGTGGCAGAAGGTGCTGGAAACCGAAGCACCGCTGGTGAATGCCCTTAACCCTGGCAGTGACCCGGTGCTGGCGCGCATCGCGCAACGACTCATCCGCAAGGAGCCGGACGAGCGTTTCCAGACGGCCGAGGAAGTCCACGAGGCGTTCCTGGAATGACGCGGACGTTGCAGCTTCCGGCCGCGGCAGCTGGCCGCCGGCTGGACATCGTGGTGGGCGAGGTGCTTGGCCTTTCCCGGGCGCGAGTGAAGTCCCTCTTCGAGGCGGGCGCGGTGCGCGTCGACGGCCGGCGCCCGAGCAAGGGTGACCGCGCGACCGGTGGGGCGCGGGTGGAGGTGGAGCTCACCGAGGCAGCTCCCGCGCTCGTGCCCGAGCCCACGCTCGTGGTCGACCTCCTCTACCAGGATGCCTGGCTGGTCGCGGTGGACAAGCCTGCTGGGATGCCGTCGCACCCTTTGAAACCAGGCGAAACCGGTACCGCAGCCAACGCCCTCGTCGCGCGCTTTCCGGAAGTCGCCGGCGCGGGCGAGGACGTGCGCGAGGGGGGGCTCGTACACCGGCTCGACATTGAGACGTCGGGGGTACTCCTGGCCGCCCGCGACCGACAGACGTGGGAGGCGGTGCGAGCGCTCTTCCGGGAGCGCGCGGTGGACAAGCGTTACTGGGCCCTCGTCTCTGGCCCCATTGGGGACGAGGGCGCCATCGAGCTGCCGTTGCGCCACAAGGGGGAGACTCGCGTCGAGCCGGCCCTGGACGGCGGCGAGCCGGGCCGCGAGGCCTTCAGCGAATTCCGTGTCCTCGCTCGCGCAGGCGAGCTGGCGCTGGTGGAGGTCAAAATCCTCACCGGCGTGCTGCACCAGGTGCGCGCCCACCTGGCCGCCATTGGCGCACCCGTGGTGGGCGACGCGCTCTACGGCGGCCGGCCCCTTCCGGGGCTGAAGCGCTTCTTCCTGCACGCCCGCTCCCTTGGGCTCTCCCACCCGAGCACCGCCGGGCCGCTCCGCATCGAAAGCCCGCTGCCAGCCGAGCTCTGCCAGGCACTCCTGGAAAATGACATCCACCCGCCCGAGGGGACGGGCGGTGTCCCGCACTGAAAGCTGCGCCCCAAGGCTGCCCTCCGCGAGGGAGACCTGGATCGCCGTTCGGCTGGAAAGCCCCGGGGGCTAGGGCTTCGCCGCGAGGATGCCGCGCTGGGCCAGGGCGTCGATGATGATTTTTGCGAAGCCCTCCATCGCCTGGCCGATGGTGGTGGGATTGCTGGTCTGCGTCGTCGCTGACCACACCATCTCCAGCTTGGCCGCGTCGAAGACGTCGGTTTCCAGCGTCACCACCGTCGTCGTGGTGGCCATCGGCGGCACGTAGTCATACCCCCAGGCCGAACCGTAGAAGCCATAGAAGCCGCCGTAGTAGGCCGGCCCCACCGGGCCGTAGATGTAGCCCGGGGTGAAGTTCACCTGGGTGTTGGTCCCAAGGAAGCGCGTGGCCAGAACCGCGTCGGCATGAGCGGCGCGAATGGCCGCCTCCAGCTTGTCGTTCGGCACCTGGCCGTCCTCCGCAATGAGCGTGTAGCTGGAGATGGCGGTCACCCCACGCCCCATCAGCTGGTAGGAGAAGGCGTCCTCGAACCTCCGCCGCCGGCCACCGTCGCGCGTCACGCAGATAACCAGCACCCGCTTGAACTCACTGGGGACGTAGCCCGGCAGCTGCCAGGCGCTCACCAGCTGCGTCTGCGGTCCGGTTTGACAGGCGGCGAACACCCCACAGAAGAGCGCGGCGGCGGCGACGGAGGAACGGTGCAGACGCATGTGGGTGTTCTCCCAGGCGGGGAAAGGTGCGGGGCACCGTAGCACCGCCCGCGCGCCACCACCGCCAGGGTTTCACTTGGCGGGAGCCACTGCCTCGCCGAACGCCGGAGGAAACTGCACCGTCAGGTCCGCATCGGGCCCGGAGCCGCCCGGAGCTCCGTCCCGTCCCAGCGTCCAGATGCGCGCCGAACCCCCGTCACTCTCGTAACGGTAGGGCCGCCCCCAGCCGTCCTCGCCGACGGAAGCGATGTACTTGGGAGCGAGTGGCCCCAGGCCCTCCGCGGTGGACGGGAACCGCCCGGTGTCCTTCCGGTACAGCTTCGCCGCATTGAGGAGATTCCGGAGCCGATAGGGCTCGAGCAGCTGGGGCGGCTGCTCGAGTGCCCGGTAGAGGAGCCAGCAACCGCCGAAACCGGCCAGCACCACGCCGGTCACAAAGAAAAGGGAGCGCGAGGTGCGGCGACGCGCTGCTTGAGCTCGCTCCTCCAGCGCACCCATGGCTCCTCCCCGGGCGCCCCGGGGCCGAGTCCTGGGGGTGCCCTCGCCAGTGTCGCTCCCCTGCCCTTGCAAACGCCACGTCCAAGCCACCGCGCTCTCCCAGCCGAAGGGGGCAGAGTGAGCGGCTACACTGTCCAGGCCATGGACCCGCTCCGCGCCATCCTCCACCTGGACATGGACGCCTTCTACGCGTCGGTGGAGCAACGCGATGACCCGGCGCTGCGCGACCGGCCGGTCATCGTCGGAGGGCATCCCAAGCGCGGCGTCGTGCTCGCCGCCAGCTACCAGGTGCGTCCGAGCGGCGTCCGCAGCGCCATGCCCATGGCGCGCGCGCTTCGGCTGGCTCCGGACGCGGTGGTGGTGCCGCCGCGCTTCTCTGCCTACGCCGAGGCGAGCGAGCAGGTGTTCGCCATTTTCGAGCGCTACACGCCGCTCGTGGAGCCGCTGTCGCTCGACGAGGCCTT
>Ga0302314_10008473_pt1 | contig 18278 bp, 13 predicted proteins | sample III_Palsa_N2_3_FD_200533 | JGI IMG/M metagenome (GOLD analysis project Ga0302314, IMG submission 200533) | Peat permafrost microbial communities from Stordalen Mire near Abisko, Sweden - III_Palsa_N2_3 | ecosystem: Environmental > Terrestrial > Soil > Palsa > Peat permafrost | place: Sweden...
GGTGGCCGAGCAATTCAACAAGATCGTCAAGGTGCAGGGCCGCTATCTGCCGCGCGAGATCACTCTCTCTGAACACGGCCATAAGATTCTGTCCGCCAGCGTCGATGCGATCACGGGCCTGTCGCCATCCGACCCCGCGCTGAATCCGCCAACGGATGCGCCGGTATCAGGCGTCGATAAGGTCAACGTGGCCGGAGGGCTGGCGACTGGGATGCTGCTTAAGAAGGAGACGCCGATCTATCCGGGCGACGCCAAGGCCGCCCATGTCTCCGGGACCGTCGTATTGCAGGCCATCATCGGGACGGACGGCGGTATCCATAACCTGCAGGTAGTTCAGGCGCCCTGGCCTTCGCTGGCGCAAAACGCCCTGTGGGCTGTATCCCGCTGGCGGTATAGACCATACCTGCTGAAGGGCCAGCCGGTGGAAGTGGAGACTACCGTAAATGTGGTCTATTCGCTCGGCCAATGACAGAGCGACAGGCTGGGTGCTTTCTTCGTTAAATCTCGCGATCAGTTCTTGAGCGATGCCGCCCGGGCCGAAACGCCGCTCAGTTCCGCGGCGCGCGCCTCTGCATAAGCCGCAGCGCCCATCTGCGCCGCACGGCTCTCCAGGATAATCCGCACCGGCATGTTGATCAGCAGCTGACTCAGACGCCCCTTGTCGGTGAACGCCTTCATGAACGTGCCGTCCTTCAGTTTCTCGATGATGCGCGGCGCAATGCCGCCGCCCACATAGATCCCGCCGACCGAGAGGACCTTCAGCGCCAGGTTCCCGGCTTCCGCGCCGTAGGCCGAGACAAACATATCCAGTGCTTTCTCGCAGATATCGCTCTTGGCGGAAAGACCCATCTCGGTAATCACGGAGTTGGGATCTCCGGCTGCGGCAAACTTTTCCGTCAGCCAGGCCGGCTCTTCCATGCCGCGCACCTCGCGCAGAAACTCGTAGATGCTGGTGAGGCCCATGCCGGCGACGACCCGCTCAAAGCTGACGCGGCCGTTGTATTTTTCCTTGAGAAACCGCAGCAGGTCGATCTCGTCCTCATTGCGCGGAGCGTAGTCGCCATGGCCGCCCTCGGAAGGGTAGGGGATATGCGTGCGCCCATTCCAGATGAGCAGGCCTTCGCCCAAGCCTGTGCCGGCGGCGATCAGCGCGCGGTTGCCGGTCTGGCTGGCGTCGCCTTCGGAGAGCGTGTAAATCTGCTCCGGAGCCAGTTCGGCCACGCCGTAGCCATTGGCCTCAAGGTCGTTGATCAGGAAGACGTGGTCGATGCCCAGGTTCTTCGAGAGCTCGCGGCTGTCCAGGGTCCAGGGAAGATTGGTGAGGCGCAGGCGGCCGTCGCGCACCGGTCCGGGCACGCCGAAACAGGCAGCTGTTACCTTGTCTTCGCCCAGAAACTCTTTGACGATGGTTTCGAGACCGTTGTACTCTTTCGCCTTGAAAACCTTGTCCCGCGACTTCTTCAGCTTTCCATTCACAAAGTCATACAGGCCCAGGTCAACCTTGGTCCCGCCCACATCTCCAGCCAGAATCATCTTTCCCTCTCCAAAAATCCGCAGCCTTCCCCATCGGTTGCAGGAAGCAGCGCCGCCGCAGCCTTATCCAGAATCAGCGTAAGTATACCGCTTGCCGGCCAGATGAGCTGGCTGGGCAGGCGCTCCGGCTCGCGCGGGCCGGTCAGCACCTCGTTCAGCACGCTGGCCTTGTCCGCGCCGGCGATGAGGAAGAAGACCGAGCTGGCGTGATTGATCACCGGCCAGGTGAGCGTGATGCGCCAGCTGTCTTTCTGCTGCGGCACATGGTTGGCTACGGCCAGACGGCCCAGCTCGTGAATGGCCTCGGTGTGCGGGAAGAGCGAGGCGGTGTGGCCGTCCGGGCCCATGCCGAGCGCTATCAAGTCAAAGCGCGGCGTCTCGGCGCCTTCCAGGCGGAAGCTGTTGCGCAGCTCGGACTCGTAGCGCGCCGCGGCAACCTCCGGCTCCAGTTCGCCCTCAATGCGGTGAATCTGTTCCGGCCTGAGCGGCACATGGTCCAGCATGGCCTCACGCGTCATGCGAAAGTTGCTGTCGTTGTCGTCCGGCGGCACGCAGCGCTCGTCCACCCAGTAAAGGTCCAGATTGTCCCAGGGCATGTGGGCGCGCCATGGCTCGTTCGGATCGGCCAAAAGTGCAAAGGTCGCCTTGGGGGTGGAACCTCCGCTGATGGCGATCCGCGCCCGGCCGCGCGCTTCCACTGCCTCCCCCACCATCTCCAGGAGGTATTGTGCCGCCCGCCGCGCCAATGCCGCCGGGTCCGGTTCCACGTAGTACTTGATCTTCATCTGTCTGCCCGCGCGCATCGATCCCCCGTCTCTCTAAGTTACTCGAATTTAGTTGGATGTATTTGGGTGAGGAGGGTTTCTTGCCATCTTTTCAAATGCCAGAGGGGATATTCGACGCGACGCCATGTGTCACGGCACCACTCTTCCGCTTGCCGAAACACGCGAGGAGCCTGGAATCTCAAGGCTTTGTATCAGGGAGCGACTTTAGTCGTGCCGAACCAGCCGCAAAGACAGCGTGGGCTTTACAGCTTGCGGAAAAAGTCCTTCGACGGAGGGATTGCCGGCAGGGCCTCGGCAGGGGCTAAAGCCCAACATTGATTTGATTGGCTTTATTGGCCCGACTGAAGTCGTGCCCTTGTTACAAAGCCACTGCATTGGCCGCGCAAGGGAGTTTTCCCGCAAGCTGTTTAGCCCGTGAGGGAATCCAGGCTCGCTATCGCCCGATGTAGTCGCGGTATTGCTGCTCCAGAATGCCCGCCGAGCGCGCCAAAGCCAGCTTGGCCACGTTGTACTGGTAGAGGCTCTCCACCACGTTGCTCTGCGCGGAGGAGAGCGAGGCCTGGGCGGTCACCAGCGGCAGGTTGTCGTCCACGCCGGCGCTCACGCGGTCGGTCTCGTCGCTCAGTTCGCGTGTTGCCAGGTCGACATTCGACCGCGCCACCTTTACCAACTGCTCAGCGGCGCCCACGTCCAGCAGCGCCGAGCGCACCTGCTGATCAATGTGGCCGCGCAGGTCTTCGAGTTGGCGATTCACGGCGTCCATCTCGGCGCGGCTGGCGTCCACATCGCCGCGCAGGCTGGCCTCACGGAACAGCGGCACAGACAGCGTTCCCTGCGCAACAAAGTTGCCATGCGTGCCCTGGGTGCTTACGTCGCTCACCGCGTAGTAGCCGCCGAAGCTGAGCGTGGGCAGGCGCTGGCTGCGATAGGCCGCATGAATCGCCTTTACCTCGACGGCCTGGTTCTGCAGATTCTGGTAGTCCTGGCGGTTCTTGTAGGCAATCGCCCGCACCTCTTCCGGCGTCTGCTCGGCTAGTTCGCTGTACGGGGCAGGGTCGGTCAGCTCGATCTTCTGTCCCGGCGCCACGCCGATCTCCCGCTTCAGCAGGATGAGGTCCTTTTCGAGATTGTTCTCCGCGATCAGCCGCGACTGCTGTTGCGACTGCAACTGCACCCGTGCACGCAGCTCGTCCAGATTGGCCACGGTGCCGGCCAGATGCGCCTGGTGCGCCTGATCCAACTGGACCTGGTCCTGGGCTTCGAGGGCCTTGGCGTTGTCCACCTCGCTGGCCGCCGCAATGGCGTGCAGGTAAGCCGAGGCCACCTGCTGGACAACCTCGCCGCGCGCCGACATCTTGGCGAAGTAGGCGGAGCGCTCCGCCGCGCCGGCGGCCTTATAGCCAGCGATCACCGGCCCGGAAAAGAGCGTCTGGCTGAACTGCAGCTCGCCCTGCGTCAGGTCGTCCTTGGTGATCTCCGAGAACCCCGCAGGTATCCCATTGGGAAACAGTGATTTGAACTCGCCAATGGCGCTGGGGCCAAATCCCAGCGCGGCCAGATTGTGCTGGTAGACGCCGGTTGAACCCGAAACCGAGATCGTCGGCAAGAACTCCTGCAGCGCCTCGTTCTTCTCGCCGCGCAGCGTCTTCTCGCTGTTCTGGGCTTCCACCAGGCCGAGGTTGTTTTTGAGGCCAAGCGTGACGGCGCCGTCGAGCGAGAGCTTCATGGTCTCGGCAGTGGCCGGCTGCGCCGTGACGCTGCCGTAATATGGATTGCTGGCCGAGCTCGGGTTGGCGCTCTGCGCCTGTCCCGGCAGCGCGGCAAAACAAAGTGCAGCCGGAATGAGCGCCGCAGGGAACAGGGCTGCCGCGGCCGCCGGGCCCAGCCTGCCGGCCAGAAGTTGGTGTATCTGTTTCACTAGCATCATTCTCTCAGATTCACGACAGGCGGCCGGGGATTCCGGGAGTGGGGCAAAAAGGCGGAATAGGGGACCCAGCGGAGCGGCCCCACGACCCATCGGGAGCTTCCCGCAGTGCCGGCGGAGATCCTTGCAGCAGTGAAGCCGCGCCTTTTCCAAGAGCGCGGCTTCTTCTGCAGGTTCCTTGGTCCGTTCCGCCTGGCCGGCGCGGCAACGCCGCCCTACTGCTTGTTCACGTCGATGTAATAGAGGTCCGTCGCCACCTGGAAATTGTCCTTGCTCAGCGGCGTCTGCATCTCCTGCCACTTGGTCGTCGGATGGATCGTCTCCCACTTGCCCGGCGTGCCCACCTTGACCGGCATCGCGAATGCATCCTCGTCGGCGTCCCACTTGTACATCAACATGCCGGGCTTTTCTCCAAACAGCAATTCGAGCCGGGGAATGTTCGCGTGGCGCAGGTACTGGTTGAAGATCGGCGTCAGGTTCAGGCCGGTATGCAGGTTCCACCACGCCACCACGTCTTCCGTCATGATGTTCTGATACTTGAAGTGCTGATAGAAGTCGTGCAGCAGCGCCCACCACTTGGCGTCGTTGTCCACCACGCTGCGCAGGGTGTTGATCATCAGCGCGCCCTTGAAGTACTGATCCTCGGTGGGCTCGGCATTCACGCCGCGCTCGGCAATGATGGGCCGCAGGTTGATGACCTTCTGCTTGAGCCCGCCGGTATACTTCAGTGCATCGTCGCGGCCCCAGCGGTACTCGACATAGAGCGTCTCCAGGTACGTCGTCCAGCCCTCGTGAATCCACATGTCGGACATGTCCTGCGCCGTGATGCTGTTGCCGAACCACTCATGCCCGCTCTCGTGGATGATGATGAAGTCGAAGCGCGTGTTGATGCCGACGCCGGTCCAGTCGCGTCCCAGGTAGCCGTTCTTGAAGAGGTTGCCGTAGGTCACCGCACTCTGGTGCTCCATGCCGGAGTAAGGCGCCTGGACCAGCTTGTAGCCGTCTTTGATAAACGGATACTCGCCAAAGTAATGCTGGTAGGCCTCGATCATCCCCTTGGCCTGCGAGAACTGGGCTTTGGCTTTGTCGAGATCTTCCGGAAGCACGTAGTAATCCATGGCCAGCTTGGCGCCTGAGGGCTCGGCCAGTTCCTCGCCGAAGTGCACATAGTCGCCGATGTTCAGCGACACATCGTAGTTGTTGATGCCATAACTAACGTGCCAGTCCCAGCGCGTGTAGCCATCGCCCAGATCGGTCTTGGCTATAAATTTCCCATTGGAAACATCCATCAGCCCGTTGGGCACCGCGACGCTGATGTCCATGGACTCGACTTCATCCTTCCACTGGTCCTTGTCCGGCCACCACATGCTGGCGCCGGTCTCTTCGCAGGCCGTGTTGATCCACACCCGGCCGGCGGGATCTTTCTTGAACGTCATGCCGCCGAAGCGTCCCGTCTCCTCCGGGTGCCCCGAGTAATAGAACTCGATGGTGACTATCTGTCCGGCATGCAGTGTCTCGGGAAAGTCGATGAACACCGCGCCGTCGTCGCGCGTGTACTTCAGCTCTGTCTCGCCCTGCAGAATCTTGTCGATCTTGAGTGAGTCGAAGAGGTCAAGCTGGATGCGGGTGCCGTCCTTCAGCATCCTGAAGCGGATGGTGTTCTTGCCGCTCACCCATTGCTTGTCCGGGTCCACGCGAATGTCCAGGTGGTAGTAGAGCAAGTCGTTATTCGCGCGATACGGGCCATAGGCTCCGCGCAGAAGATCGTAGTGCGTGGGCAAGGTGGCTTCGGCGTCGATGGGGCGCGTGTGTTTGAGTTTTTCGATCAGCGGCGTGTCGAACTCGTGCGGCGGATGCTTTTCGGTCTGCGCGGCGGCGGGAGTTGCAGCAGGGGTCGCAGGCGTAGCGTCGGGCTTGGCCGCTGCCTGTCCGTGCAACGGAGCCGGCGCAGCAATCAACATCAAGGCAAGACAAGCAATCGGCAGGGACACAGCAGGATGAATGGGAAAGAATCGCATGGCGCTATCCTATCGCGCTGCCCGGCCAAAGCGCATATTGGCAAGAATGCTCCGTGCCCCGTCTATTCGCAGCCTCATCGCGAATGGGCGGGAAACCACGAACCCTCTTTCGCTCAGGATGACAGATTGAGGGGCATTTTGCAGAGCTGGCCGAGGTAAGAGCATACGCAACGCAGCCGGTGCCCCATCCTTTCGCAGTCTCATCGCGAAAGGGTGGGAAGCCGCGAACCTTCTGGCGCGCAAGCGCCGTCTGCCGCACCGCAGGTGCTTACACATTCCCAGTCCGCATCTGATCGGCCAGATGCTCGGCGGCGCGCATTGCGAGCGAGAGAATTGTCATGGTGGGATTCTGCCATCCCCCGCTTACAAACGCAGCTCCATCCACCACGAGCAGATTCTTGATGTCGTGGCTCTGGTTCCACTTGTTCAGCACGCTGGTCTTGGGGTCGTCGCCCATGCGGCACGTGCCTAGCTCATGAATGCTGTAGCCGGGCGGGTTGGGCTCGTAGTTCTTCACCAGCACTTCATAGCCGGCGGCCTCGGCCAGCGCCGTGGCCGTGTCCACCGCGTCGCGGGCCATATTGAACTCGTTGTCGGTGTACCTGGTTTGAATACGCAGCGCGGGAATGTCCCATGCATCGACGGCAACCTTGTCGATGCTCACATGGTTCTCATACCGCGCCAGCACCTCGCCCATGATGCCTGCGGAAAGCGTGGCGCCATAGTAGCTGTCGAGCTTCTGCTGCAACTCCTCGCCATACGCCGCGAAGTAATGCGGAGAGACGCCGCCCATGTTGGAGTAGAGATTCAGCGCATAGCCGCGAACGAAGTCCTTGGCCTTGGTATCGATGTTGCGGAAGCGCGGAATCAGGCCGCCGCCGCCCATGATCTCGCGCGTGCCTTTTCCGTCGCGCGCATCGGGCACGGCGCAGACCATGCCCGGCCCGTAAACCTGGTCGATGAGGTAATGGCCCATGACGCCGCTGGAGTTGGCCAGCTTCGAGTTGAGCAAGAGGCGCGTGCTTTCAAGCGTGCCCGCGGCCAGCACCACCACGCGCGCCTTCACGGACATCTCGCGTTTGGAGAGGCGGTCGACGAAGTGCGCCTCGTTCACCAGGCCAGTGTTCTTGTCGACGCTGAGCTCGCGGACAACGACGTTGGGAATCGCTTTGAGGCGGCCGGTCTTTACGGCATCGGGCAGCAGCAGGTTCACCGAGCTGGCCAGGCCGTCTACGCCAAGCGCACTGCGCGCCTTGCATACCGGCACGCCCTTGGCCTTGCCTGCCGCCGCGTAGCGCAGCATCGATGTGGTCCAGGGCTCGTCGTCAGGCACGAAGTTCCCGTCAGGGTATTGCGGCAGTCCGTACGGCACGCCCGTCACGCGAAAGATCTCTTCAACGCGCGAGTAGTAGGGCGCAAGATCCGCGAGACCGATGGGCCAGTCGTCGCCATAGCCATCGTGCGACTTGCCCTTGAACTCGTAGTCGCTGAGCCGGAACGACTGCCGCGACCAGAAGAGCGAGCGTCCGCCAAACAGGCGCACGCGCACCCAGTTGTAGGGATGCTCCGCGTCGTACGTGTAAGGAACTTCCTTCTCATCCACCCAGGTGTTGGCGTTGAACTCGTTGGCCTGAAAGACATGCGGCAGAATCCCCGGCTGCTTGAAGCCGCGAAAGGGCAGCGCATAGGTGGGCTTCACCTCGGCGTCCTTGTGCGGGTCCGCAACAGGGCCGGCGTTGAGCATCAGGCAGTTGATGCCCTTCTCGGTGAGAATCTTTGCCGCCATGCCGCCCGAGTGCCCGGACCCAATGATCAGTACATCCACAATCTCTTCGCTCATCGTTCCTCAAACTCTCTTGGGGCTCAGGCGTGTGCTGCAGGCGCGGCAGGCATCGCGGGCCTGCGCAGAGCGGCATTAGGTTCGTCATTCATGTTCGGGTCAACGGGGTACCAGTAGAGGTCGTAGCCATCGCGCCAGTGGCGAGCCGCCTGGTGCGCGTCGCTCCACGCCTGCGAGTTCATGGTGGCGGTGCGAATGTCCGAGTGCGCCTGGTTGATGAAGGCGGCATGCAGTTCGGTGGGCGCGTGATCCGTCATCCAGGTGCGCAGCCAGGGCTTGATGAGTGTGTCTGCCTGCGCGTCTGTTGCCTTTTCAAAGGGCGCGCCAAACTTGGCCTTCGCTTCAGCGTCGAGCCGGTCCAGGCCGGCTTTATACATCTGCTGCTGGCGGCGCGGCGAGGCACCAATGAGAAAGTCGAGAAACTCCGGCGTGCCGGTATCCAATGCGCCCGGGTAGCCCTTCAGCGGCGGCATGAGCAGCACACAGAGCCTGCGCAGCGTGGCCGTTTGCGATTCATTGAAGAAGTGCGCGTGGGTCTCGGCTACCGCATCCGCAACCACCGTGCTCAGGTTCAGTTCCGGAGCCTCAAGCAGGCCGCGGTTCCACGGCATAGGGCCCGGCGCAACCGGGCCTTGAGGCGGCATGGGTGGCGGCGTGGACGACGCGGCAGGCGGCGTTGCCTGCGCCGCGGGAGCCGCGGCCTGTTGCGCGCTCATGGTCTTGGCGGCTGCGCCCGCCGCCAGAATTCCCTTTACAAAGTCACGCCTTCGCATGGGCCTCACCGCCGGTTGATTTTTCTGTCAAGCGATGAGGTTAAAAGCCGTGGCAGAGATTGGTCAAATGATTCTTGCGCCGCTTCCTTGAACAAGCGATCTCGCAAAAACGTGCAGGCCTTCAAACGCTCTACGACGCCACCGCAAGCTCGGCCATCGGCGTGGCCCGCACCGAGCCTTTGCGCGGGCCGCGTTTGCGTGCGCTCATGATCTTGATCCGCTCCAGCAACTCCTGCGCGGAGATGTTCTTCTTGGCCAGCAGCGCATCCGCGGCGTGCATGTCGCCGCCCATCTTCTGCGGATCGCCCAGCAGGATCATGGGAATGTGCGACGCAATCTCCTTGAGACGCTGAACCAGCTGATCGCCGTTCATCTGCGGCATGGCGAAATCCGCGAGCACCAGGTCCACGGCGGTTTCGCCAAAGATGGCGATAGCCTCCTGCCCGGTGGTGGCCGAAACCACCCTGTATCCGTTGGTCGCCAGCATGAAAGTGAGCACGGAAAGCTCCTGTTCATTATCGTCTACGCAGAGAATTACTTTTTTGGGTCGCATGTCCTGGGATAATCTCCTTCATTGAAATTTCTCTTTACTCATCTTTCTTTACTCTCTGTCCGGCAACACCTCGCCGTTCCCGTTCGCATGGCGAACTGGCGATGGGGTTGCGCGGTCCAGAGGCCGTGGGGACGCGGGCCGTGTTTCTGGTCGACCGCACGGCATGGTTGGCGCAGCGCGGCGTTTCGCGCCCACACGGGGCGCGGCTTCCACGGTGGCCATCCTGCCTCGATGACTCAGAAAGACAGCTTGTGTTCGCGGTCAGTCACGAGTAGAACCTGGGTCGAGACCGGCGTTGGAGTCGGTTAAATTGCTTCAATGAAGCCAACACTACGTGCCGCGGGGCCTGGTGAAAAGAGAGAAGTTCAGGCGAAGACGCCGCTGTAAACCTTCCTGTAACAAGTGGAAATTAGTTAGAGCTAATTATTGCCGTCACTTGTCCTGAGGAAGCTCTGTTGAAAGCGTGTGAATCATGGCAGGAAAATCGTCCCTTTTGCTACAAGAACGGTGCTGCCCGCGACGCGCACATCCTCCACCTTCGCCCCATTGAGCTGAGCGGAGAGAAACAGGTTGCTCGGTCTGCCCATCTCGACGCCCTGGCGGACGTGCACGCGCTTGCCGGGAGCAACCGCGCCATGCCGGACCAGGAAGCTGATAGCGCATCCGGCGGCCGAGCCGGTGGCCGGATCTTCGCCACCATTGAACTGCATACGCGCACGCCAGGCAGGCTCATTCTCGCCGGTCGGCGCCAGCACAAAGAACCAGCGTGCGCCGCGTTCACGCAGCCAGGCGGTTGCTTCCTGCTGCTTCATGTTGAGCCGGCCCAGCGCTTCGCAGGATCTCAGAACCACAATCGCAAACGCCGTGCCTGTGGACACCACCTGCGGCTGCAGCGCGGGATTCAGATCTTCCGCGCCCAGCCCGCACAACCGCGCCACTTCCGCAGCATCCAGCTCCGCGCCAAACTCCGGATCGCGCTGCGTCATCTCGCCGAAGCTGCCTTCCGCGGCAAAGCGCACCGGCACAGCACCCACGTTCAGCGCCAGCGTCACGGTGTCATTCGCCACCACTTCAGGCGCCGCCATGCGCAACACGGTTGCCGTGCCCAGCGTGGGGTGGCCCGCGAACGGCAACTCCTCCTGCGTGGTGAAGATGCGGACGCGGACGCCTTCGCGCTGCTCTATCTCGGGTGCGCGCCGCTCCACAAACGTCGTCTCGCTCAGGTTGAACTCGCGCGCAATCGCCTGCATCTTTTCCGTGCTCAGATCGGCCGTGTTCATCACCACGGCCAGCGGATTTCCCTCGAGCGCTGTGTCTGTAAAGACATCCACGATGAAGTATTCGAGCTTGGTTCGAGTTGTCGGAAGATCAATCGGCATAGCATTATTATCCGGCAGTTTTCGGAGAGCCGCTCAATTTTGTGGTTCCCATGCGTGGAACTCGCGTGCTTCGGCCTGCGTATTCCCTGCTCAGTATGGAGATGAGCTACACAGCGGGCTGGGTCGATGCGCAGGTCGCGCAAACCATCCCTCAATGGGATCGCTGCGCGTTGCCGTCGCTTCCGGCTTCAGTGCGCTACACACCGAAGGAACAGCGGACCCACGAGAAAGCCTACGACCAGGGCTTGCGCGCGGTGCGACGCGAAGCCAGGCGCGCGCCGCGCACCAGGTCAGAGCGGCTCGCTTCGCAGCAGCGCATCGTCCAACTGTTTCCCGGCTTCGCATCCGTTGCGCTAGGCCTCAACGATGAGCAGAACGATCTCATCACCGGCCGCTTTCTGCCGGTGGCTACGGAACTGGCCCGCTGGACGCGCGCCTTCGATCCCACGCTGAGTACCGCCGGCATCATCCAGGCCTGCCGCAACGCGTGGTCCTGCTGTGGCCTGCAGGCGATGCTCGGCCAGCCGATGGAACTTACTCCGTCGGTTCTTGCCTACAGCCTGCTCTATCCCTACACCGATAACTACCTCGACCAGCCGGAGTTATCCGCGGCCAACAAGCTAGAGTTCAGCGAGCGCTTCTATCGCCGGCTGAGCGGCCATCGTCTCGCCGCTCGCAATCCGCATGAAGCCTGCGTCTGGACTATGGTTCAGCTCATTGAAGACCAGTATCCGCGCGCTCAGTATCCGCAGGTGTTCGATTCGCTGCTGGCCATCCATCGCGCCCAGCAGGACAGCATGGCGCAGATGAATCGGATCAATTGCATCCGCAAACCAGATAACTTGCCAGATAACTTGCCAGATAGCTTGATGGATAACTCAACCGCGGCCATTCTTGATAGCTTTGAAGCTGACTTTCAGTACAAGTCGCTCGATAACATGGAACTCCTGCGCATTACTTGCGCCAAGGGTGGGACTTCAGTGCTGGCCGACGCTTGCCTGGTGCAACCGTGGCTCACCACGGAGGAGGCCCGATTTGCCTTCGAGTGGGGCGTCTTGCTGCAACTCGGCGACGACCTGCAGGACGTGCGCGAAGATCTGCGCCGCGGCTCCATCACGCTGTTCACCCGCGCCATTGCGCAGGGCAGGCGGCTCGACGCGCCGATCGCGCAACTGCTGCACTTCAGTGCGCAGATCGCCGACCGCATGGAGCAGATGCCGCACGGCTCGGCCAGCCTGAAAGGCCTGCTGCGCATGAGCTGGCGATCGCTCATCCTGATGGCTGTGGCCGACGTGCAGCCCTGGTGCTCGCCCGTGTTCCTCGACGCGCTGGAGCCCTGTTCGAGCTTCCGCTTCAACTTTCTTCGCGAGCGCAACCAGAACATCGACTCCCGCGCCGCATTCCACGACGTGCTCTTCGACGCATTCATCGAGGCCGGCGCCGGCGCCATCGGCACACTGCCCATGCCTGAGAAGCCCGCTTCGCTATTGCAGACCGAATCCACCATACCAACGAGCGCGCTGGCCAGCTCATTCGCATAGAGTCCCGGCAACAAGACCGATCCGGTTGCCAGGCATCCGCGTCCTTCTGCTCTTGACCTGCTCTTGACAAGCTCCGCAACAGCCCATACTCTACGAATACTGCAGCCGGGATGGATGACCTTTCGGCAGCAGCAAAGGATTTCAATGGCTCATCGCAACCAACCCGCCTGCTGTCTCTGCTGCTGCTGTCAGGGCTGTGCCGCGCGGGCGTGTTCTCTGGGCTAGATTCAGTCGCATCGAATCGAAACTCCGACGACCCACCCGCCAAGAGGCGCGGTGGGTTTTTAGTTTTGCCGAGGCAGCTTTTTCGGAGTAGTTTTTGGAGCAGTTTTCGGGGCACAGCAGTCAGGAGCGGCGAACCACAGCCCTGACCCCTGATCCCTATCCCTGCTTCTCAGGCACCGGTGGCGAAGTGGCTAACGCGCAGGTCTGCAAAACCTGTATTCGCGGGTTCGAAACCCGCCCGGTGCTCCAAATCTTTTCGGCAGCAAAAAGGGCCGCATCCTCTTCGCATGAGAATGCGGCCCCGTCATGATCTCATCCAGCTCGCTAACTGCGCGGCTATCTTTAGAAACAAGTCTCAGAGCAAAAAACTTCAGAGCGCTATCAACGGCCGCGGCAGCCGCGTCCGCGCGCGATCCAGAAACAGCCGCATGCGCAGCGCTTCCGCCCGCTGGATGGCCACCAGCCGCATGTGGCGGCGAATGTGGTCGCCGTCGATCAGCTCGCCCACCAGCGCTTCGTCGTGGATGGCATCCCGTTCCAGCCTGGCGATCCGCTCTTCAATGGTGCGGCGAAACCTGGGGCTGATCTCAAAGCCTTCATTGGCGGCGCAATTGGTGATCATCGGCGGGCTCCCTTGAGGTTGAAATCCTGGGGCCAAAAAAATTTAACATTTGGCCTCAAGTGTTTTCTGCTACTGCCGATATTAGAGAAGACTCATTGCGTCCGCCAGATTACCTAAGACATAGAGATCACTCAAGTTGTGTCCAGAAACAGGACAGTGCCGGAACTTCCCGGCACTGCTTGAGCTTCCTTTAATCTCTTTACACCCGAGTGTCCTGTCTCTAAATTCCTCGCAAAAATCGTGAAAGGACAAATGCAGATCCTTCGACTCACCACCCCCGAACTCCACCCCAAAGAGCAAAGATCGCTCTTTGGGGATCCCGGAACTGAAAGACGTTCGGGGCCCCGTTCGCTCCTGATGAACAGGCCGGTCGAGGGCTGAGGTTTCCCGCCCATTCGCCAAAGAACGGCGAAAGGACGGGGCACGGGGCCGTGTTGGCGCTCCAGGCCACGTTCACCAAGGGCCGCAAGCCGACTCCGCGGCTTGAGCTGCTCAGGATGACAGGTCATTTTATGTTATGGACTTTATAGACAGGAAAGCTAGCTACTCCTTCAAGGTAACAATGGCGAGAATCAACTGCGATCCGCCGTCAAGATGAACATTTTGTCCCGAGGCGGAAAAGATTCCGGAGACGGCGCCGCTGGCATCCCCGGCCAGCATCACGCCTTGCACGCCCGTACCGTGAGGCACGGCCCGGTTGCCCGCTACCATTGCAGCCCCATCGGCTCCGGCGGACTTGGCCGCATCCTGCGCAGGCGCCTGCACGCCCATGGTGGCCACTGAGGTCAGGCCAGCCTGCAGCGCGCTGGCCGGCTGATATCGTCCGTTCAGCAGCACCATGGCTCCTGTGTTGCCGGCGCTCACGCCATCGTTCTTTACGGTGCCCTGCACGGACGTCGCCCCGCCCATCCCATTGCTGGGGCTCTGACTATCGATGCGCTGCATCATGGCCGAGGTGGAGGGATCGGGCGGCGGCTCGACCCAGCGAATCTCCGACCAGATGCGCACACCTTGGCCGTTCTTCAGTTCCACGCGGTCAAACTGGATGGCCACCCGCGCGTCCGCGCCACCCTTTGCGTGCGGTTCCACAACCGTGATGTGCCCCAGAATCTTCGAGCCCTTGGGAATCTGCGTTCCGTCCGCGCTCACCAGCGGTTCCTTGGTGCGCAGCTCAACTTCGCGGCCAATTTTGGCGGACTTGGAATCCAGGCTGCCCATCAGAATGGCATGGACCGGGCGCATCTCGCGCATGATCATGGCCATGCTGGCCGGGCGCGCGCCGCCTGCTCCCCCCATCGGATTCACCACCGCACTGGCCGTGGCCGTCTGCGCTGCGCCGGCTTCCGCCTGGCGAGCCATTATGGGAACACTCATCAGCGGCAGCAGCGCCGCCGCGAACAGGCTGGCAGGTTTCATGGGAGCCTCCTCCAACGAATTGCCCTGGCTACGTGTCTTGATAGCGCACCGCTGGCCGCTGAGATAAGGCTATGCGGAGACGCGTCGCATCTTCCCTTGGATGAGTGGGGAAGGAAAAATGCTGTACCTGAGTCTATGCTCTCCACGCGCAGATTTGTAGTTGGAAATGCAGGAATGCTTTTGATGAGGATTCAAATGCGCCCAGATCGAAGCGTGGGCGCGGAGCTGCTGTCCCGATGGTATCTCGGCTATTTTGCTGAAAAGCGCAGCGTTGGATCGGACGCTGGAAGACCGTCCCTCTTGGGGTTAAAGGGCGCGCGGAAGATGCAGCGTTGTCGCTCCAGACTGTGAAAAGCATCCCTCGGGGGCTGAACAGCTTGCGAAAAAAGTCGTTCGACGGAGGAATTGCCGGTAGGGGCCTTTGCAGGGGCTAAAGCCCAACATTGATTTGATTGGCTTTATTGGCCCGACTGAAGTCGTGCCCTTGTTACAAAGCCTCTGCAGCGGCCGCGTAGGGAAGTTTTTCCGCAGCCTGTAAAGATCCGCATCAATTCTGTCGGCTTCGTGCCGGGGATCCATCCCCGGCACGAAGCCGACAGAATGCGTTCTTCCGCAATCGCCGGGCTACTGCGCCGGCGGCAGGGCAAAGTAGCCCTTGCGGACCTGCACCTTCATGCCGTCGCCTTTGCATTCCACGGTCACGTGACGGAAGGAGCCGTCCAGCTTGGTGTTCTGCGGCGTGTAGGTGGCCACATATTGCGTGCGCAGCTCGTCCTCAATCTGCTGGAAGGCGTCTTCGAGCTTCTTGCCGTTGTTGCCCACGTCGATGAGGCGGCCACCGGTCTCCTCGGTCAGCTTCTTCATGGCCGAGTAGCCGCTGTAGCCAAAGCCACCGTAGAAGCCGCGGTCGGCGATGAGGATGGTGTAGACGATCACGTTCGACTTCTGCGCGGCGGAGATGGCGTCCTGAATCTTGTGCACGCTGCCTTCGTCCTCGCCGTCGGTCAGCAGGATCATCGCCTTGCGGCCTGCCTCCTGGTTCATCTTCTCGTTGGAGGCGAGGTAGACGGCGTCGTAAAGTACGGTGCCTTTGGGCGCGCCGATGGAGGGTATGGTGCCTCCGCCTGCGCCGGGAATGCCGCCGCCACCGCCGCCGGCGGTGTTGATCTCCGCCTTGCTCATGGCGCGCGACAGCAGCCGCGGACTGTTGGTGTAGTCCTGCAGCAGATCCACATTCACATCAAAGGAGAGCAAAAAAGCTTCGTCCTTCTTGGTCAGCACGCGCTCCAGAAACTGGCTGCCCACGTCCTGCTCCAACGGCAGCACGCGCATCTGGCTGCCGGAGGTGTCCAGCAGAATGCCGAGCGTGATCGGCTGGTGGGTCTCGGCGACGAAGGTCTTGAGCTTCTGCGGCTGCTTGTCCTCGAAGACGGTACAGTCGTCCTGGGTGAGGTGCGGAACCAGGTTGCCCTGCTTGTCCTTCACCGTGAAGAACATGTCCACCAGGTTGACCTGCAGCTTGAAGGTGGCCACCGACTGATCGTCTTCGGGCTGGGCGGGCGCGGTGCTCACAGGCGGCGCGTCGGGCGAAGGCGCAAGCTGGGCCCAACCCGTCGCCGACACGGCCGGCAGGCCAACCAACAACGCAGCTAATCCCAACCAACTTCGCATTCTGCTCCGTTAGACGAGAACTCAGTCTGGAAGAAAGCATACTGGAATTCCTTCAGAGCCGCGCGGAGGCGATCCGGGTGGCTCCATTCTTGCCCTATTTCGATGTCTTCAACGGCCCGGTGTCCTCTCAGGGTCTGAAATCCCGCGCCCAGCATCCAACCTGATATGCGATCCGTCCCATTCCGGCCCAAAAGCTCCGTTACAGCCCGCCGGGCAAACCTGCGGCTCCGTGGCGCGTCTGATAGTCTGACGGTTGCACTCGTTAACAGGCCGGTCGTCGCTTGGTCTGCACTTCCGCAGGCGCAGAATCGGTTCTAACATAAGAAGTACCATCGCTTTTCCGGATGGGCTTTTTTGCTCGGTTTGTTTTGATCGGTTTTGGCCGCCGGCCGCAGGCTTTCGAAGTTTAAGCGGAAGCAAGGGCCGGTGAGTGTTTGTGAGGGATTACCTGTGAAGCTTGGTTTGACGCGAACGACGCTGGCCGCGGTCTTTGGATTGGGTCTGTCCGGTTTCAACCTTTACGTGGCTCCGGCTGCGCGAGCCCAGCAGCAGCAGACGCCTCTGCCTGCAGCGCCCGTGCCGGCCGCACCCGTACCCGACGCGCCCGCACCCCAGGCGCCCAAGCCGCTCGCCGATGTGGACGGCCCCATCACCCCCGGCATCGGCGCCGGCGACGAGCAGGCTGCCCCGTCTTCCTCCGCAGATTCACCCGACCAGCCGCCGGCAGGCACCGCGGCTCCGGCAGCCGAGCCCAAGGACACAACCTTCACCCAGCCCGCACCCGAGACGCTGAACCCGGAAGACATCGGCACCAGGCTGGTGGTGAACACTACCTACGTCGAAGTCCCGGTGACGGTGAAGGACCCCAAGGGCAAGATGGTGGCCGGCCTTACCTGGCGCGACTTCAAGATCTACGAGAACAATACCCGCGAGCCCATCCGCATCTTCAACGTGGACGCCTACCCGCTGTCCATCGCTTACGTCATTGACCAGAGCGTGACCAGCGACGTGATGGCCAAGGTGAACAGCTCTCTGGACACGATCCAGGGCGCGCTGACGCCGTACGACGAGCTGGCGGTTTTCTCCTACAGCAACGGACCGCAGGACCGTTCGCATGGATTTACCGGCGCACAGAGCGCCCGCGTGCCGTTCATCTTCTCCATGACCAAGGCAGCCGGAACCGACGAGCAGGTGCCGGTGAATAGCGGCCCCATGGCCGGTTGCGACGTTCGTGTCAATGGCAACTGCGCCGATCCAAACCTCCAGCCAGGCCACTCAGCCGGCAGCGCGGCGAACGTCATTACCATTCCCAAAGAGATTCACACGCTCAACGACGCCATCCTGGCCGCTGCCAAGGAGCTTTCCACACGTCCCAGGGGCCGCCGCCGCGTGATTTACGTCATCTCGGATGGCCATGAATATGGTTCCAAGGCCAGTTGGAAGGAAGTCGTTCGCTTCCTGCAGACCAACAACATTGCTGTGTACGGAACGCTGGTGGGTACGTCCGCAACCTGGGGCGAGGGCTTCATCAGCCGCATCCACCTGCCGTTCACCATGTACGACAACATTCTTTACAAGTACATTGCCGCCACCGGCGGCCAGGCCGACTCCGAGCGCAACCTGAACGGCATTGAGAAGAGCTACTTCGAGATCGCCAACGAGGCGCGCAACCAGTACACGCTGGTCTACGCCAGCCACGAGTCGCCCTACGACAGCAAGTACCGCTCCATCGACGTGCGCGTGAACCGGCCGGGCTTGGAGATAACGGCCAAGCGCGGGTATTATCCCTCGGCGCTGATGAACCGCTAGCGGGCTTTGTCTGAAGTTGATGGCGTAAGTTCCGAAGTGCAACCGCAGATCCTTCGACTCCGTTTTGGCGTAAAAGCTCGCCAAACTCCGCTCAGGATGACAGGTCAATTTATGTCTTGGACTTCCGGAACAGGGTACTCGAGCAGGTGAACGGTCCCGGTACGGCCGGTCTCGGCTTGATGTCCGCTA
>Ga0302314_10008474_pt1 | contig 18277 bp, 19 predicted proteins | sample III_Palsa_N2_3_FD_200533 | JGI IMG/M metagenome (GOLD analysis project Ga0302314, IMG submission 200533) | Peat permafrost microbial communities from Stordalen Mire near Abisko, Sweden - III_Palsa_N2_3 | ecosystem: Environmental > Terrestrial > Soil > Palsa > Peat permafrost | place: Sweden...
TTGACGACCGGAACACGCGCACCGATCAAGTGTTTGCTTTCGCGAACAGGAGCCCGAGATGTTGCAGGATATTCCAACACCGACGTTGCGCGAGGCGAGAGCCTGCGTCCTCGAGACCGAACGGCTGACGCTGCGCAGGCCGACGCTCGCGGACGTAAAAGCAATTGCCAATCTCGCCAATGATCGCCGCATCGCGGAAAACACCCGCCGCCTGCCGCATCCCTATCTGCAGGACCACGCGGTGGAATTCGTCCGCGCGATGGCGAATGACCAGCGCGAAACCGTGTTCCTGATCGAAAACAATCACACGCCGATCGGCCTGGTCGGCGTCGACTGGCGTCAGCCGGACGCGCCGGAACTCGGCTACTGGCTCGGCTTCGCGCATTGGGGCCAGGGCTTCGGAACCGAAGCCGCGCGCGCGGTGATCGATTTCACCTTCGAGGAATTCCACGTCGAGCACCTGATTTCCGGCGCCCGGGTCGCCAATCCGACGTCGCGCAACATCCTGGAGAAATGCGGCTTCCAGTGGAGCGGCGTCGAGTTGCACCGCTTCGAGGCGCTGGGATCATCGACCCCGGTCGACTGCTTCCGCCTGACGCGCGGCGTCTGGTCGTCGCTGAAGAACTGGGGCAGTTCGACCAGACGAGCGCGGTAGCGCTCTTTCGTCGCCCCTACGAATGGCTCCCTTCCCTCTCCCGCTGCGGGAGAGGGTGGGTGGCACTGTGCTCACGCAGGCGGACTGACCACCCTCTCCTCGCGCCCCAGATGCCGCTCGCGCAGGAAAATATAAAGCCCGGCGCCGATGATGATGGCCGCGCCAATTATCGTCGCCGTCGACGGCACGTCGCCGAACACGGCGTAGCCGAACATCACGGCCCAGACGATCATTGAATATTGATATGGCACCACGACGCTGGCCGGCGCGAGCTTCAGCGAACGATTGACGCATAACAGCGCACTCACCGAGATGCAGCCGGCGGTCGCGAACAGCGCGAGGCTATCGAGGCTCGGTGTCACCCAGCCGATCGGCGACAACAGCGCGCCGAGCAGGAAAGTGCCGGCGAATTGCGACGACGCCAGCACGATATCGGGCGTCGCCCGCAGCGAGCGGGTGATCAGCATCAGCACGGCGAACGACGTGCTGCCGCCGAGCGCGATCAGCGCCGGCCAGCTCACCGTCTGGGACGACGGACGCAGCGCGATCAGCACGCCACAGAAACCGATCACGATCGCGGTCCAGCGCCGCCAGCCGACATGTTCGCGCAGCACGATGGCGGACAGGGCGGTAACGAAAATCGGACAGGCCAGATAATAGGTGATGACGTCGGCGAGCGGCAAATAGACCGTCGCCAGGAAGAAACAGGCGACTTCGAGCGTGGAGAGCGTTACCCGCAGCAATTGCAGCCACGGCCGTTCCAGCCGGGTGAATTCGCGGCGATGCCGCCACACCAACGGCGACAGCACGAACAGCGCCGCGCAGGCCCGCAACCACAGCAATTGTCCGACCGAATAGGTCGCCACCATGTACTTGCCCAGCGCATCGCCGAACGAGAACATGAAGACGGCGAACACCATCAGTCCAATGCCGGCGAGGCGCGCGGAGCGCTCGTCGGTGTGGGTCGAGATTTTCGAAAGCAGGCTCATTTAAATCAATCTGCAGCGGTCGCCGGATTCGCCCATCAAGTAGCTGAAAATCTCTCCGTCGTCATTGCCGCGACAACGACCCTGCATTACGGATGAAGGCCATATCCTCGAGGACCCGCCATGACCGACTTCGATCCCGCAGAGCACCGCATGGTGCCGCAGCAGCGCTGGTTTGAGGATTTCGTGCTGGGCGAACGCTTCGTGATCCCGAGCCGAACCATGACCTCGGCGGTATTCGCCGCGTTCCAGACCGCGAGCGGCGACACCCATCCGGTGCATTACGATGTCGAATATTGCCGCGCCCGCGGCATGCCGCATCTGCTGGCGCATGGCTTCCAGACGCTGATCCACACCGCGCCTGGCGCCGGGTTGTTTCCCTATCTGGTCGAGGAATCGCTGGTCGGCTTTCTCGAGCAATCGAGCCGGTTCCTGAAACCGGTCTACGCCGACGACACCATCTACCCCGCGCTCGAAGTCACGGAACTGAACGCTGGCCGCACCACCGGCACGGTTAGGCTGCGCAGCACCGTGTTCAACCAGCGCCGCGAACTGGTGCTGGAAGGGATGCAGAAATTCCTGATCCGCCGCCGGCCGGCCCAAACATCGTCAATTTAAGCCAAGCCTTAAGCCAAGCCGGATCAGGCCCCTGCGCCTCGAAAAAGCCCCGAAAATTAAGGCTTTTCGCCGATGCCGGGTGTCTTGAGGGTTGCCGCATGGGCTCCCCTGCCTTACTTACAACCTTGGTTCAGAACCGAGGTTTCGAACTTTGGCTTTGACGCGTTTTCTACGCAGATTAAGTCTACGCAATCTGCGTAAACTCGATTGCGGCGCGAACCGGTACCCAGAATCATGAAATTCCTTGACGAAGCAAAGGTCTATATTCGCTCCGGCGACGGCGGCAACGGCTGCGTGGCGTTCCGCCGCGAGAAGTTCATCGAGTTCGGCGGCCCCTCCGGCGGCAATGGCGGCCGCGGCGGTGGTGTCATCATCGAAGTGGTCGATGGATTGAACACGCTGATCGATTACCGCTATCAGCAGCACTTCAAGGCGCAGAAGGGCACCAACGGCATGGGCAGCGACCGCCATGGCGCCAACGGCAAGCCGATCGTGCTCAAGGTGCCTGTTGGCACCCAGGTTTTCGAGGAGGATCGCGAAACGCTGATCCACGACTTCACCACGCTCGGCGAAAAATTCGTGCTCGCCGAAGGCGGCAATGGCGGCTTCGGCAATGCGCATTTCAAGTCATCGACCAACCGCGCGCCGCGCAATGCCAATCCCGGCCAGGAAGGCGAGGAGCGCTGGATCTGGCTGCGGCTCAAGCTGATCGCCGACGCCGGCCTCGTCGGCCTGCCCAATGCCGGCAAATCGACCTTCCTCGCCGCCGTCAGCGCGGCGAAACCCAAGATCGCCGATTATCCGTTCACGACGCTGCACCCGCAGCTCGGCGTGGTCGATGTCGACGGCCGCGAATTCGTGCTGGCGGATATTCCGGGGCTGATCGAAGGCGCCCATGAAGGCGCCGGCCTCGGCGATCGCTTTCTTGGCCATGTCGAGCGCTGTCGCGTGCTGCTGCATCTGGTGGATGCGACCTGCGAACATGCCGGAAAAGCCTACAAGACCGTGCGGACCGAGCTGGACGCCTATGAAGGGCAGCTCGCCGAGAAACTCGAAATCGTGGCGCTGAACAAGATCGACGCCGTGACGCCGGATGAGCTGAAGAAGCAAAAGGATCGCCTCAAGCGCGCGGCCAAGAAGACGCCGCTGCTGATATCCGGCGCCACCGGTGCGGGTGTGAAGGACGCGCTGCGGGCGCTGGTGCAGGTGATCGGCGAAGCCCCGGTGTCCGTCAAGGCCAAGGGTGCGACGTCAAACGAACCATGGGCACCGTCGACGTCGCAGGGATGACTTCCAGGGCCGACTTTAAAGGCCGACTTGCGCGAGCTACAAAACTCAAGCACTGCCACACTAGGCATTCCTTCGACAGCATCCATTTCGACAGCATCCATGGCCCGCCCCAATTTAAAAAAATTCCGCCGCATCGTCGTCAAGGTCGGCTCGTCGCTGCTGATCGATTCTGACGCGGGCGAAGTCCGGGCGTCGTGGCTTGCGGCGCTCGCTGCCGATCTGGCCAAGCTGCACAAAGAGGGCCGCGAACTCCTGATCGTGTCATCAGGCTCGATCGCGCTCGGCCGCAGCCGATTAAAGTTGCCGCGCGGCACCCTGAAGCTCGAGGAAAGCCAGGCCGCCGCGGCGGTTGGACAAATCGCGCTGGCGCGCATCTGGTCCGAAGTGCTGGGACATCACGGCATCGGCGCCGGCCAGATTCTGGTGACCCTGCAGGATACCGAGGAACGCCGCCGCTATCTCAACGCGCGCTCGACCATCGCCAAGCTTTTGGAATGGCGCGCGGTGCCCGTGATCAATGAAAACGACACGGTGGCGACCAATGAAATCCGCTATGGCGACAACGATCGTCTTGCCGCACGGGTCGCCACCATGGCGAGCGCCGACCTCTTGATCCTGCTGTCGGATATTGACGGGCTCTATGACGCGCCGCCCGGCCGCAATCCAAACGCAAAACTGATTCCGATCGTCGAGTCCGTCACTTCAGATATCGAAGCCATGGCAGGTGCCGCGGAATCCGAACTGTCGCGCGGCGGCATGTACACCAAAATCGAGGCGGCCAAGATCGCCACCACCGCCGGCACCCATATGCTGATCGCGTCCGGCAAGATCGAGCATCCGCTGCAGGCGATCGCCGACGGCGCGCGTTGCACCTGGTTTCTGACCCCTGCCAACCCCGTGACCGCGCGCAAGCGATGGATCGCAGGCTCGCTGGAGCCAAAGGGCACCTTGACCATCGATGCCGGCGCGGTGACCGCCTTGCGCGCGGGCAAAAGCCTGCTGCCGGCCGGCGTGATCCGGATCGACGGGCAATTCGCCCGTGGCGATGCCGTGGTGGTGCGCGGCCCCGATACCCATGAAATCGGCCGCGGCCTCGTCGCCTACGATGCCGACGACGCCGACAAGGTCAAAGGCCGCTCGTCGCCGGATGTGATGGCGATCCTGGGCATCAGCGGCCGGGCGGAAATGATCCACCGCGACGACCTCGTGATCGGCCCGAGCGGCACGTTTGCCGCTAATTAGGCCATTGGCCGAGTTGGCCGCCGGACCGATGGCACCTCCAAGCCTGCCAGCCATGCCCGCTCCGCGCCTCGCAAAACATAGATTTCCGGGCGATTTACGTGCTAGGACATGACCTTAACTGAAGATGAGACCAATATGAGTGCGCCGCTAAAGGCCATCGACGGAAACGCCGATCTGCCGGCTTTGATGGCCGAGCTGGCCGCGGGCGCGCGCGCCGCGGCGCGGGCGCTGGCGCTGGCCTCATCGGAGCAGAAAAGCAGTGCGCTCGATGCAATGGAGCGCGCCATTCGCGCCAATGTGTCCGCCATCCTCGCTGCCAATGCCGAGGATGTCGCGGAAGTTCGCGCCAGTGGCGCCACTTCCGCCTTTATCGATCGGCTGACGCTGACACCGGCGCGCATCGACGCAATGGCTGACGGCATCAAGACCGTGCGCGATATCGCCGATCCCGTCGGGGTGGTGACCGAGAGCTGGCAACGCCCCAACGGCATGACCATCGAGCGCGTCCGCGTGCCGCTAGGCGTCGTCGCGGTGATCTTCGAAAGCCGCCCCAATGTCGCTGCCGACGCCGGCGTGCTGTGCCTGAAATCGGGTAACGCGGTGATCCTGCGCGGCGGCTCCGACAGTTTTCGCTCCTGCCGCGCGATCCACGCCTGCCTGGTTCAGGGATTGCGCGAAGCCGACCTGCCCGAGGCCGCGGTCACGCTGGTGCCGACCCGCGACCGCGGGGCGGTGGGCCTGCTGCTGACCGGATTGAACGGCGGCATCGATGTCATTGTGCCGCGCGGCGGCAAGAGCCTGGTGGCGCGCGTCGAGGCCGAGGCGCGCGTGCCGGTGTTCGCGCATCTGGAAGGCGTCAACCACGTCTATGTCGATCATGCCGCCAATCTGGAAATGGCGAAGTCGATCGTGCTCAATGCCAAGATGCGGCGCCCTGGGGTCTGCGGCGCTGCCGAGACCCTGCTGATCGATCGCGCGGGTGCCGCGACGAGCCTCAAGCCGCTGATCGCAATGCTGATCGATGCCGGTTGCGAAGTGCGCGGCGACGACGCCGTGCAGCGCGCCGATGCCAGGGTGAAGCCCGCTTCTGACGAAGACTGGGACACCGAATACGAGGACGCCATCATCACAGCGAAGGTCGTCGATGGCGTCAACGCGGCGATCGCGCATATTCACAACCACGGCTCGCATCACACCGACGCGATCGTGACCGAAGACGGCAACGCCGCGCGCCAATTCCTCAACGAGGTCGACTCGGCGATTGTGCTGCACAACGCGTCAACTCAATTTGCCGACGGCGGCGAATTCGGATTCGGCGCGGAAATCGGCATCGCCACCGGAAAATTTCACGCCCGCGGGCCGGTTGGCGCCGAACAACTCACCAGCTTCAAATATCGCGTCCATGGCACCGGACAGACGCGGCCGTGAATGACATGGCGTTTTCAAGCGAAGTGGGAGCCGGTTCGCGGCGCAATCAAGTTTACGCAGATTGCGTAGACTCATCTGCGTTGGAAAACGCGTCAAAAAATAGCGCTTCATGGCGCGCCAATTGGTTCGGTGACCCGTCACGTCGCGAACTTCGGAATCGGGGCACGCATTGAGGCCCGTTTCAGCTGCGTCAGCATCACCCGCGCAGGCGCTTCCGCTCTTCAGCCACGGCATGCGGATCGGTCTGCTCGGCGGCTCGTTCAATCCACCGCACGCCGCGCATCGCGCCATCAGCCTGTTTGCGATCAAGCGGTTGAACCTCGACCGGATGTGGTGGCTGGTGACGCCGGGCAATCCGCTCAAGGATCACGGCGGCTTGCACGATCTCGAGGAACGCGCCGAGGCGGCGCGCCGGATGGCCCACGATCCGCGCATCGACGTCAGTTGTCTCGAAGCTGTCATTGGAACCCGATATACCTTCGACACGATTAGATATCTGCGCCGCCGCACCTCTGGCCTGCGCCTGGTCTGGATCATGGGCGCTGACAATCTCGCGCAGTTCCATCGCTGGCAGAATTGGCGTCGCATCGCCTCCGAAGTTCCGATCGCCGTGATCGATCGTCCGCCACAAAGTTTTCGAGCGCTATCCGCACCTGCCGCCAGGGCGCTCGCGCGCTATCGCCTTCCCGAAAACCAGGCCAGCCGGCTGGCGGACCAGCGCGCGCCGGCCTGGGTGTTCCTGACGGGGATGAAGCTGGATTTGTCGTCGACCGGGCTCAGGAACCCGGATGGCAGCTGGAAGAAATGACGGAACCGGGTTACTGGAATGTTGAAACCATTAACCCCACATGCGTAGTATACCCCGTGAACGCCGGATTCGGTGTTCGCGATACAGTGAAAGGAATGGTCCCTGGCCACATCTGTATTGTCCAAGTCTGTTTTACCAAAGTCTGCCTCGTCAAAGACGCGTAAAACATCGACAAAAGCGGCGGCCTTGAAGGCGCAACCCGACGCCGACAAGACCCTGAAACTGATCCTCTCCCGCCTCGACGATATGAAGGCGGAAGAAACGGTCACCATCGACCTTCGCGGTAAATCTGCATTTTCCGACTACATGGTCGTCACCACGGGCCGAGTTAACCGGCACGTCGGCGCGATCGCGGAAAATGTTACCAAAGGTCTCAAGGAAACCGGCATCAAAGGTATCCACGTCGAGGGCATGCCCAACTGCGACTGGGTGCTGATCGATTCCGGCGATGTGATCGTGCACGTGTTCAGGCCCGAGGTCCGCGAATTCTACAATCTGGAAAGATTGTGGACGCAGAACCCGGCGGCGCCGCAGGCGATCTGAGCTGCCGAGCCGATGCGAATCGGCCGACGCGCATGCTAGTGTAGCGCGCGCATTGAAATGCGTGCGGGCTTTTGATTTGACGCATTTTCTGCGGCAAACCGGCCGCCACTTTGCCGGAAAATGTTCTGCATGCGCCTCGTCGTCGTTTCCATCGGCCGGCTGAAACAGGGCCCGGAGCGGGAACTGGCCGAGCGCTATCGCGAGCGCTTCGACGATTTCGGCCGCAAGCTCGGCTTTCGCGGCCTCGATATCCATGAAATTCCGGAAAGCCGCGCCCGCGACCCCGCAACCCGGATGGCCGAGGAAGCCGTGGCGATTTCGGCCGCGATTCCCGACAAATCCATCGTGGTGGCGCTCGACGAACGCGGCGACAATGTCGATAGCACCGCCTTTGCCCGGCACCTTGGCCGCTGGCGGGACGAACAGGTCGGCCATACTATTTTCGTAATCGGCGGCGCGGACGGACTTTCGCCCGATTTGCGGCGCAAGGCCAAGCTACGCATTGCGTTCGGCTCCGCGACCTGGCCGCATCAAATGGTACGCGTCATGCTTCTGGAACAGATTTATCGGGCCGCGACCATCCTGGCCGGCCATCCCTATCACCGCGCGTAGGCCGCGCCCGCGCAGGCAACGAAGGCACTGATTCGGTTTCGATGCAGCGATGTCCGGACACCCGTTCGCGTTATGACGCCGCCCGTCGCGGTCAGCTGCGCGCTTTGCGGATTCCGCTTTCGATGGCGTTGCTGTCTGGCGTCTTTGCCGGCATCAGCCTGCCGGCGTGGGCTCAGGTCGCAACGACGGCGCCGGCTGCGGCCACCTCGGCGGATGACATCAAGCAGCGCGAGCAGGAACTCGAAGCCACCCGCGCACAGCAAAAGAGCGCCGCGGACGTCCAGGAGAAGCTCAAGGTCGATATCGCCGCGATCGGACAGGATCGAGCCAAATTCAACCAGCAGCTGATCGACATCGCCGCCCAGGTGCGCGGTGTCGAGACCAAGATCGGCGACGCCGAAGCGCGGCTGCGTCCGCTCGACGATCGCGAGCAGCAAATCCGCGGCTCGCTTGATTCACGCCGTTCCGAGATCATCGAGGTATTGGCCGCCCTGCAGCGCGCGGGCAGGCGCACGCCGCCGGCTTTGCTGGTACGACCGGAAGACGCGCTGCAATCGCTGCGCACCGCCATGCTGCTCGGCTCCGTGGTGCCCGAACTGCGGGCGCGCGCGCAGAAACTCGCCGGGGACCTCGGCGAACTGGTCGCGCTTCGCCAGACCATCGCCACCGAACGCGACCGGCTTGCGGCCGACCGCGATAAACTGAAGGACGATCAGACCCGGCTCGCGGCCCTGATCGACGAACGGCAGCGCCAGCAAAGTTCGATCGAAAAAGACATGGCCGCGGAAAGCGCGCGCGCCATCGCGCTGTCCAAGCAGGTCGACACCCTGCAGGGCCTGATCGCCAAAATGGAGCTGGATTCCAAGACCGCCGCGAAAGCGGCCGCGACCGCCAGCCTGCAGGGCGCCCCGGCCAACCTCAACGGCAAGCCGAATCTGGGGGCGCTCAAGGATCCTTCCCGGCTGAGCCCGGCGATCGCCTTTGCCTCCGCCAAGGGTCTGCTCGCGTTGCCAGTCAATGGCACCAAGATTCGCGATTTTGGCGGTTCCGATAGTGCAGGCGGCGTCGAAAAAGGCATTTCCTTGGCAACTCGGGTCGGAGCCCAGGTAACAACCCCGTGTGACGGCTGGGTTGTTTACGCCGGGCCCTTCCGCAGCTACGGACAACTCTTGATCCTCAATGCCGGGGGCGGGTATCATGTCCTGATCGCCGGGATGGAGCGCATTTCGGTTAACATCGGCCAGTTTGTACTTACGGGGGAGCCGGTCGCGACCATGGGGACGACGTCCCAGGTGGCATCAATTCTTGCCGCCAACGCGAGCCAGCCCGTGCTCTACATCGAGTTCCGTAAGGACGGCACTCCAATCGATCCAGGTCCATGGTGGGCCGCAAATGAAGGCGAAAAGGTTCGCGGATGATGCGCAAGACTTCACTGGTTCTCCTTAGCGCCGCCACCGGCGCGGCGGCGATGCTGTTCGTGACCCAGCCACGCTCGGTGTTCATGGGATCGAGCGCGCGTGCCGCGACCTCGGACACCTATCGTCAGCTCAATCTGTTCGGTGACGTCTTCGAGCGCGTTCGCAGCGACTACGTCGAGAAGCCCGACGACAGCAAGCTGGTTGAATCCGCGATCAGCGGCATGCTGTCCGGCCTCGATCCGCATTCGAGCTACATGGACGCCAAGAGCTTTCGCGACATGCAGGTGCAGACCCGCGGCGAGTTCGGCGGCCTCGGCATCGAAGTCACGATGGAAGACGGGCTGATCAAGGTGGTCTCGCCGATCGACGATACGCCGGCGTCCAAGGCCGGCATCATGGCCAACGACATCATCACCAATCTCGACGACGAAGCGGTGCAGGGTCTCACGCTCAACCAGGCGGTCGAGAAGATGCGCGGGCCGGTCAATACCAAGATCAAGCTGAAGATCGTCCGCAAGGGCCAGGACAACCCGATCGACGTCACGCTGGTGCGCGACAATATCCGCGTCCGCTCGGTGCGCGCCCATGTCGAGGCCGACGATATCGCCTACATCCGCATCACCACCTTCAACGAACAGACCACCGAGGGTCTCAAGAAGGAAGTCGCCAACCTGCAAACCCAGATCGGCGACAAGCTGAAAGGCTACGTCATCGACCTCAGAAACAATCCCGGCGGCTTGCTGGAAGAAGCGGTCACGGTGTCCGACAGCTTCCTCGAGCGCGGCGAGATCGTCTCCACCCGCGGCCGCAACGCCGAGGAAACCCAGCGCCGCGTCGCCCATCCGGGCGACTTGACCAAGGGCAAGCCGGTGATCGTTCTGATCAATGGCGGCTCGGCATCGGCATCGGAAATCGTTGCCGGCGCGTTGCAGGACCACAAGCGTGCGACGCTGGTCGGCACCCGTTCGTTCGGCAAGGGTTCGGTGCAGACCATCATTCCGCTCGGAAGCGGCAACGGCGCGCTGCGTCTGACCACGGCGCGCTATTACACGCCGTCCGGCAAGTCGATCCAGGCCAAGGGCATCGTTCCCGATATCGAAGTGCTGCAGGACGTGCCGGACGAATTGAAGTCGCGCACCGATACCAAGGGCGAGGCCTCGCTGCGCGGCCATCTGAAAGTGGCCGAAGGCGAGGAGAAGACCGGTTCGCAATCCTACGTGCCGCCGGATGCCAAGGACGACAAGGCGCTCAAGATGGCCGACGACCTGCTGCACGGCGTCAAGGTCAATCCGGGCCCCGCCGCCAACGGCGACAAGGCCGCGAATGACACCCCGGCGGCAGCGGCCACCACCGACAGCAAGCCGCCTGCGAAGGAAGCCAACTGATCCCGGCTCTCGCGGCACGCGAGTTTTCTCGAAAGGGCGGCCATTGGCCGCCCTTTTTTGCTGCGCGGTTCCGATTGCCGCTGCCTCGTCCGGCCGTGGTATCTTCGATCGGTCTGATTCGGGGAGGTCCATGGCAGAGACGGCCGACGATCTGAGCGCGCCGCTTGGACAGAAGGCGGCGCGCAAGCGCCGATTTCGGCTGCCATTTACCGCAACGCATGTGCTTGCGGTGCTGCTGGGCCTGTTTCTGGTGACCTTCGCGGGCTTCGCCTTGTTCAGCGATAATCCACTGGGTGGCGAGCCGATGGTGCGCGTCGCGCTGCCGCAGCAGGCGAGCCCGAGCGAAAAGCCCGCCATGACGCCCTCAAATGCCGCCGAGCCGGTGGCGAAATCCGCCCCGAAGCAAGCCGCCTCCGGCGAGCAAAAGACCATCACCATTATCGACGGCTCCAGCGGGGCGCGCCACGACGTCACGATATCCGGCGACGGCACCGACAAGGCCGACGCTGACGCGCCGCCCGCCATGATGGCCGGCATCGATCCGCGGCTGCTGGAAAAATCCCGCTACGGCATGATCCCGGTGGTCTCCGGCGGCCTGAAGCCCTTCACGGTCTATGCCGCCGAGGCCGACCGCGCGAGGGCCGCCAAAATGCCGGTCGTCGCCATCGTGGTCGGCGGCCTTGGCGTCGGCGCGGCCAAGACGACCGACGCCATCATGAAGCTGCCGGCGGCGGTGACGCTGGCGTTTACCCCCTACGGCTCCGATCCCGGCAAGCTGGCGGAGCGGGCTCGGGCGCAGCGCCATGAGATTTTGCTGCAGATTCCGATGGAGCCGTTCGACTATCCCGATAACGATCCCGGCCCGCAGACCCTGCTCACCACGCTGAACCCGGAGCAGAATCTCGACCGGATGTACTGGCATCTCAGCCGCTTCCAGGGCTATGCCGGGATCGCCAATTTCATGGGCGGACGCTTTGTGGTCGCCGACACGGTCATGCAGCCGATCGTCCGCGAGGCGGCCAAGCGTGGGCTCGGCTATTTCGACGACGGAACGGCGCCGCGCAGCGTCGCCGCCCCGCTGGCGGCAGCCCAGGCCATGCCGTTCGCCAAGGCCGATATCGCCATCGACACGGTTCCAACCGCGGTGGAAATCGACCAAGCGCTTGCCAAGCTCGAAAATCTGGCGAAAGAACGCGGATTGGCTGTCGGCGTCGCCTCGGCGCTGCCGATTTCGATCGAGCGGATTGGGGTCTGGGCCAAGGCGCTGGAAAACCATGGCATCATGCTCGTGCCATTGACAACCGCGATGCTGAAATCAAAATCAAGCTGAAGCAACCCTGGACCGGCGCGACTTCGGACCTGCCGCGGTCTCGCCCGTCGGATCGACCCTGCAAGAGGCTTTGACCGAATGGCGCGCTACGAAGACCTGCCCTACCGGACCTGTGTCGGCATGATGCTGATCAACGCTGCGGGGCGCGTCTTCATCGGTCGCCGTGCCGGTGGCATCGAGCATGTCGACGATTCCCACGTCTGGCAGATGCCGCAAGGCGGCGTCGATCCCGGTGAGGATACCTGGGATGCGGCGAAGCGCGAACTCTATGAGGAAACCAGCGTCCGCTCGGTCGAAAAGCTCGGCGAAGTCGCCGACTGGCTGACCTACGATATTCCGCGCACCGTGGCCGGACGCGCCTGGAAGGGCCGCTACCGTGGCCAGCGGCAGAAATGGTTCGCGGTTCGCTTCACCGGCGAGGACGCCGAGATCAACGTCGCGAGCCCCGGCGGCGGCCACAAGGCCGAGTTCATCAACTGGCGCTGGGAGCCGATGAAGAATCTTCCCGACCTGATCGTTCCGTTCAAGCGGCCGGTCTATGAGCGCGTGGTGAAGGAATTTTCGAAGCTGGCGGGCGATTAGCCTTTCTTGTTTGACGCGTTTTCTTGACGCCAACCGGTATCCATTTCGTTTGAAAACGCCATGACGGACATCACGACCGAAAAACCCTATCGCCCCAATGTCGGGGTGGCGCTGTTCAACGCCTCCGGCAAGGTGCTGATCGGCCGGCGCTTCAAGGACGACGGACCGGAGATCGTTCTTCCTGGCCTGGATTGGCAGATGCCGCAGGGCGGCATCGACGCCAACGAAAATCCCCATGACGCGGTCATGCGCGAGCTCTGGGAAGAGACCGGCGCCGAGAACGCCGAGTACCTCGACGAGACCGAGTGGCTGACATACGAGTTTCCGGACTTTGCCGGCCCACAAACGCACCGGCTGGCGAAATTCCGCGGCCAGCGCCAGAAATGGTTCGCGCTACGCTTTACCGGCCGTGACGATAACATCGATCCGCTGAAATCGCGCAACGGCCAGCCGGCGGAATTCGATTCCTGGCGATGGGAGCGGCTCGACCGCGTCGTTGATCTCGTGGTGCCGTTCCGGCGGGAAGTGTATCGGGCAGTGGCGCAGCGTTTTGCGAAATTCGCGCGCTAATTCGGTCCAACCTCGAACGGCCCGATCGCGACCACACGGCAATTGCTGTCGCGCTTGGTGCAGTTGCCAAGTGCATCGTTGACCGCGTTCTGTTCGCTCGAAGCCTTCAAGCCCAGTCCGGGGCGTCCGGATGAGCCGACGGCGACCGCGGTCCATCCGGATGAAGCATCGGCGATCTGGTGCGCGACGTCATCCCGCGCATCCGCCGCGATTGAAGAATTGCCGACAGGTTTGAAGAAGCCGGTGGCCTTCATGATCGTCGGCACCGGAACGACGAAGACATCGTCGACGGCCACGACCATGCAGGGAGCGCCGGCATAGGCTCCGCAGGCCTCCAGCGCCCGGCGCACGACCTCGGCGATCGTTGCCCCATCGGTATAGAAAATGAAATTCCCTCCCGGGCCAACCGCGATGGTCTTGCTTTTTTTGCCCGGCACATAACTGCTCTCGAGCCTCGCCTTTCCGGGATCGCGCGCAAACGGCATGTCCTTTGACGCGAACGGCTTCTCGGTCGAGGGGTCGCGCCTGATCCATGGCAAAGGCGGCATCGGCGGCCGGCCGTGCAGGTAGATCACCGTGTTGCCGACGGCATAGAGCTCGCATTTCCGCGGCGACTGCACGGAGTCGGCGCGTTTCTGGCATTGCTCGAGTGCGGCACTCTTGGCGGTCTCTTCATTCGGCTGGCTGCTCGCCAGTCCGATGATGCCGTTCAGATTAAGGGCGAAGGCCTTGGGATCGGCCGCAGCGACATATTCGTTCGCCAGCACGACACGGGTCCGATCGGTGACAAACGGCACGGTATCGGAAGTGAATCGCTCACTCGATGGAACCGGAGACGGAGAAGACGGCGGGATGGATGTTGGCGCCGGAGCATTCTTGTTGCTGGCCGCAGGTGAAACTCTGGCCCCGTTTCGCAACTCCATCTTGGTAAAATACAGGAAGCCGCCGACGCCGATGGCGACGAGACACACCACCATCATCGCCACCGGCCACATCCAGCTTGGCGCCCCCGAGGGGCGCGGCGAAAGCGGCTTCTTGAATTTCGGCGTCGCGTAGGTGCCGTCCTCGCGCCGCATCGCCACCAGATAGGCATGCACCGGCGTCGGTATGTTCTTCACTTCCTGCGCGCCGATGTCGGAGAACTGCACCGACAGCTTGTTCGCCACCTGTTCGTGCACCGCGCGTGAAATGCAGATGCCGCCGACCTCGGCGAGACCCTCAAGGCGCGCCGCGATGTTGACGCCATCGCCGAGCAGATCGCCGTCACGCTCGACCACATCGCCGATGGTGATGCCGATGCGAAAACTCATCTGGCGGCTGGGCGGATAGGCCATATTCCGCGTGCGCAGGCTTTCCTGGATGTCGATCGCGCAACGGACCGCTTCGACCGCACTCGGAAATTCGGCCAGAACGGCGTCACCCGCGGTGTTCAAAATCCGGCCGCCGGCCTTGGCGATGAAATCGTCGGTGACGGATCGATAGGACGCGAGACGCCGCAGCGTTTCCTCTTCGTCTTCGGCAACCAGCCTGCTGTAGCCGGCAATATCGGCCGCAAAAATCGCCGCTATCTTGCGCTTCATGAAGGCAGGCCCCGGACCAATATTTGCCGTCGGAGAATGCCGTCAGAAGTTTCCCGGTGCAACCGGGTTTCGCCGCCCTGCGCGCTCGCACGCGTTGTAATCGCTGGGATTTTCTTGAAAGGCCGAACGCGGCAAGCCGCAGAGCATGATCCGGAAAAATGGCTGCCGGTTTTCGCTTGCGACAAACGCAAGGCGCTTGCGCGGAGATCGCGCTCAAATAAAGGGATAAAGCGGGATGACGCTTCGAAGATAAGTCTTCGCGCGCTAGTGCATCGCCGTCGAATTGAGCTGGTTCTGGATGCTCTTGTAGTGATCGAGCCGCTCGATCGCGTGGTCAAGCTCAGAGCCTTCTTTCTCGGCAAGCTTGGCTTCCATGCCGGCAATCTGCTCGGCGAACGCGGTCCGATCCAGATCCTGCAGCGAGGTCGCGACGTCGGCGAGTACGGTAAGGCCCTTATCGGATACCTCGGCAAGACCGCCGAGCACGATGATCTTCTGATGGGTGCCGCCTGTGGTCACCGTCAGAATTCCCGGCCGGATCGCAGCAACAACCGGGGCGTGACCGGCAAGCACGCCGAAATCGCCTTCGACGCCGGGAACGTCAACCTGATCGACTTCGCCGGAGAAGGCGAGCTTTTCGGGTGAAACGAGATCGAAGTGGAAGGTAGCCATGATCTTTCCGTTCTTTCCGCTGTCACCCGCAGGCTTGACCTGCGGGTCCATCTGCAAAAACTTTTGTTAGCGATGGATTGCCGGGTCATCTTTGCGAAGACGCGCTTCGCGCTATTGCCCGACAACGACACGTCAAAAGCTTATGCTGCTTCGGCGAGCTTCTTGCCCTTCTCGACGGCTTCTTCGATGGTTCCGACCATGTAGAAGGCGGCTTCCGGCAGATGATCGTATTTGCCTTCGCAGATCGCGCGGAAACCCTTGATGGTGTCGGCGAGATCGACGAACTTGCCGGGCGAACCGGTGAAGACCTCGGCCACATGGAACGGCTGCGACAGGAAGCGCTCGATCTTGCGGGCGCGCGCCACGGCGATCTTGTCCTCTTCCGACAACTCGTCCATGCCGAGAATGGCGATGATGTCCTGCAGCGACTTATATTTCTGCAGCACCTGCTGAACCATGCGCGCGGTATTGTAATGTTCCTCGCCGACGACGAGCGGCGACAACATGCGCGAAGTCGAGTCGAGCGGATCCACCGCCGGGTAGATGCCCTTTTCCGAGATCGCGCGGTTCAACACCGTGGTCGCGTCAAGATGGGCGAACGAGGTCGCGGGCGCCGGGTCGGTCAAGTCGTCGGCCGGCACGTAGATCGCCTGCACCGAAGTGATCGATCCCTTGTGCGTCGTGGTGATGCGTTCCTGCAGCGCGCCCATGTCGGTCGCGAGCGTCGGCTGATAGCCCACCGCGGAAGGAATACGGCCGAGCAGCGCCGACACTTCGGAGCCTGCCTGGGTAAAGCGGAAGATGTTGTCGACGAAGAACAGCACGTCCTGGCCCTGGTCGCGGAAATGCTCGGCAACGGTCAGGCCGGTGAGGCCGACGCGGGCGCGGGCGCCCGGCGGTTCGTTCATCTGGCCGAACACCAGCGCGCATTTCGATTTGACGCTCGGATCCGGGTTTTTCGGATCGGCATTGACCTTCGATTCGATGAACTCGTGATAGAGGTCATTGCCTTCGCGGGTCCGCTCGCCGACGCCGGCAAACACCGAGTAACCACCATGCGCCTTGGCGACGTTGTTGATCAGTTCCTGAATCAGCACAGTCTTGCCGACGCCGGCGCCGCCGAACAGGCCGATCTTGCCGCCCTTGGCGTAAGGCGCGAGCAGATCGACGACCTTGATGCCGGTGACGAGAATTTCCGCTTCGGTCGACTGGTCGGTATAGCTCGGCGCTTCCTGATGAATGGCGCGCAAACCCTCCGATACCACCGGACCCGCTTCATCGATTGGCTCGCCGATGACGTTGATGATGCGGCCGAGCGTGCCGGCGCCGACCGGCACCATGATCGGGTTGCCGGTGTCGGTGACTTCCTGGCCGCGGACCAGACCCTCGGTGGTGTCCATCGCGATGGTGCGCACCGTGGATTCGCCGAGATGCTGCGCGACCTCGAGCACCAGACGGTTGCCGCCGTTCTTGGTCTCGATCGCGTTCAGAATGGCCGGCAGATGTCCCTCGAACTGCACGTCGACGACGGCGCCGATGACCTGCGTGATGCGTCCGGTCTGGTTGGCAGGTGTAGCCATAAAACTATCTCCTTCGAATTCGTATCTCTGGACAACCGTCAGTCTGATCGTGCGTGTCGCCGTTACATCGCCTCGGCGCCGGAGATGATTTCAATCAGCTCCTTGGTGATCATGGCCTGACGGGTGCGGTTGTAAATCAGGGTCTGCTTGCGGATCATGTCGCCAGCGTTGCGGGTGGCGTTATCCATCGCGCTCATCTGCGCGCCGTAGAACGAGGCGTTGTTTTCCAGCAGCGCCCGGAAAATCTGCACCGCGAGATTGCGCGGCAACAGGCTGGTCAGAATTTCGTCTTCTTCGGGCTCGTATTCATAGGATGTCGCCGGACCCGCATTGGCAGGGGGCGCCTCGACAACCAGCGGAATGATCTGCTGGGCGGTCGGCACCTGCGAGATCACCGACTTGAAGCGCGAATAAAACAGCGTGCAGACGTCGAACTCGCCTGCGTCGAAGCGCGCGATGACTTTCTTGGCGATGCCCTCGGCGTTGACGAAGCCGAGCTGGCGCACCGAGCGCAACTCGACGTTTTCGACGATCTGCTTGTCGAAGTTACGGCGCAGTTGCTCGTAGCCCTTACGGCCGACGCAGAAAAACTTGACCTCTTTGCCCTGATTGATCAGCGACAATGCACGCTCGCGGGCGAGACGCACGATCGAGGAGTTGAAGGCACCCGACAGGCCGCGCTCGCCGGTGCAGACCAGCAGCAGATGCACCTGATCCTTGCCGGTACCGGCCAGCAACACCGGCGCGCCGGGAGAACTCGCGGCGGCGGTGGCGATGCTGGAAATCACCGCGTCCATCTTTTCCGCGTAGGGCCGCGCTGCTTCGGCGGCCGTCTGCGCACGGCGCAGCTTGGAGGCCGCGACCATCTGCATGGCCTTGGTGATCTTCTGCGTCGCCTTGGTGGAGGCGATGCGGACCCGCATGTCTTTAAGTGACGCCATTCTTAGTTCACCCCGGCGACCAAACCTTCGATCCGGC
>Ga0302314_10008475_pt1 | contig 18276 bp, 16 predicted proteins | sample III_Palsa_N2_3_FD_200533 | JGI IMG/M metagenome (GOLD analysis project Ga0302314, IMG submission 200533) | Peat permafrost microbial communities from Stordalen Mire near Abisko, Sweden - III_Palsa_N2_3 | ecosystem: Environmental > Terrestrial > Soil > Palsa > Peat permafrost | place: Sweden...
CCCGCAGCTGGGCGTGGGCCGGTCCACCGTCCGTGAGGCGATCAGACAGCTCGCCGGGCGCGGGGTGCTCGCCACCCGCCAGGGCGCGGGCGTCTTCGTCACCGCCCTCGACGCGCCCGAGGACTGGAACACCGTGCTGCGCCGTGTCGGCATCGTCGCCGTGATCGAGGCCCGGCTCGCGATCGAGACCGAAGCCGCCGCGCTCGCCGCCGAACGCCGCACACCCGCCGAGCTGCGCACCATCCGGCGCGCCCCGAAGCAGCGCACGGGCCACCGCGCCGACACCGACACCGACTCCGACACCGACACCGACACCGACTCCGACACCGAGCAGCACGTCGACGCCGACACGGCGTTCCACCGCTCCGTTCTCGTGGCCGCGCACAACGCGATCCTCACCGAGCTCTTCGACGACTTCACGCCGCACAGTCGGCGCGCGATGATCGACATGCTCCGCCTCGGCGAGTCCGACCCCGAGCTCGACCACGACCTCCATGTCCGTCTGGTCGAGGCGGTCGCCGACCGCGACGGCGCCGCCGCGGCCGAACTGAGCCGCAACCACCTGCTCGTGATGAAGGAGCGGCTGGCGTGAGCGGCACCGCCGTCCCGCCCGGAGCACCGGACGGTTCCGGCCGGCCATGGAGCGCGGACGTGGTGGACCGGCTCTCGGCCGAACTCGGACGCCGGTTCGGAGCGGCCGGACTCGGACCCGTCCCGACCGTGGCGACGCTGGTCGAGGACGACGGGGAGCGGACCAGGCACCGGATCCTGATCGAGGACGAGCCGGTGCCCCTGACTGTGGACGTGCTGGTACCGACCGGGCAACGGCCGTCCCGGACCGTCTTCCTGCTGCCGGGCGGCGGGCTCAACACGGCTGCAGACTTCCTCACCCCACGCGGTCGCGGACTCGCCGACTTCCTCTGCGCGCACGGATTCCTCGCCATCGGGATCTCACCCCGCGAGGACGGTCTGACCTCCAACTCCACCTCGACCGGGACCTCGACCGGGACCGGAACCGACGTCCGCGACTGGGGCCTGGTCCGGCACCGAGGGGATGCCCTCCGGGTCGTGGCGGCGGCGCAGACGGTCCTCCCCCAGCCCTACGACCTGCTCGGGCACTCCGCCGGAGCCGTCCTGGCCCTGGACCTCGCCGCCACCACCCCGACCGGCCCCGCGCCCGGCCCCGCACCGGGCCCCGGCCCGGACCGGGTCATCGTGCTCGACACGACCGGCCCCTACGACCCCCGGGCCGAGCCCGCACTCGCGGCCCGCGCGGAGGACCTCCTGACCGCGTGTCAAAAGCTGCTGGAGCAGGGCGTACAGGTGGTGGACCCCGGCCTCAAGGCCCTGTTCGCCCGGGCCGCGACCGACCCCGAGGGCGCAAGCCCGGTCCCGCGCCCGGTCGCGGGCCCCGCCACCTCCTTCAGCAACGCGGGCCTGCTGCACTACGCGCTGATCAGGACGTCCGACCTGCCCGGTCCGGCCAACTGGATCTACCGCCAGGGCTTCAGCGGCGGCCGGTACCTCTTCGCGGACTCCCCCGCCGAGGACCGGTTCGAGCTGGACCACACCCCGATCGGGGTGTGGTCGGCGGCCGTGGCCCGACTCGGCAGCGGACTCCAGCCCACCGCGCTGCTGCGCGACCTGGCCGCCGTCTGGGCGGGCCGCGAGGAGGTCCACCGCATCGACTGGTCCGCCATCCGCGCGGAGGTGATCTGGGTCAACACCGGCCTCGGCCGGGGCGACCACGACCACGGCCCCCGCCTGATCCGCGAGCGCGCCGGCACACCGGTGCGCTTCACCGTGCTGCCGGGCTACGGGCACGGTGACGTCGTCTGGTCGGCCACCGCCGAACAGGACCTCTGGCGCTCACTGCTGCCCGGGGCCTGACCGGCGCCCCGTCGGCCCCGCACTGTTGGCAGTAGCGCTGCGGCCCCGGCTGCGGCAATGACCCCATGGCATCGACGATCCGGCGCCCGTCCCGGCCTGTCACTACCGGATCCAGCCGAAACCTGCAGGTCAGAGCCTCACTTGCCGCAGGAGTCCGTCAGTGCCACGGTAGTTGTGCCCACCGGGACCGGCTCACGCACGCGGGCGGCCCGGCCGACGACCTCGTGGGCGCACTGCTGGGATCGGTGGCGTGACGGCCCTCGCTCGCATGCGCTTCGGCGCGGACCGGGACGCCTGCGGGCCGAGTCCCGGAGCCGCGCCGGTCGCGCTCGGTCAGCGGGAGGTGGTGACCAGGCCGGCCTCGTAGGCGAGGATGACCAGTTGGACCCGGTCGCGGGCGTTCAGCTTGGAGAGCAGCCGACTGACGTAGGTCTTGACCGTGGTCACACTGAGGCACAGCGCAGTGGCGATCTCGGTGTTGGACAGGCCCTGGCCGATCAGTGTCAGCACCTGCGTCTCCCGGTCGGTGATGGCACTCAGCTCGGCCGGTGGAGTCGCAGGGGCAGGGGTCGTGCTCGGCCGTGCCGCGCTGAAGTCGGCGATCAGTCGGCGGGTCACGCTCGGGGCGAGCAGGGCGTCGCCGACGGCCACGACCCGGACCGCTCCCAGGATGTCGTCCAGCGCCATGTCCTTGACCAGGAACCCGGATGCGCCCGCGCGCAGCGCCCCGTAGACGCACTCGTCGTCGTCGAAGGTGGTGAGGATCAGTACCCGGCAGTGCTCGTCGGCGCTGACGATCCGTCGGGTGGCTTCGAGGCCGTCCATCCCGGGCATCCGGATGTCCATCACCACCACGTCCGGCCGGAGCTCCCGCGCGAGCTGCACCGCCTCGGCCCCGTTGCCTGCCTCCGCGACCACCTCCAGGTCCGGGGCGTCGGTGACGACCATCCGCAGCGAGGCGCGGACCAGTGGCTGGTCGTCGACGAGCAGGATCCGAACTCGCGCGGACCCGGTGGTGGGGATGGTCACGGTGCTCCTGTCGGTATCGGCAGCCGGGCGGCGACGCGGAAGCCGCCGCTCGGGCGGGGGCCGGCGGTGAAGTGGCCGCCGAGCAGGTCCACCCGCTCGCGCATGCCCAGCAGACCGTAGCCGACTCCCTCCCGCTCCCCCGTGCCCTCCCGGGCGCGTGGTGGGCCGGCAGCGTCCAACTCGCCAGGGTCCTGGATCTCGACGGCCAGTTCGCGCTCGCCGCAGTCGACCAGGATCAGACACGACCGCGCGTCCGCGTGGCGGACCACATTGGTGACCGACTCCTCGACGATCCGGTACGCCGCCAGGTCCACCTCGGCGGGCAGCGGCCGCCGGTGGCCCGACCAGTGGACCTCGACGCGGACGCCTGCCGCGGTGGTGTTCCTGGCCAGCCGGTCCAGGTCGGCCAGGCCGGGCAGCGGACCGAGCCCGGTCTCGGACCGGGTCGCATCCGGCGGGCCGTCGGCCGCGCGCAGCGCGACCAGCATCCGGCGCAGACCGGACAGCGTCTCCCGCCCGGCCGCCTCCACCTCGCCCAGAGCGTCCCGGGCCGCCTCCGGCTGGGTGGTGAGCACCCGGCGTGCCGCACCCGCCTGCAGCGCGACGATGCCGAGGGTGTGCGCGACCATGTCGTGCAGTTCCCGGGCGATTCGCAGCCGCTCGGCCGCCACCGCGCTCTCGGCCGCGTGCGCCCGCTCCAGCGCCCGCTCCGCCGCCTGGTGCTCGTGCGCCTGCCGCGACAGGTTGCCGAGCAGCCAGGCGACCACGGCTGTCAGCGCGACGGCGAGCAGGGTCGAGGTGCCGATGACGAAGCCGAGCCAGAGCCGCACCGCCGGAAGGCCGACCAGGACCGCCGTCGTCATCGCCGCCGCCACCGTCGACTCCCGGCGCGGCCGGCCTGCGGCGATGGACCAGAGCGCGATGTCCGCGGGCAGGAAGGTCGGGAACTGGATCTCGGTGGAGCTCAGTGCCAGGGCCGCGAACACCGAACCCAGGAGCAGCAGCCCGAGCGCGGCCGGTGGCCGGCGGCGCAGCAGAGCGCTCCCGAGCAGGACCGACACGGTACCCGCGCTGAGGTTGACCATGCTGTGCAGGTGCAACTGCCAGCCCGTGTAGCCTCCCGAGGCCTCGCCGGGCAGCCGGACCAGGAAGGTCAGCGAGTAGGCCGCGCCCACGACCCAGGCCAGCGCCGTCCACACCCCCATCGGCACGCGCCTGAGGAGTGGACGGGTGGGTGTCCGGCGTGGTGCGGACGCGCGCAGGCTGGGAACGGACATGCAGCGATCGTAATCAGCGCCCCGGCCCCCCGGCATCCGACCACGGCGGTACTACCAGGGATGACAGCCGGTCCGTCAGTTGTCCACGCCGGTAGGACGACGCTGGGGTGCCTGCCGGACAATCGTGGACCCCGTGATCGAAACCCACGACCTCACCAAGCGCTACGGTCCGGCCCTTGCCGTCGACCGTCTCACCTTCACTGTCCGCCCCGGCTGCGTGACCGGCTTCCTGGGCCCGAACGGAGCCGGGAAGAGCACCACGCTCCGCATGATCATCGGCTTGAACACCCCGACCGGCGGCAGCGTCACCGTCCAGGGCACCCGCTTCCGCGACCACCCGCGCGGTCTGCGCCATGTCGGCGCACTGCTCGACGCGAGCGACGTCCACGGCGGGCGGAGCGCCGCCGCCCATCTCGGCGTGCTGGCCCGCACCAACGCGATCCCGCTGCGGCGGGTGGCGGAGGTACTGGACGAAGTCGGGCTGGCCGACGCCGCACGTCGCCGGATCGGCGGCTTCTCGCTGGGCATGCGGCAGCGCCTCGGCATCGCCGCCGCGCTGCTCGGCGATCCGCCGGTGCTGCTCTTCGACGAGCCGCTCAACGGCCTCGACCCGGAGGGCGTGCGGTGGATTCGCGGCCTGTTCCGCCGGCTGGCCGCCGAGGGCCGCACGGTGCTGGTCTCCAGCCATCTGATGAGCGAGATGGAGAACACCGCCGACCGGCTGATCGTCATCGGCCGCGGCCGCCTGATCGCGGACGAGCCGCTGTCGGCGTTCGCCGCACGCGGCACCGGGGCCGGCGTCCGGGTCCGCACTCCGGATGTCCCGGCACTGGCCCGTGCGGTCACCGCGGCCGGGGCGGCGGCCCGCCCCGACGGTCAGGACGCGCTGCTGGTCACCGGCCTGAGCAAGGACCGGATCGGCGACCTGGCCTTCGAGCACGGCCTGCGGCTGCATGAACTGGTCGTCAACAGCGCCTCCTTGGAGAGCGCATTCATGGAACTCACCGCCGACAGCGTCGAATACCCCGCAGGAGACCAGCGATGACCGCCCTCGACTCCGCCTCCGCCATCGCTCCGGCCGAACGGCCCCCGGTGCAGGGTCCGCCGCCGCACGCCCGTGACCTTCTGGCCGGCGAATGGTTCAAGCTCTGGTCCATGCGCTCCATGCGCTGGGGCTTCCTGCTGGCGGCCGTCGGCGTCGTCGTGCTCAACTTCGACGCGGCGCTCGCCGACGTCCAGAACTGGTCGCAGTACCCGGCGGCCATGCGGGCCCAGTTCCGGCCCTTCGGCTCGTTCGGCGACGTGTTCACCAACAACGCCGGCATCACCGAACTGCTGGTGGCAGGCACCCTCGGGGCGATGACCCTGGTCGGCGAGTACGCGTCCGGGCTGGCCAGGGTGACCTTCGCGGCCGTCCCCGACCGGCGGGCGCTGATGGCCGCCAAGATCGCGGTGCTGACGGCGGTGATGCTGGGGTTCGGCGTCGTCGTGACCGGTACCTCGTTCTGGCTGGGCCAGGCCGTCCTCGCCGGCAAGCACGTCGGCATCTCGATCACCCAGGCGGGCATCTGGCAGGGGCTGGCCGCCGCGGCGCTGCTTCCGACGGTCAGCGCCCTGGTCGGCCTCGGCCTGGCCGCAGTGATCCGGCACAGCGCGGCGACGATCGTCGCGACCGTGACCGTGCTGCTGCTGATCCCGAACTTCATGACCGACCATCACCACTGGTCGGCGTGCCTCTACCACGCCACGCCGTTCCGGGCCTTCCAGGTGCTGTACCAGCTGACGCCGACCCAGGCCAATCCGAACCTGCAGTATCCGGCCCACCCCGGTGGCGAGTGGTGGGTCTACCTGCTCTGGCCGCTGGTGTCGGCCGTGCTCGCACTGGTCCTGGTGGACCGCCGGGACCTGTGAGTGGACGGTACCGGGGTGGATCCCGGTGGGGTTGCCGAGGCCGGCGGCGTCCAGGGCGTGGACCACCGCATCCCGCCCCCCTGAGCGGTCCGGCCCCACCCGACGCCTCGGCCGGGGCCGTACACCCTCCCCGACCCGGGGCGGGGCCGGGCGGGGCGGGGGCGCTTCCCTGACGGCCGGTCGGCCGGTCAGCCGGCCTCGAACGGCTTCGGCTTGATCACCATGAAGATGCCGCCCTGCGGGTCCTTGAGCCCGGCGATCCTGCCCACCGGGGTGTCCGCCGGCGGCGCCAGCAGGGTGGCGTCCGCCCGCACCGCGGCGTCCACCACGCTGTCGGTGTCGTCCACCGCGAAGTAGGTGGCCCAGTGCGCGGGCGTGCCGGGCGGGAAGTTGCCCAGACCCTGCGCACCGCCGACCGTCCTGCCCTGGACCTGCAGCTCGTGGTACTCCGGCATGTCCGGCATCGGGACGAACTCGATGCCGAGGGAAGCCCGGTAGAAGGCGGCGGCGGCCTTCACGTCGGTGGTGTTCAGCTCGTTCCAGATCACCGCGCCGGCCTCGTTGACGATCTCCGCGCCGCCGAAGTCCACCGGCTGCCAGACGCCGAAGACCGCGCCGGTCGGGTCGACGGCCGGGAACATCCGGCCCACCGTGCCGACGTCCATCACCGGGAAGAGCAGCGTGCCGCCGTTGGCGGTGACCTTGGTGGCGGTGGCGTCCGCGTCGTCGGTGGACAGGTAGGTGGTCCACACCGTGGGCGGCGGCGGGTTGCCGTCCACCGCCATGGCCGGGCCGATACCGGCCACCGGCTTGCCGTTGAGCGACATCATCGCGTAGCCGCCGAACTCCTCGGAGCCCTTCTCGCCCTGCCAGCCGAACAGGTCGCGGTAGAAGTCGATGGCGGCCTGCAGGTCGGGGGCCATCAGGTCGACCCAGCAGGGCGTGCCGGGCGGGTAGGGGGTACTGACCACGGGCATGGGTTCGTCGCCTCCAGGCAAAGAGTGGGCCGGGGCACAGGGTCCCTGGCCCCGCGGGTCCAGCCTGTCGCTGTCGGTGCCGCGCATGCCACTCAACACGCGGGCGGAGCGCGTCGGGTCGCCCGCCCGGCGGTCATCAGTACGATTCTCTCGGGTGTCACACCACTGCATTGCAGCCCTAGGCAAAATCTGTCAATGATTCAGTACGGTTATTGCAGGCCGCTGTTGTGAACGTTAGAGTCCTCGGCGAAGCGAGCCGCCGCCCCGCGTCTGCGGCGGTCGTGCCCTGCCCCGCGCCACCCACACCGGCCCGGCCACTCACCGGGCACGACCCCGGGCCCACCGCGCCCGTCGAGCAGCCGAGCGCACGGCAGGACATGGCTGCCCGCGCTCAGGGAGGAACGCGAGTGAATCTCAAGGGACATCAGGCCGTGCTGCGGCGCCACCGGCCGGGAGGCGGGCGGTTGGCCCGAGTCGTCGCGCTGGCCGTGGCGGCCGTGCTGCTCGGCGGCTTACACGCCGGCCCGGCCGCCGCCGCTCCGGACCTCCGGGCGAGCACCTCGGCCACCACGCCGATCTGGTCCACCCAGCTCGACTTCGACAACAACGGCACCGCCTGGTCGGAGTCGTACTTCGCCGGTCTGGCGGCCGACGGCCTGACCACGGCCGAGCTCGACATGCCGTGGGGCGCCATCGAACCGCAGGCCGGCACCTTCACCTTCACCGAGTTCGACCAGGAACTCGCCAATGCCAGTGCGGCCGGGATCCAGCTCGTCCCGATCTTCTGGCAGTCCGGCTGGGGCGGCAGCCCCGCCCCGTGGATCACCGACTTCGAGGTCGGCAGCGGCGGCGCGCAGGGCACGGCGCCCGCGTGGTGGGACCCGACGGAGCAGTCCGAGTACTTCACCTACGTCACGGACACCATCCAGAACGCCGCCGGCCTGCCCGGCTACGGCGGCGCGATCCTGGACTACGGCTTCCTGGACGCCCAGTGGGACCTGAACGGCGCGGGCGGCGGCTACGCGGCCGACGACGTCAGCGAGTTCCAGAACACCTACCTGCCGCAGACCTACGGCAGCATCGCCACCTTCAACTCGGACAACGGCACCGCGTACTCCGCGTTCAGCCAGGTGCCCGCCGCCGCTCCCGGCCAGGCCCTGTTCGGCGTGTTCCAGGCGTTCCGGGCGTGGAGCGTGAAGCAGACCTACGGCCAGCTGACCGCCGACGTCCGCAGTGTCACCGCCGGCACCCCGCTGTACTACTACTTCGGCGGCGGCTTCGGCAACGCGACCTCCTACGCCAACAACCCGGACACCTTCTTCCAGTTGGCGAAGCAGTACAACGTCGCCATCATCGACGACTCCGCCGGGTCCCAGGGCCTCACCCTGACCTTCGCCAGCCTGGCCCGCGCCTACGGCGTGAAGCTGGCGCAGGAGTGGACCGCTCCGAGCGACAACACCCAGCTGGCCGCCCAGGCCGTGCAGTGGATCTCCAACTACGCGATGGGACTGCCCGAGGGCGCCGGCGAGGACTTCTTCATCCATGACGGCACCCAGAAGGACACCGTCGGCTTTCCGATCTACCTCGACTGGCTGTCCACGCTGAAGGGCCTGTCCGGGAGCTATCCGCAGCAGCCGGCCGCCGTGTACATCGACTTCTCCCAGGGCTACGGCAACACCGGCGGCGGCAGCCTGAACAACGTGCAGAACGAGATCGCCAACCTCTGGCTGAACGACCAGGCCGGCTTCAGCGTCGTCACCAGCCAGGAGGTGGCCGACGGCGCGGTGAGCCTGTCCTCGTTCAAGGCGGTGCTGCCGCTCAACGGCGTCGACGCCAACCTCAGCGCCTACCGGTCCGGCGGCGGCACCGTGCTGACCCAGCCGGAGCAGCTCACCCAGTACACGACGGCGTACGCGCAGATCGACTCCCCCGGAGTGGGCGTGCTGCAGACCGTCCCGGCCGTGGCCGCCAACGGCTCCGGCGCCTCCATCACCCTCGCCGACATCACCTCCGGCACGGCCTACGACGACCCGATCGCCTTCAGCCCGGCCGGGCTCGGGCTGAACGCGGGCAACTACCACCTGGTCAACGTCGCGACCGGGGTCGCCGTGCCGCAGACCCAGCAGTCGAACGGCCTGGTGTGCGCGTCGGCGGACATCGGCGCGGCGACCCTCGCGCAGTGGACCATGGTGGCCGGCTCGCCGCCCGCCGGCACCGCGTCGTCGAGCTGCCCGGTCACCGGGACCGGCGCCGACTCGGTGACGGCCACGGCCGGCCAGGCCGGCGGCGGCCTGCAGTTCCTCGGGATCGGCCAGACCAACGCCGGCTCCGACGGCAACCTCACCCAGATCACCCAGGCCGGCGAGACCGCCGAGGAGACCTGGACGACGTCGCAGAGCGGCTCCGGCGACGCCAACGTCTACCTCCAGCTCGACCCGCTCTCGGCGGTCGAGGCAGCGGCCGACGTGACCGTGCAGGTCACCTACTGGGCGACCGCCGGGCAGGGCTTCGTGGTCCAGTACGACACACCCGGGAACGCCTACCAGAACGGTCCGACAGTCAGCAGTCCGGGCACCGGGACCTGGGCCACCGCCGGCGTCCAACTGACCGGCGCGCAGTTCGCGGAGGCCCAGAACGGCGGGGCCGACCTGCGCCTCAACGTCACCGATGCCGCAGCGCCGCTGATCGTGCAGAGCGTCACCATGTCCGTCACCGGCAGCTCCAACCCGACGCCGACCCTCACCGCCTCGCCCACCTCGGTGAACCTGGGCAGCGAGGCGGTCGGCTCGACCGGCGCGGCCCAGACGGTCACCGTCACCAACACCGGCACCGCAGCGGCGGCGATCTCCTCGCTCACCACGGCGGCCCCGTTCGCCGAGACCAACACCTGCGGCTCCTCGATCGCGGTCGGCGCCTCCTGCACCGCCTCGGTCAGCTTCTCCCCCACCGCGACCGGCGCGGCCTCCGGGACGCTGACGGTGGCCAGCAACGCCACGGACGCCTCACTGACGGTCGCCCTCACCGGAACCGGCACCAGCGGCGGCGGCGCCTCGCCGGTCGACCTCGCGCTCGACCAGCCCGTCACCGCGTCGAGCAGCACCTCGGGCTACCCGGCGACCAACGCCGTCGACGGCAACACGTCCAGCTACTGGGAGGGCACCGACGGCGTCTGGCCGACCACCCTGACCACCGACCTGGGCGCGACGGACTCGTTGAGCTCGGTCACCGTCGACCTGCCGCCGGCCACCGCCTGGTCCACCCGCCCCCAGACGCTCTCGGTCCTGGGCAGCAACGACGACGCAACCTGGAGCACACTGGCCGGTTCGGCCACGTACACCTGGAACCCCTCCACCGGCAACACTGTGTCCATCAACCTGCCCACCGGCACCGCCGACCGGTACGTCCGGCTCGACTTCACCGCCAACAGCGTCCAGAACGGCGCCCAGGTCTCCGAGTTGGAGGTGTTCGGCACGGCCTCGGCCAACCCGGACCTGGCGCTGAACCAGCCGATCACCGCGTCGAGCGCGACCGGCGGGTATCCGGCGACCAACGCGAACGACGGCAACAGCTCCAGCTACTGGGAGGGCACCGACGGCGTCTGGCCGACCACCCTGGCCGTCAACCTCGGCTCGGCCCGGACGATCGGGAACGTCGTGATCGACCTGCCGCCGTCCAGCGCCTGGTCCACCAGGTCGCAGACGCTCTCGGTACTGGGCTCGGACAACGGCTCCAGCTGGACGACGCTGGTGGCCCCGGCCGCGTACACCTGGAACCCGTCCACCGGCAACACCGTGTCCATCAACCTGCCCACCGGCACCGCCGAGCAGTACGTGGAGCTGGACTTCACCGCCAACAGCGTCCAGAACGGCGCCCAGGTCTCCGAGTTCGAGATCTTCGGCTGAACGGCTGAACGGCTGACCGCACCCGACCCGGGCTGCGCCTTGCCTCCGACGGAGGTGGGAGCGGCCCGGGTCGGCCACCGGGACCGGCAGGCAGGCGGCGAGGCGGACGGCGAGAGGAGCGTATGGACGGTCACTCTGCCAACGGCTTGCTCGGCTGATCGATCCACACGCGGTGGCCGTCCTCGGTGACGCTCACGCCATAGCGTTCACGCACGGGCCTGCCGTTCCCCTTGTACCGCGTCCAGGCCCGCTCCACGACGTCCCACAGACGCCGGGGGCCGCCCTGTAGGGCCTGACCGTCCTCGACTCGCGCCCAGGAGCCGTCAGCGGCCCAGAGCTGCGCCGCCACGTTGACCCCGCCCTCGGTCTCACTGGCCATGCCGACGCTGGGCAGCATCAGGGACAGGGCGAACTTGAACGCGTCCTCGGTGAACGGGACCGAGGGGTCCACGATCGCGGGGCGGTGCGCAAGGGCGTCCGGCTTGCCGGGGTACGGGACCCCGGCGTTCCCGCCCGCCTCCCGCACCGCCATGAAGAACGACCCGCCCGGCAGGAATCTGCCCTCGGCCTGGCCGTTGTCACCGACGACCAGCCGCACGTTCCCCCAGCCGAGGGGACTCACGATGATGCCGCCGGGCTTGACCTGCGACAGCCATGCGGCCGGGATCCCGTCCATGCCGACGGTGGCGATCAGCCGGTCACGCTGCCCACCCTCGACGTGCCCCCTACGGCCGTCGCCCACCAGGACCAGCGGTGAATAGCCGCAGGCGGTCAGGCGACGCCTGGCCAGGGCGACCAGATCCGGGTCGATCTCCACGCTGGTCACGTTCTCGCTGCCCAACCGCTCGCTGAGAAGGGCAGCGTTGTACCCGCTCCCTGTAGCGATCTCAAGCACCGTCATGCCTTCATCGACCGAGAGTGCTTCAAGCATGGTCAGCATGAGGTCCGGCTGACTTGATGATGAGGTGGCCCTGCCGTCGGTCACCTGCGTGGTGAGCGATACGTCTGCGTAGACCTCCTCCAGGTAACCCGGCCTGCCCTCGGCGACCGTCTCCCACACGCCCGAAGGCTGCTGCCGGAGGAACTCCGGGACGAACACGTGCCGGGGTACCGTCTCGACCGCGCGCCGCCAGGCCGGGTCGGTCAGGGTGCCGCTCTCGGTCAGGTGGGCGGCCAGTGCGCCACGCAGAGCCGAGGCGGCGGTCGTGTCGAGCGTCAATGCACTTCTCCTTGTAAGAGGTTGGCGTGAGCCTCGGCAATGCGGAACCCGGTGCTCCGGGCGATGAACTGCCATTGCCCGGCCGGGTTGCACTCAGCGCGTCGTAGTCGCTCCGCCAGTCCACTTCTGCCGCCTCGCTCCCGGCATGGACGGCAGCGGCGAACATCTCCTGCCCGACCACGGTCAGCCGGACCTCGAACGCCTGGGCCCGACGCCGCGCATGGTCAGCCCTGTTGGTGATCAAGTTGCGAGGCACTCGCAGCCCTGACGCCTGAACGGCCACCGGGACCGGCCGGCTCAGTAGCCGCCGCTGCCGTAGGCGATGTCCTCAAAGGGTCTCCCCCTACGCCGGAACCCCTCGGTGAGTCGTCCAGGCCTCGGCCGCCGCGAGCATCGCGCGGAGCCAATCGGCATCCGGCTTCCGCTCAACGAGGGACCGGTACATTCGGACATTGGCCGCTGCAAAGGCGTCCAGCGCCTTCTGGTCCCCGCCCTCCCATGCCGCGCAGTCGGCGGCCCAGCCTTCGGCGGACGCGGCCAAGTGGCCAGCCGCGATGAGTTGCAGGACGAGACAGGCAGGGTCGATGAACGCCGCCCCGCGCGTCGGCCATGACCAGTCCACGACCCAGTTGGTCAGCTCGCCGATCAATAGGTTGTCCGGGTTGATGTCCGTATACAGCAGCGCATCGCCCGTGAACAGCGACGCGTCACCTTCCGCGAATCGGTCCCACCGGGACTCCGCCCAGCTCTCCGCCACGGCAGGCAGTTCCAACCGTCCGATGCGGTCGATCAAGTCCACCACGGCGGGGAGGTCCGCCGATCCCGGTTTGAAGCCGCTGAACCGTCCATCGATCACCTCGAAACCGAGAATGGCCCACCCACCCTCATCGGTATGCCACAGCAGCTCCGGGGAGAGGGGGCGTACGAACGGATTGATATCCCGTTCCCGGAGAAGGGAGTCGAACCGTCCCCCCGGCCGGTTGCGCATGGCCTTGACGAAGAACGGCCCCTTTCGGCACTCGACCACAGCCGTAAAGTCCGAACTGAACCCCCGCGCGGTGTGCTGTACATCGGTCACATCACCGGTGTACGGGTAGATCTGAGCCCAGAACTCCGGGCCGGGGAGGCTGTCGCTCACGTGTGCCTACTTCTTCGGGTCGCAGGTGCTCGGCGGGGTGCCAGGCCTGCACTCAGCGTTGTCGTCAGGGCTGCAGAATCAAGGGAGATCATCCGTCCTCCTCCGCTCGGGGGCGGACTCGCGGGCGGCGACCAGCAGTCTCAGTGCCTCCGTGATCGTCTCCAGCACGGGGACGGACATGGTCCCGACGCGGATGCGTTCCTCCCCGAAGGGATCGACCATGACAGCGGGGGTCGCCCCGTCCAAGCGCAGGAGATGCATCTGCGTCATGAAGTCCAGGCGGGCCACGTAGGTCCGATCGGCGCGCGGTCTCTTCACCGCCGGGGCTTCGTCGCTGTACTCGGTCTGATCGTCCACGGCCCGTGCTCCTTGCTGGGATGGCGATGACTTGGCCCCGCAGTCCATCGGTCGCACCGTGGCCACCTCCCGGGGCAGTCGGCCCGTCATGCCGCCTGCCTTCCCGCAGCCGGCTGAGCGCAGCGCCGGCACTCGCAGGGCGGGTACTGCTGCGACTGCAGCGGGCCGTCGCTGACGAGCACCTGATCCCGCAGTAGCGTCCGCTCTCCCGTCGCGGCGTCGACGGCGTAGACCCGCACCCGGATCGCCGGTGCGTCGCTCACGTCTCGACCCGCAACCCGCAGCAGGACTCGACGACGGGGCCGCCGTCGAACACCACGACACTGCCCTGCTCCGGGACGGGAGGGTCGGGGCGGCCGAGGTCGAAGCCGGCGTCCGCCATGGCGGCCCGGAGCCGTCTCGCCATACCCAATAGCGGGGCGTCCCCGGGTGCCCTCGGGGTTTTCCTTTCCTGCTGCGTGTTCTTCTGGGTCATCGCCCTGTCCTCCCGAGGCGTCGTCAGGCAACCTCTCCCCACCGACCGGTGGAGAGCGTGCCGATCACGGGCGTGCTCGTGAAAGCGTTCCGCGCAGGCACGGCCATTCCTCTCTGTAGCGGTTCCACTACCGAGAGATCCGAGCGTGCCCTACAGTTCAGAGGTCTTCAACTTGCGCTGTTTGCACGAAGAGCTGGGAGGAGAACGGGTGAACCGGAAGCATCTGGACCCACAAACGTCGCCAGGGGCGGCGTTCGGCGATCGTTTGCGCACGTTACGGGATGCCCGTGGGTGGACACAGGACGAGCTCGGCGAGCGCATGGGCTACTCGGGAACGCACATCTCTGCCGTCGAAACTGGGCGGCGCTCCCCAACTCCTCACTTCTCGGCCAGTGCTGACAGGGCGTTTGGCACAGGGGATCAGTTGGAGCGCCAGGGCAGAGCAGCACGCTCGGACTCCCTTCTTGAGGGCTTCCCGGAGTTCGTCGCGCATGAGGCGAAGGCAGCCGAGATCAGGCTCTTTGAACTGGGGATTATCCCCGGATTGCTCCAGACTCCTGAGTACGCGGCAGCCATCACAAGAGGCGCGGTACGACGCGGAGCGATCACGGAGAGCCAGGGCGAGGAGCGGCTGGTGCTCCTCGCCAATCGACAGTCGTCCCTTGAAAGGACTCCGGCCCCTCTGGTCTATGCGGTGATAGACGAGAGCTGCATCCGTCGGCCGGTGGGCGGGGAAGCAGTCATGGCGGCACAGTTGGACCGGCTCGCCGAGTTTGCCGAGCTGCCTACCACGGTCCTCCAGGTGGCACCGTACGATCTCGGCGAACGACGCGCATTCGACTTGCCCGTGACACTTCTGACCCTCAAAGACAGAGCTCACATTGCCTACGCCGAGTCTGCCCAGCAGGGCCATCTCGAACGGGAAAGTGCGTTCGTGCTGCCCATGCTGACGGCCTACCATCAGCTACAGGCCGAAGCGCTCTCGCAGGCGGCATCTGTGGCCATGATCAGCAAGTTACGAAAGGGCACCCCGTGACGACCCAAGACCCGCAGTGGTTCAAGTCCTCCTACAGCAGCAACGGCGGCCAGTGCATCGAGGTCGCCGCAAACCTCGTCGCCACACGCGGCATGGTCCCCGTGCGAGACAGCAAGGACCCCCAGGGGCCGGCGCTCGCCTTCCCCGCTGCCGCCTTCGCGGCCTTCGTGAGCGCCGTCAAGGCCGGGGAGTTCCCGTCAACCTGAACGGGCCCCGCAGCACCCCTTGAGCCCCCCGGCGCCGATCCGTTGACCCTGGGGGGCTCTCGCGTCCTGCTGAACCCCACGCCGTCACGGCCCTTACAGAGGGAAGCAGCTGGCGACCGGAGGAGCGGGAATTGACTTAGTGCGACCGGCGCTTGCCGAGTCCCCGCAGTGGACTCGACTGACGCGCGGATCGATGGCCTTCGCCAGGAAATCGCAGCACTGAACGTCTGATGAGAGGAGCCGGTTCCGAGCGGCATGGATCACGGGCGTGCACAGGCACTTCCCCGGCGAGCCGAAGCCGGGCTACGTGGCGCCCTGGGAGGAGACTCCGGAATGGGAGCGCCAGGCCGCCGCGAACACCTTCGCGCTGGTGCGCGAGCACATCGCCGCCTCGCCCGCCGAGGGCGACCGCGAGGCCAGGGGCCGCGTGGTGGCCTCGCTCTGGCGGCTTCAGATGGTCGAGCACTTCGGCAACACCAAGCCTGGCTACACCGCCGAGTGGGAAGCTCTCCCCGAGTGGCAGCGCGAGGTGGACGCCGACATCTACGACGCGATCGCGCGGGACTGACCCACCTCTCCGTCCTCGGCGGCGACGATGCCCCGCCCTGGAGCGAATTCGAGATCTTCGGCTGACCGCCCGAACGCAGCCGACCCGGGCTGTTCCTGTCTCTCTCGGAGGCAGGAACAGCCCGGGTCGGTCGCCGGAACCGGTGGGGGGCTCAGTAGCCGCCCGTGCCGTAGGCGATGTTCTCGAAGGAGCCGTAGGTGTAGTTCGCGTAGCGGACGCTGGCGATGATCGAGTCGACCGGGTTCATGATGTCGGTGTAGCCCGGCAGGTCCCACGTGTCGAAGGTGGGCTGGATCATCTGCATCAGACCGTAGGTGCCACCGTAGAGCGCCTGGTTCTCGTCCCAGTGGTTCTCGGCCAGCGGGTTGCCGGAGGACTCGGTCATGGCGCGGGCCGTGATGGCCGCGGCCGAGGGCACCTGGTCGCCGTCGGCGGCGAGGACGGCCTGGGCCTGGGCGATCCAGCCGGACAGGTCGTTCGGGTAGCTGGTGGGCGTGGCGGCGCTCGCGGCACCGACGGTGGTGGCGGCGATGCCACCGACCATCGCGGCGGAGACGGCCAGGCGGACGGCGAGACGGGTGTGCTTACGGGCGCGGTTGCGCATGTCACTCCAGGGACAGGGAGGGAGTGGCGGTGACGCCCGGAATCGAGCCGTCGGTCCGTCCTGCTGGGAGCAGTCGGTGCCACTTTTTGCAGGTACTGCTGTGGGGGAGAAAGGCGGCTCGCTCCGCGCGGCAGTCGCACCTGCCGACCCTCGAACGAGAGTGTGAGCGGAGTCACCCTGGGGCCTAAACCCCGACGCGGTCCCTTCTCGGTCACCGCGTCGTCGAATCCTTCAACACCGTCACACGCTCCCGTTGCGACGGGCAAGAAAAAACGCCCCGAAGTGTCCCAAACCACACGAGTCCCGACAGGCCCGCCTGGCACCCCCCGACCACCCTCATCGGTGCGTTTCCGCAGGTCGAGACCGGTTTGGCGGCGCCTTCGGACGCCCTGACCGACCGAGCGACGGACCCGGCCCAGGGCCCGGCCGGGGCACCGGCGGCGGCCGGGGCAGCGGTCTCCGGGACCGCAGCAACCCCCTCGGACGCACCCCGAAACCTGTGCGATTGGCGCCGGATCCACCCGACGGCCACGGCCGACGGCGGGACCATGGTCCCGGCCCCCACGGCACCGCACCGCACCGCCCGGACAGTGGCGGAGCCGACGGCGCCCCGCCGAACGGGACGACTGTGGTAGGGGACCCGCCGTCCCCTCCTTCGGCGTCCCTGGTGAACCGGGCGCCCGACCCGCGCCGGCGAACCCGCGCAGCCGGTGCAACCCTTTCGCCGGCCGGTGCTGTCTTGTGGTTGTCCGGCAAGGACGACCCAACAACCGCCCCTATCGGGGTCCACTGCCGCAAGGGGGGCACTTCATGGCGACGCTCCGGCGCGATGCCGAGTTCACCACGTACGTGCAGGCCAGGAGGCCCTGGCTGCGCCGCATCGCCTATCTGCTCTGCCACGACTGGCACCGCGCCGACGATCTGACCCAGGCCGCCTTCCTGCGGCTCTACCTCAACTGGGGCCGGGCCCAACGCGCGGAGAACCTCGACGCCTACGTGCGCAGGATCCTGGTCAATGTCTTCCTCAACGAGCAGAGGAGCTCCTGGTGGCAGCGCACCTCGCACCACCAGGTCGACGTCGACGAAATCACCCGGTCGCCGACCGACGAGGTCGACGGCGCGATCGACCTCGTCGTCGCGCTCGCCCGGATCCCGCCGAGGCAGCGCGCGGCGCTGGTGCTGCGCTACTACTGCGACCTCTCGGTCTCCGAGACGGCCGCACTGCTCGACTGCTCCGACGGCACCATCAAGAGCCAGAGTTCGCGCGGGCTCGACGCCCTGCGCGCGGTCCTGGCCGACACCCGAACCCCGTCCGGCCCGACCACCACCCAGCAGTGAAGCCCGACCAAGGAGAGCAGATCATGACCAGTAACAGCGATGCGCTCGCCCGGGGCCTGCACGCGGCGGTCGACGGCCCGATGCCGGACGACGACATCGATCTGGGGCACCTGCTCGGCGAGGGCCGTCGGCTGGTGCGGCGACGGGCCCGACGCCGGGTGGCCGGGGCGGTGACCGGGCTGGCCGCCGTCTGCCTGGTCGCGGTGTTCCTGCCGTCCGACGGGCCCACCACGACGGTTCCGGCCACGCCCTCGCAGTCGCCCACCGCCACCGCCACGACCCCGGCCACGGGCAGCGACCCGTTGCTCCAGAGCGCCGCCTTCGGCTGGCTGCCGCCCCAGGACACGTC
>Ga0302314_10008476_pt1 | contig 18276 bp, 15 predicted proteins | sample III_Palsa_N2_3_FD_200533 | JGI IMG/M metagenome (GOLD analysis project Ga0302314, IMG submission 200533) | Peat permafrost microbial communities from Stordalen Mire near Abisko, Sweden - III_Palsa_N2_3 | ecosystem: Environmental > Terrestrial > Soil > Palsa > Peat permafrost | place: Sweden...
GGCCGGCAAGCCCTATGACTTCGTGATCCTGAACCACGAGGATCACTGGCTCTCGCGCAGCGACACCCGGCTGCAGATGCTGCAGGCGACGATGGACTTCCTGGCCAAGCACAACCCGGCTGGCCAATGAGAGGGCTCGCGGTGCGGCTGAGCCTGATCTGGTTCGCGCCGTTGTTGCTCGCTCTCGGGCCGGCCTGCAGCGCCGCGCCGCTCGAAGTCTACGGGCAGTTGCCGGCGATCGAACGAGCGGCGATCTCCGCCGACGGCCACAGGCTGGCGCTGATCTCCAACGATGGCGACGCGCAGGTCGTTTCCGTGAGGACCGTCGACGATCCCAAGACGCTGATGTCGCTGAGAACGAGATCGGGCAAGTTGCGCGGCTTGCGATGGGTCGGCGCGGACGATCTACTTATCACCGCCTCATTCACCGGCACGTTTCCCGATGTCTTCTCGCCTCGGACCGAATGGGCCGAAGTGATCGACATCAACGTGAAGGCGGGCACCAAGATGAACCTCTTGGGCGGCGCGCAAAACGCGATCCCGGCAACCATTGGCGAGCCCCGGATAAGGTATCTGAACGGCAAGCCATTCGCGTTCGTTCAGGCTTGTTACTTCGTGAACGACGAGGGCCGCATTTCGCTGTTCAGGGTCGATCTTACCACCGGCGAGACGGCTGTGGTCGCCGTCGGCGCGCCCGACACCGATGGCTGGCTGGTGAGCTCGAATGGAGCGCCGATCGCCGAGAGCCGATACGACGCGACGGGCGCGGCGTGGTCGCTGCTCGTGCGCCGCGGCAGCGCCTGGCGTATTGCCGACCAAGGCGCCTCCGATTACGGCGACAACGGAATCCTGGGCCTCGGGCGGGATGGGCGCTCGGTGATGATCGGCGCCGAAAAGGGCGGCCAGAACGTCTTGTTGGAGATGGCCCCGACCGCCGACCACTGGAATGCGCCCCTCCCCGTGCCCGACGAGCAGAACCTCATCAACGATCCCGCCGACGAACGGTTGATCGGGTATCACGCGCTCACCGGCGAGATAGAGAAATACGTGTTCTTCGACGGGGCGGACCAGGCTCGTTGGGACGCTGTGGCGAGGGCTTTTCCTGGCGCGAGGGTGACCCTGTCCGGCCTGACGGCGGACCACCAGAAGCTCCTTATCGAGGTCGAGTCACGGACCGAAGCACCGGTTTACGCGGTCGTGGATGCGGCCACGCATAATGTGTCGCCGGTTGGCGCCGTCTATTCGAACCTCGCGCCGCAGGACATCTCGCCGGTATCCGCGATTTCCTACGCAGCGGCCGACGGCCTGCCCTTGACCGGCTATCTCACCCTGCCGAGGGGACGGGACCCGAAGGGCCTGCCGCTGGTGGTCTTCCCGCACGGCGGACCGGCCGCGCGCGACGAGCCCGGCTTCGACTGGTGGGCGCAGGCGATGGCCTCGCGCGGCTATGCGGTGCTGCAGGTGAACTACCGCGGGTCGGACGGCTTCGGCGACAAATTCCTCGCGGCTGGCTTCGGCCAGTGGGGTCGCAAGATGCAGACCGACCTTTCCGATGGCGTGCGCTATCTGGCCGCCCAAGGAACCATAGACCCTAAGCGGGTCTGCATCGTCGGCGCCAGCTACGGCGGTTACGCCGCCCTGGCGGGCGCGACACTCGATCCTGGGGTTTACCGCTGCGCCGTCGACGTCTCCGGGATTTCGGACATGCGGCGGTTCGTCGATTGGTCGGCCAGGCAGAGCAGCGTCGCCAGCCGCCGATATTGGACACGCTACATCGGCGCGTCCGGCCCGAACGATCCGGTGTTCGACCAAGTCTCGCCCGCCAAACAGATCGGCGCCCTGAGCGCGCCCATTCTGCTGATCCACGGCAAGGACGACACGGTCGTCCCGTTCGAGCAGAGCCAGATCATGGCCGACGCGCTGAAGAAGGCCGGCAAGCCCTACGACTTCGTGATCCTGAACCACGAGGACCACTGGCTCTCGCACAGCGACACCCGGCTGCAGATGCTGCGGGCGACGATGGACTTCCTGGCCAAGAACAACCCGGCGGAGTGAGCCGCGGACGGGGCGCTTAGACCTCACACCGATTTTCTGAAGCGGCGGCGATAGATTTTCCGCGCCGGCCGCGCCTTGCCCCGTGCGGCAACCCAGCTTATCAGCGGTCACATGACCGCCGAGCCGGAAGCTTCGACGGGCGGGCGGTCATCCGCCGCCGCGCTCTACACCCTGCTGTCGGTGATGTTCATCAACATGCTGGGCTTCGGCGTGATCGTGCCGTTCCTGCCGTTCTATGCGGCCTCGTTTCACGCCGCGCCGTGGCAGATCGGCCTGGTGTTCTCGGCCTATTCGATCGGCTCGTTCGTCGGCGAACCGTTCTGGGGCCGGCTGTCGGACCGGATCGGGCGCAAGCCGATCCTGATCTCCACCGTGGCCGCCAACTGCCTCTGCTACGGAGCGCTGGCGTTCGCGCCGAACATCTGGGCCGCGGTGGCGATCCGGGTGGTGGGCGGGATGTGCGCGGGTAACGGCTCGGTGGTGCAGGGCTATATCGCCGACGTGACGCCGGTGGAGCTGCGGGCGGGCCGGATGGCGCGGCTGGGGGCGGCCTACAATCTCGGCTTCATCCTGGGACCGTTCGTTGGCGGCATGCTGGCGCGCCCGTCGATGGGCACCGCCGGCTATCACCTGCCGCTCCTGCTCTCATCAGGGCTCTGCGCCTGCTCGGCGATCGGCATCGCGCTCGTGGTCAAGGAAAGCCGCGTGCGGCGCCAATATACCGGCACCCAGCCGAGCCGCTGGGTGATGCTGGGGTTCGCCTTCCACCATCCGGTTGTGGCGCGGCTGATGATGCTGACGTTCGCGGTGGGGGTCGCCTTCACCGCCATCGAGAGCACCTTCGCGCTCTGGGCGCATGCACGCTTCGGCTGGCAGCCGCGCGATGTCGGCCTCTGCTTCGGCGTCACCGGCGCGGTCTCGGCCTGCTGCCAGTTCATGCTCACCGGTCCGCTCTCGCGCCGCTTCGGCGAGGCGCGGATGCTGGCGGTGGGCATGGCCGGAACCGTGCTTTGCACCGCCCTGCAGCCGTTCTCGCCTGGCGGTTTGATCACGGTGGGACTGATGGCGATGATGGCGCTGTCGCAGTCGGTCGCCTTCCCGAACGCCAACGCCCTGCTCAGCCGCAGCATCGACCCGGATCACCAAGGCCAGATCATGGGACTCAATAACGCTACCGGTGCGCTGGCCCGCGTCACCGGCCCGCAGCTCGGACTCGGGCTGCTGGGCTTCAACATCAACGGCGCGTTCTATCTGGGCGCGCTGATCGTGGCGCCGGCGATCTTTTTGGCGCTGGGCGCCGGCAAGGCGGCTGAGCGAACCAGCGCGCTGCTCAGCCCGGTGGCGGCGGAGTAGGTCCCCGGGTCGATGCCTGCCGACCCCTTTTCTGGCCGCGGAAAACACTGAAAACACTGAAATTTCCGGTGTCATCCCAGACAAGCCGCGCGGTAATTCGGCGTTGTCCATCAGCACCGCGTGGCCGGCGCCGTCGAGGGCTGCGGCGGCCTCGAACGGCGGCCTGGCTTAATCATGTCGAGGCTGAAGACCGCTTGCGCCAGGTGATCCAGCCGACGACGATCGTCAGTGTCGCGATGACAAGTGGCGGCACGGCGCGCGCGTATTCGCCGTGGAGTGTGACGGTCGCGAGCGCCCCCAGCATCACCGTGCAGCCGAGCGCGGAGCCCAATAACCGGGTGCGTGCCCGCGCCAGCAGAACGGCGGTCGTGAGTTCCAGCGAGCCGGTCACGAAATGGAACCAGCGCGGATATCCCCACTTCAGGTATTCCTCGTAGATAGACCCAGGGGCGAAGATGTTGCTGAGCGATCCCACGACGAAGAAAGCGGCAAGAGCCAAGGCCAAGACTTGGCGCCAGGGAATTCTAGATATTTGTCCGACCTTATCTGATGTGGAGGTCATCGGCGTCGCGGACGATCCGCCCGCGACGCGTAAAACGGGACTCTTCATGTTCAATCTCGATCTTTCTTAGGGTTTGGCGCCGCGGCTCACGCCGCGCCGGCTCGTTGGGCGGCCGCGAACACATCGCGAGCGGGTGTCGTCCCGGCGACGTGCTCCGTCCCCTTGACCCCGAGGTCCATCCAGCCCGCGTTGACGGCCTCAAACATTTCTTCGGCAGGTCCGGTTTGGCCCTTCGGGATGCCGAGCTGCTCGAACGCTGCCGGCCACCCGGCCCGCGGGACGGCAAAGGCTTTAACGTCGAGCTTCAGGACCTCACCCAAGTGCGCCGCGACGTCATCCGCGCTGACCAGCGAACCGAGCTCGATGACCCGATGTCCCGACCACGCCGGTCCGGTCAGCAGCGTCGCCACCTCGGCGCCGATGTCTTCGGTCGCGACCATGGTCGATTTCCGATCGGTCGGGTTGTAGTAGACGGGTAGCGTGCCGCCCTGGGCGACGTGCAGGCCGTAGAGGAAGTTCTCGAAAAACCCGCCGGCGCGCACGAGGGCGATCGGCGGGGTCAGGTCGTGAAATCCTTGCTCCAGAAGCGACAGGGCCGTGATCATCCCCAGCCCGCTGGTTCTGTTCGCACCCATCGACGAGAGCGCGACGATTCGCGGCGGCGTGACCTTGGTCAGCGCCGTGATGTAGTTCGCGATCACGCTCTTCGCTTCTTTGAAATCAGGTGAGGGCGCCCATACGGCCGGCAGCATGAGGAAGGCGCCTTCGACGCCGTCCAGCGCCCGCTGGATGGCGGCCGCATCATTCCAGTCGCCGTCGACCAGCTCGACACCTTGGTCCGCCCAGATCGCCGCCTTTTCGCGATCGCGAACCAGCGCGCGGACCTTCTTCTTGCCTTGCGCCAGCAAATGTCTTGCCGTCGCGCCGCCGACTTTTCCCGTAATTCCCATCACTAAAAACATGCGTTTGCTCCTGGCCCTGCGAGGTCTATGTATGAGGGTAGGTCTCACATATAGACCTTGGTCCTGCCCCGTAAGGAGGCAGGTTTTTGTAACCAGGAGAGGCCAAAGGAACCCGCATGAGCACCGCATCGAGCGCGATCGAGAGATTCGGCCGATATCAATCGGGCGACGCCCAGTCCGAACAGCCCGTTCACTGTCCCGTGCGCGACGTGCTCGACCGGATCGGCGACAAATGGAGCATCCTCATGATCATGACCCTCGCGATGCGACCGCAGCGCTTCAGCGAGCTGCACCGAGCCATCCGCGACATCTCCAAGCGGATGCTCACCCAGACACTGCGCGATCTCGAGCGAGACGGACTGATCTCCCGCCATGTCTTTGCGACCAAGCCGCCGAGCGTCGAATATCGTCTGGCGCCGCTAGGACAGTCCCTGCTGGAACCGATGGCGAACCTCATCGATTGGGCCGACCGCAGCTATGCCGATATCCATGCCGGGCGCGCCCGCTTTGACGCCGCATCCGGTGATGTCCGGCGCTAGAATTTCAGTCACGCTGTGAGGTGGTCTGGCGATCGGATGACGATGCGGAGCGGCCGAGACTGAGCTACGTCCGTGTTTTCTCTGGTCGATCTTCCCTACGGCCACCCGACTCCCGCCGCCGGCGCCGGGACGCTCCAGACCCGGCCCGCGCCTCCCATTTCACCCATGCGGTCCATGCCGAACCAGTTGGCGCCGGTAATGTAGAGCGTGCGGCGGTCCGGGCCGCCCAGCATGCAAGCGAAGCCGCCGCGATCGAGCTTCACCTCGTCCAGCACCTCGCCGCCTTCGCGGACGCGCCGGCAGTAGGCGTTGGGCACGTCGGCGTACCAGACCGCGCCGGTTTCATCGATGCAGATCCCGTCCGGCGGACCCTCGAGCTCCGCCCAGACGCGGCGGCGCGACAGGGCGCCGTTGGCGGCGATGTCGAAGGCGGTGAGCCGGCGGGCATGGGATTCGGCGATGATCAGGGTCTGATTGTCGGGCGTGACCGCCATGCCGTTCGGGAAGGCGAACCCGTCGGCCTGGACCGACACCTTCCCGTCCGGCGTAACCAGGACGAGCTGCGGGCCGTTGACATAAACGTCCCCCCGGCCATCGACGACGATCTCGTTCCACCCTGCGGCGCCGAGTTCGGCGAATGGCGCGATGGTCCCACCCACCTCGCGGCGCAGCAGTTGGCCGGCCTGCGAGGCGACGATCAGCATCCGGCCATCGGCGTCGAAGTCGAACGACAGCGGGGGCGCAGCGGCCTCGGCGACAACCTCCGGCAACTTGTCGGCGCCCAGCCGCAGGATCTCGCCGGCCGTCCAGTCGGCGAACCACAGATGGCTGTCATGCCAGCGCGGTGACTCCACCAGCCCCCGTCCGGCGACCCGGACGGTCGGCTGGTTCACGACGCGGCCGTCGCGGGCGACCTGATCCCGCGCGCAGGGTCGAAGCCGTAGCTGGTCGGCTGCAGGTCCGAGACGACATAGGCGGCGAGGCCGGGGCGCTCGTACATCCGCCGGCGGTAAGCGGAGAGCGTGGTCGCCCGCTCAACAGCGTCGGGAAAGAAAGCAGCCGCCTCGTCCAGCACCGTCAGAGCGAAGTAGTCGCAGAACAGCGCCCCTGGGCCGCCGAAATAAGCCTCGCCGTCGAGCCACTTCTCCAGCGTCGCGAGCGTCGCGGACAGTTGGTTGTTGGCGAACGCTTCGGCCGCTTCGGGCGTATCCGAGCCGGGCGACCAGAAATGATCCCACAGCCGCTGCTGAGCGTCTCTGGCCGCCTCGATGCTGATGTCACAGCGCATGCGCTCGGATTCCGTTCGGCCTTCGATGCCGTTGACCCGGCCGAGGTGGCGCAGGATGGCCTGGCTCTGGAACAGCGGGCCATCGGCCGTCTCCAACCGAGGCAGCTGGCCGAACAGCATGGTCGGCGACAGGGTCTTCCACTCGCCGCCGAATAGATCGATACGGCGATCCTCGAACGGCAATCCGAGGTCGTGGAACAGCAGCCGGATCGGCTCGCCGAGGCCGCGGAACTGGAAATAGGTGAGGACGGGCGGGTTTTCGGACATGCGGACGGGCTCCTGGCGGGCGGTGACGCTCAGTGAAGACGAATAGGGCGCGGCGGAACAGACAGGCGTCAGCAGATTTCCGTCGGCGCGAGGTCCGCAAGTCGCCAGCCCCCACGTCCCGCCGCTGATAAGCTAAAGTGCGTCAAGGGGCGGGGGCGGGCATGGCGGGTGAGAAAGACGGGTCGGGGGCGCTGGAGACGGCGGCGCGGGCGGCGATCGACTATCGCGCGGCGGTGATCGAAGCCGAGCGCACGCCGGTGGCCGACTATGCCGAGATGTTGCGGGTCTTCGCCGGTCCGACGCCAGAGACCGGCGCTGACGGCGAGGCGATCATCGACGATCTGGTGCGGCTGGCGACGCCGGGCATCCGGGCGACGACCGGGCGCCGGTTCTTCGGCTGGGTGATCGGCGGCTCGCATCCGACCGGGGTCGCGGCCGACTGGCTGACCGCCGCCTGGGGCCAGAACGCCGGCAACCTGGTCGCCTCCCCGCCGCCTCGGCCGTGGAGGCTGTGGCGGCGGACTGGCTGCTCGACCTAATGGGACTGCCGGCGACGGCGTCGGTGGGGTTCGTCACCGGCGCGACGGTGGCCAACTTCGTCTGTCTCGCCGCCGCGCGCAGCGAAGTGCTGCGACAGGTCGGCTGGGACGTCGAGGCCGACGGCCTGTTCGGCGCGCCGCCCGTAGAGGTGCTGATCGGCGCCGACGCCCACGCCACCGTGTTCTCCGGCCTGAAGTACCTCGGGCTCGGCGCGCAGCGGGTGCGCACCGTGGCGACCGACGACCTCGGCCGGATGCTGGCGGGCGACTTCGAACGCCAGCTAAAAGCCGCCCAGGGTCCGTTGATCGCTATCGCCCAGGCGGGGCAGATCAACACCGGCGCGTCCGACCCGTTCGCGGCCATCGCACCGATGGCGCGGGATCGCGGCGCCTGGCTGCACGTCGATGGCGCGTTCGGCCTCTGGGCCCAAGCCGCGCCCAGCCGCGCGGTTCAGACCGCGGGGGTCGAACTGGCCGACTCGTGGGCGACCGATGGGCACAAGTGGCTGCAGACACCCTACGACTGCGGCTACGCCATCGCGCGCGACCCCGAAGCTCATCGGCGCGCAATGGCGATCTCGGCCAGCTACCTGCCGCCCGCGGCCGGGGCGGAGCGCGATCCGTCGGCCTATGTGCCGGAGCTTTCACGGCGCGCGCGGGGCTTCGCCACCTGGGCGATGATCCGCCAATATGGGCGCGCCGGCATCGCCGGGATGGTCGAGCGCTGCTGCCTGATCGCCGCGCAGATGGCCGCCAGGATCGCCGAAGAACCGGGCGTCGCGCTGGTTTGTCCGGTGGCGTTGAACCAGCTCATGATCCGCTTCGGCGCCGATGATGACGACGAGCGGGGCGACGCGCTGACCTTGGCGACCATCGGCCATCTACAGGCCGACGCCGTCGCCTTCATCGGCGCCTCGCAATGGCGCGGGCGCTGGGTGTTGCGCTGTTCCGTCTCCAGCGCGGCCACCACCGACGCGGCCGCGGACGAGACGGTCGCCTCGGTGATCGGCGCCTGGCGCAAGGCGCGGACGAACGCCGCGAACTCCAGATATCCACAACCTTAGGCAAAGCAGAAGCTTAGCTTTGTGACGCAGGCGTCACGAATCGCCTTTCTTTTGCCTAAGCGCTGGCCTTGAAGGCGGGCGTAGTGCTTGGAACCAAGCTGCGCCCTGGGGGTTGGGCGCGCGATGCGTGTTGTCGTGAACGGGGATCAGCTTGGTCGATATCGCGGGGGATGACGCTGAGATTGGCGCGCCGCGGCTTGCAGAAAGGCTGCAATCGGCGTTTTCGGGTCCGGAGACCCGCCGCCGGCCTGTCCGCGCCCAGTACCGAGCGACCGCAGCCCCGATCGCGCCGCGCGAGGCGCCGCTCAAGACCCCTTACCCTGCCCTCGGCGCCACCCCCGCGGCGAACCGGCTGGTCATGCCGGAGCAGAGCCTGCGGCGGTCGGCCGCCGCGCCGCGGCTAGCCGGCGAAGGCATGGCGCTGCGGCGGACCATCGTGCTCGCCGGCGCGTTCGCCATCGCCGCCGTGGTCGCCGCGATCCTGTTCCAGGTGCTGAGGCGCAACGGCTTCACCGTCATGGAATGGATCACCCTGACCCTTTCGACGGCGCTCAGCGCCTGGGTCGGGTTCGGCTTCATGAGCGCCACCGCCGGGTTCGGCGTACTGTTGCCCCGGCGCGCGTCCGCGCTCGCCGCGAGCGCGCCGCTCGAAACGCCGATCACCGCGCGAACGGCGATCCTGCTGCCGATCTACAACGAAGACCCCGGCCTGATACTCTCGGCCGTTCAGGCGATCGGCGAGGATCTGCGGCGGCTGGGCCTGGCGGCGGTCTATAACGTGTTCATCCTCAGTGACACGCGCGAAGAGCGGGTGGCGCGCGCCGAAGCGACCGGGCTGCTGCGGCTGAGGCTGAGGCTCGAGGGCGGCCCGGAGGTGTTCTATCGCCGCCGGCTGCTCAACACCGACCGCAAGGCCGGCAACATCGCCGACTGGGTCGAGACTCACGGCGGCGCCTATGAGTTCATGCTGGTGCTCGACGCCGACAGCCTGATGTCGGCCGAGACTATCGCCGCCCTGACCCGGACGATGGAGCAGGATCCGGGCGTCGGCCTGGCGCAGACCGTGCCCACCATCATCAACGCCGAGACCCCGTTCGCGCGGCTGCAGCAGTTCGCCTCGCGCCTCTACGGCCCGATGTTCGCCCGCGGCCAGGCCTGGTGGTCTGGTTCTGAGGGTAACTACTGGGGCCACAACGCGATGATCCGCGTCGCGGCGTTCGCCGAGAGCGCGGGCCTGCCCCACCTCACCGGCCCCAAGCCGTTCGGCGGCCACATCATGAGCCACGACTTCATCGAGGCCGCGCTGCTGCGCCGCCGCGGCTGGGCCGTGCGCACCATCGCCGAGCTTGGCGGCAGCTACGAGGAGACGCCGCCGACCCTGCTCGACACCGCGCTGCGCGACCGCCGCTGGTGCCAGGGCAACCTGCAGCACGCGCGGGTGCTGAACGCCGCCGGCCTGCATTGGGTCAGCCGGCTGCATCTGGTTTGCGGCATCTTCGCCTACCTTGCGCCGTCGCTGTGGCTGGCGCTGGTGGTTTGCGGGGCGATCATCTGGCCGGGACAGCACCTAACGGCCAACTCGGTGGAGTTCAAGGAAGTCACCGCCCTGTTCGGCTTCACCCTGGCCCTGCTGCTCGCGCCCAAGATCATGGCCCTGATCCTCGCACTCGCCAGCCGTGAGACCCGCGCCAGCTTCGGCGGCTCGGCCCAACTGCTGGCCGGCTTCCTGGCCGAAAGCGTCGCCTCGTTCCTGATGACGCCGGTGATGATGGTGATGCAGTCGGTCGCGGTGGCCGAGGTGCTGATCGGACGCGACAGCGGCTGGAGCGCCCAGCGCCGCGAAGGCTCGGAGCTGTCCGGCCGCGACGCCTGGCGCGCGCACCGCGGCCACGTGATCCTGGGCGTTGGCGGCGCGATCGGCGCCTTTCTGGTCAGCAAATACTTCCTGATGTGGGCGAGTCCGGTATTCCTCAGCCTGACGCTGTCGGCGCTGCTGTCGCTGCACACCTCGCGGCCGAAGTTCGGCCACTTCCTGCGCCGGCGCGGCCTGTTCCAGATCCCGGAGGACGACCAGCCGCCGGCGGTGCTGGAGCGTTCACTCGCCCTGCGCGCCGCCTACGCCGACGGGACGACCTCCCGCCGCCAGATCGACGGCCTCTTCCGCGACCCGGCGCCGGTCTACCTGATCGCCCCGCCCAAGCCGCGGCTGGAGGCGACGCAAGCGACCGACGTCAAGCTTCAGCCGGTGATGACCTGGTAGATCCAGGTTTCGGTCAGGTTCTGACCGCCCTGGGTGAGCAGGGCGCGTAGGTCGACCGTCGTGTTCGGCGGCGCCTCGAAGTCGAACATCAGCCGCCAGCGGTCGGCGCCCCCAACCGTATTGGCGACCGGATAGGCCGCCGCGCCGATCGGCTGGCCGACGCTCAGATCGACCACCGGTCGGACTCCGCTGTCGCGCGTCAGGCCCTGCAGCGTCGGCCCGGCGAAATCGATCACGAACTTGCGCCGCCCCGGCGGGATCGGCTGGCCGGGCCGCCCGCCCTCGCCTGACCGGGTCGCAATCACCCGGGCGACCGCCGGCGCGACCGGCTCTTCCTTGACCCAGTGCAGGCGATAGCGCGGGTTCAGCGTCTGGCCGGCTCTGACCGCCGCCGCAGGGACCCAGAAGGCGACGATGTTGTCGTCGGCTTCGCCGTTGGTCGGAATCTCCACCAGCTGCACTGAACCCGCGCCCCAGTCGCCGATCGGCTCGATCCAGGCGCTCGGGCGGCGGTCGTAGAAGATGCCGTCGTCCTGGTAGTCTTCGAAGTTGCGGTCGCGCTGCATCAGGCCGAAGCCCTTCGGGGCGCGGTCCATGAAGGCGTTGACCTTGACCACCGGCGGGTTGGCGAGCGGGCGCCAGATGCGCTCGCCGGCGCCGGTCCAGAGCGACAGGCCGTCGCTGTCGTGAATCTGCGGGCGCCAGTCGACGCTCGGTTTGCGGTCGGACTGGCCGTACCAGTACATGCTGGTCAGCGGCGCGACGCCGAGCCGCGAGACCGGGCGGCGGAAGCGCAACTCCGCCTCGATTTCCTGCACCAGGCCGGCCGGCGAGCGCTTGTGGCCGATGCGGTAGGCGCCGGCGACGCTGGGTCCGTCGAGCAGGGCGTAGACCACCAGGTCGCCGGCCGGGTCGTGCTCCAGCCAGAACGCGGTGAAGATCGGAAACTCCTCGGGCTTCGGCGTCGCGGTGTCGATCGCCAGGCCGCGCGCCGAAAGGCCGTACTGGTTAGACGGATCGGCCGAGCGGAAGTAGGACGCGCCGAGGTAGGCGATCCAGTCGGTGCGGTGGTCAGCGTTCAGCACCTTGAAGCCGGCGAATCCCGATCGGTCGCCCAGCGCCCGCGCCGGTGAATCGGCCGGCATGTCGAACAAGGTGGTCGAATAGAGCACCGCGCGCGCCTGGCCGCCGCTGACCACGTGCATGGCGATCGGCGTGCCGGCCGGCCGGCCGATCGGGAAGAAGCGCACGCCTTTGTCGCCGGCGTCGTCGCCCCAGAGCGTCGCGGCTGGGCGATAGACGATCTTGCCGAAGGCGTCGTAGTCGATCGCGTGCACCAGGGCGGCGGGCGGCGCGGGCGGCGGACGATAGGCGCGCCCGGCGAGGGCGCGCGCTTCCCCCTTCAGCCGCTCGAACGAGAACGGCTGCGGCGGCCCAAGCGGCGCCTGGCTGGGCCAACCGGGAACGGCGGCGCCGGCCGGTGCGGCGACGGCGGCGGCGAGCAGGCCCGCCAAGGCCGCGCGGCGGCTCAGCTCTGCTGACAACGGACTGGCGGGCGAAGGCGCGGTGAACTCGGACTTGGGCGACATGGCGGGGGTTTAACTTCAATTCCGGCCGCAGATCGACCATTGCAGACAAGGAAGCGAGGACGAGCGATGCCTGACCGTAAAACTGTCGATGCCTTCATCGCCCAGGTGGTGGCCGGCGACCACGTCGGCGCCATCCGCGACTGGTACCACGACGACGCCTGGATGCAGGAGAACCAGGCCCCACCCCGAGCCGGTGGCCGCGAGGCGCTGATGGCGCAGGAGGCGGGGATGCTGGCCCGCGCCGAGACCGTCGAGACCGAGCTGCTCGGCGGACCGCTGATCGATGGCGACCGGGTGGCGATCCGCTGGCGCTTCAGCTTCGTGTTCGAGAACGGCACGTCAATGCGCCAGGAGGAGATCGCCTGGCAGACCTGGCGCGGCGACAAGATCGCCGAGGAGACGTTTTTCTACGACCCGGCGCAGCGAGGCGGCTAGGGTCAGCCTCACGGACGCGCCGCAGAGCGCGCCGGGAGGAGACCGAACCGTGAGCCAGGACCTGCTTTCGGGCGTCGACGCCCAGTTCGTCGGGCGTGTTTCGCCCACGGCCGCGCGAATCCAGGCCGGCGGCCATCCGTGCCAGGGCATCTATTGGACGCCGAAGGGCCAGCGCCCGCGCACGGCGCTGATCGCCACCCACTACAACGTCGATTTCGTCGAGCACTACAGCGCGCCCTATTTCGCCGCGCGCGGGTTCGGCTTCCTGGGCTGGAACACCCGCTACCGCGGTGCGGAGGACCAGTTCATCCTCGAGCACGCGCTGATCGACATCGGCGTCGGCGTGCGCTGGCTGCGCGAGGAAGCAGGGGTCGAGCGCGTGGTGATCCTGGGCAATTCCGGCGGCGGCTCGCTGATGGGCGCCTACCAGGCCGAGGCCACGGCGCCCACGCTCGCAGCCGGCATGAAGGGCGCCGCCGCCGACGCGCTGGCGAGTCTGCCCGCCGCCGACCTCTATGTGTCGCTGAACGCGCACAAGGGCCGCCCGGAGGTGCTGACCGACTGGATGGACGCCTCGGTGGTGGACGAGTTCGATCCGACCAGGACCGATCCCGCGCTCGATCCGTTCAACCCCGATAACGGACCGCCCTACTCGGCCGGGTTCATCGCCCGCTACCGCGCAGCGCAGCGCGCCCGCAACCGGCGCATCACCGACTGGGCCAAGGCGGAGCTGGCGCGGGTGAACGCCGCCGGCGTATCGGACGTGCTGTTCCCGCTCTATCGCACCTGGGCCGACCTGCGGTTCATGGACCCGGCGATCGACCCGTCGGACCGCCCCTGCCCCGGCTGCTACCGCGGCGCGCCGCCCGCCGCGAACAAGCACCCCGGCATCGGCCGCGCCAACACCCTGCGCACCTGGCTCTCGATGTGGAGCCTGGAGACCTCGAAATGCCAGGGCGCGGGGCAGTTGGCCAAGATCGATCTGCCGGCGCTGGTGGTGCAGAGCACCGGCGACATGGGGGTGTTTCCGAGCGATGCGCAGGGCGTGTTCGCGGCGCTGGCTTCTAAGGACAAGACGCTGAACATGATCCCGGGGGCGCACTATTTCGAGGACTCGGAGGTCAATCGCAACGCGATGGTCGACCTGGTGTCGGGGTGGATCGCCGCCAGAACGTAATACGTCCTTCTCCCCCTGCGGGAGAAGGTCGCCCTACTCCTCCAGCGCCACCGCGACCCTTCCCAGGCCGATCCGCGTGGCGTGCGGGTCGGCGGCGAGGCCGATGCGGATGTGGCGGCTGAGGCCGAAGAAGCGGCCAGGGACGACGCTGGTCTCGAAGTGCTCGGTCAGGTTCTGGAAGAAGCGGTCGCCGTCGCCTTCAACCAGCCGCGGAAACACCGTCGTGCCGTGCTCGAACACCACCTGGCTCAGCTTCGGGTGGCCGCCGAGCACCGCTTTGTAGGCCGAGCGCCCGGCGTCGATCAGGGCGGTGGCGCGGGCGCGCAGTTGCGGCAGGCGCTCGAAGGCCACAACCGACATCCGCTCGGCGATATGGGGCGGGTGGACGCCGTAGAGGTCGTTCAGCCGGCGCAGCTTCTGTGCCAGTGGCGCCGGGGCCAGGATCCAGCCGCAGCGCAGGCCGGTGACGCCGTAGGCCTTGGTCAGGCTCGAGGTGACGACGATGTTGCCGCTCTCGCGGAAGGAGGTCTGCGCCTCGCCGTCGGCGAACAGCAACTCGCGATAGACCTCGTCGACGAACACCGTCGCCCCGACCTTGGCCGCCGCCTCGGCGACCTCTCGTATGGTTTGATCGTCGGCGAAGGCGCCGGTTGGATTGTGCAGGTTGGTCAGCACGACGACCTTGGTCTTCTGCGTCAGCGCGGCTTCGACGCGGTAGGGATCGAGCCGCCAGGACTCGTCCAGCCGGCGCTCGAAACGGCGCACGTCGGCCTGCAGATAGCCCAGGGTCGAGCTCAGCAGCTCGTAAGACGGCCATTCGACCAGCACCTCGTCGCCGGGCGAGACCAGCCCGGCCAGCGCCAGGTGGTTGGCGAACGAGCACCCGCCGCCCGGCATCACCACGCAGGCCGGATCGACGCCGAACCGCGTGGCCACCGCGTCCACCAGCGGCTGGTAGCCGCCGGCGTTGGGGCCGTGCAGCGCCAGGTCGCCCCAGCTCAGACCGAGGTCGGAAAGGTCGGCGTTGGCCACGCCGCTGGTGGCCAGGTTGTAGCGCGCATCGGCGCCGAACTTGGCGAAGTCCATGTAGTCGGACTGCATCTGCCGGGTCATGCGCGTTTCGATATCACAGCTGCGCCGTGGCGCCGCCACATCAGGTAAAGCGGCGCGCCGGCCAGCATGATCGCGTAGCCGATCAGGCTGTTGAGGGGATAGGCCCAGAACGAGGCCACGATGATCAGCACGCAAGCCAGGATGAAGAGCCCGGTGGTCACCGGATGGAGCGGCGCGCGGAACCCTAGATGGATTTGGTCGTCGTCGCTTCGACGGCGCAGTACGAACAGGCACGACGCCGAGAGACCGAAGAACAGGAAGTTCATCGCGATCACATAGCTCAGTATCTGCTCGTAGCTACCGGACAGCGCGAGCACGCTGGTCCAGATCGCCTGCAGAACGATGGCGATCACCGGCGCCCGCGTCCCCGCCGCGATCCGGGCGACGCCGCGAAAGAACAGACCGTCTTTTGCCATCGCGAAGCTGACGCGCGGACCGGTCAGCGTTCCCTGGCTGAGGAAGGCGACGGCCGAGAGGGCGATGGCGCCGGCGGCGAGCTTGGCGCCCAGCGGGCCCGCCACCTTCTGCAGTACGTCGGAAGCCGGCGTGAGAGTCGCGGCGAGGCCGTGCACGCCTAGCGCCTGCAGGCAGGCCCACGTCACCGACAAGTAGAGCACGATCACCCCGATCACGCCCACCACCAGGGCGCGGGCGAGGTTGCGGTGCGCGTCCTTCACCTCACCGGCGACATAGTTAGAGGTCTGCCAGCCGCCATAGCTGAACACCACCGGGATCATCCCCGCGCCGAAGCTTTTGACGAGATCGAGCGGCGGCTTGGCCCCGGCAGTCACCGCGGGCTCGGTGGCCGGGCGGGCGATGAACAGGCCGCAGACCACGAGCGCAACAATCGCCGCCACCTTCAGCAACCCGAGCCAACCCTGCACCCCGTTGCCGGTCTTCACGCCCAGGCAGTTGACCGTCGCCAGCACGCCCAGCACGGCGACCACCACCACCCCCTGTGGCAGGCCGACGCCCAGCACCGCGAGGTTCTTGGCGAAAACGATCGCCACCGCCGCCATGCCGCCGGCCTGCACCACCAAGAGCGTGGTCCAGCCGAACAGGAAGCCCATCAGCGGACCGTAGGTGTCACGCAGGTAGACGTATTCGCCGCCGGTCGAGGGCATCCGCGCGGCCAGTTCGGCGTAGACGAATGCGCCAAGCAGGGCGATCGCGCCGCCGGCGATCCAGGCGGCCAGCACCAGCTGCGGCGTATGCAGACTGCGCGCGACCACCGCCGGGTTCACGAACACCCCGACGCCGACCATGCCGCCCATCACCAGCATCACCGCGCTCGGAAACCCGATCGCAACCCGAAGCCCCTCGCGGGTGACCTGACCGTCCGCCATTGACCTCGTGCGCCCCGCGAATGCGCAACATGCGGGTGCGGCGGGCGGGTTCGTCAATGGCCGGGTGGGCCTGCAAGGTTTGATCCGGCCGGGGCGCCTCGCGGGGCGGCGCCAGAGCCGGGACTTTCGACCCGTTCGCTTAGCCTGGACGGCCAGGCGTTCTTGGTCCGCGAATTCGGTGGCCGTTGGCTCGGGGCCCGCGTCTGCGGCGTTCTGCGCCTACCCCGCCTTCATCGCCGCCACCGCCTCAGCCCGCAGCTCGCGCTTCAGGATCTTTCCCGACGCCGTGCGGGGCAGCGGTTCGGTCGAGACGCGGATGTAGCGGGGGACTTCGAAGCGGGCGAGGTGGTCGGCGAGGAAGTGCTTCAGCTCGGCGACGTCCAGCGACGGCTCGGCGTAGAGGGTGGCGCCGACCTCTTCGCCCAGGCGCTCGTCCGGCACGGCGTAGACCGCCGCCTCGTGCACCAGCGGGTGCAGCACCATCGCCGCCTCGACCTGGCCGCAGCCGATGTTTTCCCCGCCGCGGATGATCAGGTCCTTGATGCGGTCGACGATGAACAGGAAGCCCTCATCGTCGAGGTAGGCGACGTCGCCGGTGCGGAACCAGCCGTCGATGAACACCTCGGCGTTGACCTCCGGCCGGTTCCAGTAGCCGCGGAACACCGAGGCGCCGCGCACCAGCAGCTCGCCGCGCTCGCCGGCGGGCAGTTCCTTGCCGGCCTCGTCGATGACCTTCAGGTCCAGCACCGGCGCGCAGCGCCCGGAGCTGGCGGGGCGCTCGAGGTAGGCGAGGCCGCCGATGCCCGTGCCGATCGAGTTGGTCTCGGTCATGCCCCAGCCGGTGTTGGGCATCGCCTTGCCGAACGAGGCGCCGATCTGCTTGACCTGCTCCGGCGCCCGGGGCGCGCCGCCGCCGCCGACGCTGACCAGCGAACTGAGGTCCTTGTCGCTCTGGCGGGCGATGCGCACCAGGTCGCCGGTCATGGCGGCAGGGGCGACGAATGAGGTGATCCGCTCGGCCTCGATCAGCGCGGCGGCCTCGGCCGGGTTCCACTTGTACATACAGACCAGCTTGCGCTGGGCGCGGTAGGACGAGAGATAGACGGCGTGCGAGCCGGTGACGTGGAACAGCGGCACCGCCAGCAGGGTCGCGGGCTGCTCGGCGGGCGCGGGCGGGGTCACGCCCAGCACCTTCATCGCCGCCTGGCCGTCGAGCTCCCACGACAGCAGGGCCGAAAGGATGTTGCGGTGGCTGGAGACCACGCCCTTGGGCCGGCCGGTCGAGCCGGAAGTGTAGAAGATGGTGGCCGGATCGTCGGGGTGAACGTCGGCGGCAGGCATGTCGGCGGGGCCGACGCCCGCCAGCAGATCCTTCATGTTCGGCGCGGTCGGATGCGGCGCACGCGGCCGCACCGCGATCACGGCGACTTCGAGATCGGGCGAGGTTTCGGCCAGTCGGTCGAGCCGCTCGGGGTCGGCGAAGAACACCTTCGCGCCGGAATCCCGCAGGCCGTATTCCATCTCATCCGGCCGCCACAGCGCGTTCATCGCCACCGCGACCGCGCCGATCGAGGTGACGGCGGTGAAGGCGAGTATCCATTCGGGGAAGTTGCGCATCGAGATGGCGACGCGGTCGCCCTTGCGGACGCCGTACTCGGTCGTCAGCAGCTGGCCGATGCGCGCGGCGTCGCGCCAGGCCTCGTCGTAGGTCCAGCGCTCGTCGCCAT
>Ga0302314_10008478_pt1 | contig 18275 bp, 17 predicted proteins | sample III_Palsa_N2_3_FD_200533 | JGI IMG/M metagenome (GOLD analysis project Ga0302314, IMG submission 200533) | Peat permafrost microbial communities from Stordalen Mire near Abisko, Sweden - III_Palsa_N2_3 | ecosystem: Environmental > Terrestrial > Soil > Palsa > Peat permafrost | place: Sweden...
ATCTACCTGGCTCTGAACGGGGCCATGATGGCGGGGCTCGGCCTGGACGGTCTGGCCCACTCCACCGCCCCGGCCGCCGACCTGATGGGCCGGGCATTTGGTGAAACCGGCAAGACGCTGATCGTTGTCGTCGTGGGCGTCTCGGCCATCGCCAGCATCAACTCGACCCTGATCATCGGCGGCCGCACCACCTATGCCGCGGCGCGGGACCTGCCCGCCCTGGCCTTCATCGGCCGCTGGGACGGCGGACGCGGGGTGCCGGCGCGGGCGGTGCTGGCCGAGAGCGGATTCGCCATGATCCTGGTGGTCGCCGGCGCCTTCGCCACCAGCGGCTTCAACGCCATGGTCGCCTATATGACCCCGGTCTACTGGCTGTTCATCATGGCCAGCATGGGCGCCCTGATGATCCTGCGCCGGCGTTTTCCGGACACGCCTCGGCCAGTGAAGACGCCGCTCTATCCCTTGTTTCCAATCAGCTTTCTGCTGATCGCGGCCTATATGTTCGTCTCCTCCCTGATGGACCTGGGCGCCGGCGCCCTCTATGGCGCGGGGGTGTTGGCGGTGGGCGCGGTGTTGATTACGGTGGCGCACCTGCTGCGACCGACCCGCTTGGCGGCGGCGGAATAAGGAGAGAGTTCATGCGCGCTCTGGCGATCACCATCGCGGCCCTGCTCTGCTGCGCCGCGCCGGCCTGCGCCCAGCGCCTTGGCCCCGACGACCTGGCCAAGATGACGGTCCCCGCGGCCACCCACAGCGAGGCCTATGGATCCGACCCGCTGGAGCACGGCGAACTGCGGGTGCCGAAGGGCAAGGGCCCCTTCCCCCTGGTGGTGATGATCCATGGCGGCTGCTGGACCTCGGGATTCGCCGACCTCACCTACCTGCGCCCCCTCGCCGCCGACCTTGAGACCAAGGGCGTGGCCACCTGGAACGTCGAATACCGCCAGCTCGGCGATAAGGGCGGCGGCTGGCCAGGCACCTTCCAGGATTGGGCCGCCGCCACCGACCATGTCCGCGCCCTGGCCAAGGCCTATCCCCTGGACCTCAGTCGCGTGGTCGTCATCGGCCACTCCGCCGGCGCCCACGGCGCCCTGTGGATCGCCGCCCGGGCGAACATCCCGGCCGGCAGTCCGATCCGGAGCGACCATCCTCTGAAGATCGCCGCAACCGTGGCCATCGATGGCCCCGGCGACCTGACGCAGTTTATCGGCCCGGACCAGAAGATTTGCGGTGCGCCGGTCATCTCCAGTCTGATGGGCGGCCTGCCGACCCAGGTTCCCGACCGCTATGCGCAAGGCAATCCGATCCAGCTCCTGCCGAGCCATGTCCCTTCGGCGCTGGTCGCGGCGGTGGTGCTGCCGCCCGAGGCCGCGCAAGCCTATCGCACCGCGGCGCTGGCCAAGGGCGACAAGGCCGAGGTGCTGGTCCTGCATGGCATCGGCCACTTCGACATGCTGTCCCCGGCGACGCCGACCGGGACGGCGACTGAAGCGCTGATCCTGAAGGCGGCGGGCGTGGAGCGCATCGGACCTGTCTCTAAAGCCGCTTCGTCATGAAAATCCTGCTGGTTCCGAGCGGCTCGCAAGCGATCTCGCCAAACCGTTCCCAACCATGGCGCTGGTAAAATCCCGGAGCTTGAAAGCTGATCGTGTAGAGGACCGCCGCCATGCAACCGCGTCGCCGGCCTTCATCCTCGAACGTTTTCAGGATGGTTGAACCAACACCCGATCCTCGAAGAGACTTGGGCAGATAGAACAGATCGAGGAACAGCAGGCCCAGGGATGAGCGTCCCGTCGCGCCACCCAGAATTTCGTCAGTTTCCGAGTCCTTCACCAGGACCGCGAGAGGTTGCCTATCGGAATATCCCGTAATTTCATCGTTGTAGGCATTGAGACCCCTGCCCACGAGTTGCTCAATCTGTTCGCTCACACGGTCGGTCGTGATGATCTCGTGTTTGGACATTCAACCGCTCCCGGGGCCCCTGAAGGTTGCCAATGATTCTGGAATAAAACAAGAACAACTCTGGGGCTGCTTTGAAAGGCTAAAACCGCTGCTATGCCGCGACAGGATCGGCCAGGCGGCCGGACCGCCTTCCTTACCAACAATTATCTAGCGCTGCTGTCGCCGGAGCGGCAAGGATGCGGCCCAGACAGGCTGGGGTCCGGCGCGCGCGACGCACGCCGCCCGGCCGCATGTGAAATCGCATCGGAGAAACGGATGCCCGCTCAGTCCATGGATCGACGGACCCTGCTCGCCTCGTCGGCGGCCCTCGCCGGCGCGCTGGCCGCGCCCAGGCTGGCGTTCGCGGCCGGCGCCGGCGGCCCGCCGGTCGCCCCGGTGCGGCCGGTGACCGAAACCTATTTCGGGACCACCGTCGTCGACCCCTACCGCTGGATGGAGGCCGAGGGTCCGGAGTGGAAGACCTACGCCCTGGCCGAGGCCGCCTACGCCAAGTCGGTGCTCGGCGCGATCCCCGGGCGCGAAGCCCTGATCGACGCCGTCGCCCACTACACCTCCCAGGTCGTCGCGGTCAGCGCCGTGCAGATCGGCGGCGACTACATCTTCACCCAGGTCCGCCCCGCCGGCGCCAACACCTTCAAACTGTTCGTGCGCAAGGGCCTGCATGGCCAGGACCGGATGCTGCTCGACCCCGACGCCTATGCGCCCAAGGGCTCGCACGCCTCCCTGGACTGGTGGTCCTGCTCGCCGGACGGCAGCCACGTGGTATTCGGGACTTCCCCCGGCGGATCGGAGAACTCCACCGCCCGGATCATGATCACCGACACCGGCGTGATCCTGCCGGAGACCATAGACCGCACCGAGAACGCCGGCCCGGGCTGGACGGACGATGGGACGGGCTTCTTCTACAACCGGCTGCAGGCTGGCGTGTCGCCGGACAGCACCGACAAGTACAAGCTCAGCGCGGTCTGGTTCCACCGGCTGAAGACCGACCCCGCCAGCGACGTAAAGGTGTTCTGGAAAGGCTCAAGCCCGGTCGTCCAGATCGCCGATACCGACTTTCCAGCGGTTGGCGTTACGCCCGGATCGGATGTCGCAACGGGGGCGGTGGTCTCCGGCGTCCAGAACGAGATTGCGATCTATGTCGCCTCGGTCGCGGCCGCGCGGGCAGGCCCGCCCAAATGGGTCCAGGTCTGCCTGCCGGCGGACGATGTCACCAGCGGCGCCGTCCATGGCGACGACATCTATCTGCTCAGCCATAAGGACGCGTCGCGCTACAAGGTGCTGAAGACCACCGCCGCGAGCCCGGCGGTGGCGACGGCGACCGTGGCCGTGCCCGAAACCAGTTCGGTGATCCGCGGCATCGCCACGGCCAAGGACGCCCTCTACATCACCGACCTCAACGCCGGCCTCGGCGGCCTGCGCCGGCTGGGCTACGACGGGGTGCTGACCACCATCCAGCTGCCCTTCGCCGGGTCCATCGACGCCATCTACACCGACACCCTGCACGACGGCGCCTGGTTCTTCCTGCAGAGCTGGGTGCGCCCCACCGTCCTCTGCCATGTGGGCGCCGACGGCGTGGTGACCCAGACCGATATCGCGCCGCAGCCGCCAGTGGATGTGTCGCCCTATACCTCGGAGGAGGTGTTCGCGACCGCCGGGGACGGCACGAAGGTTCCCCTGTCGATCGTCTACAAAAAGGGCCTCAAGCGGGATGGCTCGGCGCCGCTGTTGCTCAACGCCTATGGCGCCTATGGCATCACCGAGGATCCCGCCTTCATCGCCCGCTGGCTGCCGCTGCTGGACGCCGGCGGCGTCTTCGCGGTGGGCCATGTGCGCGGCGGCGGGGAGCTGGGCGAGGACTGGCACCTGGCCGGCAAGAAGCTGAACAAGCCCAACACCTGGCGCGACACCATCGCCTGCGCCGAGCACCTGATCCGCGAGGGCTATACGTCCAAGTCCAAGCTGGCGGTGGTCGGCGGCTCGGCGGGCGGCATCACCGTCGGCCGGTTCATGACCGAGCGCCCGGACCTGGCGGCGGTGGTGATCGACCAGGTGGGCGTCTCCAACGCCAGCCGCAGCGAATTCTCGCCCAACGGCCCGCCCAACATCCCCGAGTTCGGCACGGTCACCGAGGCGGAAGGCTTCAAGGGCCTCTATGAGATGGACGCCTATCTGCACGTGAAAGACGGGGTGAAATACCCGTCCGTCCTGCTCACCACCGGCCTGAACGACCCCCGCGTCTCGTCTTGGGAGCCCACCAAGATGACCGCGCGGCTGCAGGCGGCCAATGGCGGACCCAACCCGATCATCCTGCGCATCGATGTCGACGCCGGCCACGGCATCGGCTCGACCCGGGGCCAGCGCGACCAGGAGACCGGCGACATCCTCGCCTTCACCTTCTGGCGAACCGGCGATCCGCGGTATCAGCCGAAGGCTTGAACTTCCTTTCCTCGTCATCCCGGCCGTAGCGCAACGAAGAGCCGGGACCCAGGGGCCACGCGCCCAGTCCTCTGGGTCCCGGATCGCCCCTTCGGGCCGTCCGGGATGACGATTGAATTTTTACGCGAACGCCGATTCATTCGAGCTCATGACCACATCCTTCTTCCGCCGCTGGCCGGTCGTGGCCAGCTTCATCGCGACGGCCGCCCTGTCGGCCTGCGGGCCGCATCAGGCCGAGAAGAAGGTCCTCGATCCGTCCGTCGCCTGGGCCTTCCCCGGCGAAGGCGCGGCGACGCCGGAGCCTGCCGCCTCCACCGTCCAGCATCTGCCGGACACGGACGCCAGCTTCACCCAGGGCCAGATCGACAACCTGTTTCACGCCGTCGACTGGCGTCCGGCCGAGCATCCCTCAGCTCCCGCCGCGGTCACCACCGGCAAGCAGCCGGACGCCATGGCCTGCGGCTACTGTCACCTGATGAACGGCGCGGGCCGGCCCGAGAACGCCGCCCTGGCGGGGATCCCCGCCGACTATATCGTCCGCCAGGTCACCGAGCTGCGCGCCGGCGACCGCATCAGCCCGTCGGCCGACTGGTCCCCCGCCGCCTTGATGCGCCAGACCGCCCACGGGGTCACCGATGCGGACCTCAATGCCGCCGCCACCTATTTCGCCGCCCTGCCCTTCGCCAGCCATGCGCGGGTAATCGAGGCGGCCCAGGCGCCCAAGGCCACAGCGGCCGACTTCGTCTACCGATTCGACGACACGGCGCCGCCGGAGCCGGTCGGCGCGCGCATCCTGGAAGGTCCCACGGACTGGAGCCGGTTCGCGCTGCGCGACCCCGGCACAGCCTACGTCGCCTATGTGCCGCCCGGCAGCCTCGCCAGGGGCCGGGCGCTGGCCAAGCGGGGGGACAGCCAGGCCAGGCCCTGCGTCAGCTGTCACGGCCCGTCCCTGGCCGGAACCTCGACGGCGCCCCCCATCGCCGGCCGCTCACCCACCTACATCTTCCGCCAGCTCTATGCCTTCAAGACCGAGGCGCGGAACGGAACCCTGGCCGAGCCGATGAAATCGGTGGTCGGCCAGCTGTCCACGGCGGACATGATCGCCCTGTCCGCCTATGTCGGATCGCAATCGGGGCGTTGACACCGGGCGATGCTTCCCCTATCCACCGCCGCTCGTTTCCGCCCGCCTCGCTGGCGCGCGGAGCCACTCGCCTTTGGACCTGGAGCCACCTGCCGTGAAGCGGACCTATCAGCCGTCGAGACTCGTGCGCAAGCGCCGTCACGGCTATCGCACGCGCATGGCCACCAAGAACGGCCAGAAGATCGTCGCCCGTCGCCGCGCCAAGGGCCGCAAGCGTCTGACCGCCTAGGTCTAACCTGCTGGACGACGGCAAACGTCGGAGTTCCACTCTGACCGACGTCACGCCTCTGAAAATCGAACGCCTCAAGAAGCGGCCGGACTTTCTCGCCGCCGCCAGGGCGCCCTCCTGCGCCAAGGGCGGCGTGGTGGTGCAGGCCCGCGACCGGAGCGACGAAAACGCCCTGATCCGCGCCGGCTTCACCGCGACAAAGCGTATCGGCGGCTCGGTGGTGCGCAATCGCGCCAAGCGGCGTCTGCGCGAGGCGGCGCGGGCAATGTTGCCCCTTCATGCGCGCCCCGGTCATGACTATGTATTCATCGCCCGGGGGGGTACGGCGTTGCGCCCCTGGGAGCGGCTGCTTGACGATGTCAAAAGCGCGCTGATAAGCCTCGCCGCCAATCAGGTCCCCGCGCCAGGCGCGTCAAGACAACCCCCCGGTAAAACGCTCCATGGATAAAGAGTCCAACCGCAACACCATCATCTTCATGGTGTGCGCCCTGGTGCTGATGTTCGGCTACCAGACCTTCGTCCTGGCGCCGAAGGTGAAGCAGCAGCAGGCTCAGGCCGCGGCGGCCGCCAAGCTGCATCCGCAGGCCAATGGAGCGGCCGCGCCGGCGGCCAGCAACTTCATGCCCATGGCCCAGGCGGTGGCGCAAAGCCCGCGCCTGCCGGTGGACACCCCCAGCCTCGCCGGCTCGATCAACCTGCGCGGCGCGATGCTCGACGACCTCTACCTGAAGACCTATCACCAGACCGTCGACCCCAAGTCGCCGCCGGTGGAACTGCTGCGGCCCACGGGCGTGGAACATGCCTGGTTCGCCACGATCGGCTGGACCGGCGCCAACGTCCCCGGCGTGCCTGACCTGAACACGGTCTGGACCGCCAACCCGGGCGCCAAGCTTACCCCCACCTCGCCGGTCGCCCTGACCTATGACAATGGCCACGGTCTGGTGTTCCATCGCCTGATCGCCGTGGACGACCACTATATGTTCGCCATCAGCGACACGGTGTCCAACACCACGGGTCAGCCGGTGGTGTTGCAGTCGTTCGGCTCGGTGCAGCAGTTCGGCCTGCCCGCCGACCTGGCCAAGAGCAACATCATCCACGAGGGCGCCATCGGCGTCCTTGATCGTATTTTGAAGCAATCGAAGTACGCGTCCTGGAAGAAGGCCGGCGTCACTGACTTTGAGTCGACCCATGGCTGGTTGGGCATCACCCAGAAATACTGGTTGGCGGCCCTGATCCCAGACCAATCCATGGCCTTCAAAGGCGAGTTCCGGGTCCTTCCGGTTAATAATGTCGACACCTACGAGGTCGGTTACATTGGGCCGCAGCAGACGATCGCCCCCGGCGCCAGCCTTACCGACACCACCCACGTCTTCGCCGGCGCCAAGGTGGTGCCCCTCCTTCAGAGCTACCAACGATCGTTGGGCGTCCCGTTTTTTGACAAGGCAGTAGACTGGGGCAGTCTGGAGTTTCTCACGCGCCCGCTGTTCATCGTGCTCGAGTTCCTGAGCCATACCTTGGGCTCAGTCGCCCTGGCGATCCTGGCGGTGACCGTCATCCTCAAGGCCATCCTGTTTCCGCTGGCCAACAAGAGCTACGAATCCATCTCCAAGATGAAGAAGATCCAGCCGCAGATCGAGGCGCTGAAGAAACAGCATGCGGATCAGGCGGCGCTGCAGCAGGCGACCATGCAGCTTTATCAGCAGGAGAAGATCAATCCGCTGATGGGCTGCCTGCCCATGCTGGTGCAGATCCCGGTCTTCTACTCCCTCTACAAGGTGCTCAGCGTCACCATCGAGATGCGCCAGGCGCCCTTCTTCGGATGGATCCACGACCTGTCGACCCGCGATCCCACCTCGATCTGGACCCTGTTCGGCCTGATTCACTGGAATCCCGCCGTCGTTCCGCTGATCGGGACCTATCTGGACGGGCCGCTGCACATCGGCCTGTGGCCTATGATCTACGGCTTCACCATGTGGCTCAGCCAGGCGATGAACCCGCCGGCCGCCGACCCGACGCAGCAGCGCATCTTCGCCCTGATGCCGATCATCTTCACCTTCACCCTGTCGCAGTTCACCGTCGGCCTGCTGATCTACTGGACCTGGTCCAACCTGCTCTCGATCCTGCAGCAGTATTTCATCATGCACCGGTTCGGGGTCGACAACCCGATCGACAGCGTCATCAACCGCTTCATCAAACCCAGGGCGCCGGCGTGAGCACGCCCGAAGGCGTCTCTGGAGGCGTCGAAGACGGCGTCTTTGACGAAGAGGCGCTGGAATACGCCAGGATCGCCTTCGCCCGGCCCGTCGCCTTCATGATGGGGGCGGCGGCGATCGACGGCCTGCCGGCGCCGGACCTGCCGGAGGTGGCCTTCGCCGGCCGCTCCAACGTCGGCAAGTCGTCGCTGATCAACGCCCTGGTGGGGCAGAAACACCTGGCCCGCGCCTCCAACGAACCCGGCCGGACCCGGGAAGTGAACTTCTTCGTCCTGGAGGAGCGCCTGAGGCTGGTCGACCTGCCCGGCTATGGCTTCGCCCGGGCGTCCAAGACCGCCACCTCCCAGTTCCAGAACCTCGGCCGCGCATACCTGCGCGGGCGCCCGAACCTGAAGCGGGTCTATCTGCTGATCGACGCCCGCCATGGGCTGAAGGCCGTCGATGGCGAGGCCCTGGACGCGTTGGACCTGGCCGCGGTCTCCTACCAGATCGTCCTGACCAAGGTCGACAAGCTGAAGGCCCCCGAGATCGCCCCCCTGGTCGCCGCGACCCTGAAAGCCATCTCCAAACGCCCGGCGGCGTTTCCGCGGGTGCTCGCCACCTCGTCCGAAAAGGGCGGCGGCATGCCGGAGCTACGCGCGGAGATCATCGCGGCGACGACGGTTTAGAGCAGGTTTGGTTTGGTCCGCGTGGATCAAGCCAATTATTCGCCAGCGTTCGCTCATACCCGGTCGTCCTGCCAGCCTTAGCCGGGTACGCACGGTGAGTGACAAGGACATATCTCTTGGATATATTCCCATATCCCACCAAGGATATGCCATGCCGCTTTATGTCAAAGACAAGGACGTCGATCGCCTTGCCGAACGCCTCGTCGCCCTCAAACGCACCAGCAAGACTGAGGTAGTACGCGAGGCTTTGGCACATGAGCTGGAGCGTCTCGAGGGCGCGCCGTCTCTGGTCGAACAAGGGGTCGCCTTCGTCCGTGCGCTTCGAACGCGCGCGGCGGCGGAAGTGGGGCCGCCCGCTGATAAGGCCTTCATCGACGACCTCTACGGTCAACCCTAATGTTCGTCGATGCGTCAGCATTGACCGCCATACTGGTCAACGAGCGGGACGCCAGCGAACTGCTTGCCCGGGTGCAAAACCACAAGACCCGCGTCACATCCCCGCTGGCGGTGTGGGAAACCGTGCTGGCCGTCGCCCGCGTCCTTGGTCTCGAGGTCAAGGCTGCGGAGGCGGCGGTCGAGGAATTCCTTGTCCTTGCCGACATTGTCGTGGCCACGGTTCCCCCTGAGGCGCGAGGCCTTGCGATCGACGCCTTCGTGCGGTTCGGCAAAGGTCGGCATCCCGCGGCGCTCAATTTTGGCGATTGCTTCGCGTACGCCTGCGCCAGACATGCCGGCCTTCCCCTGCTTTATAAGGGCGACGACTTTCCACAAACGGATATCGAGGCGGCATAGCCGGCCCTGCCGCGTGACAACACGGCCCCGCTGTTCTATCCGAGGCCGCCCTTAGCACGCCGCCCCGGACCAGCCATGACCGCCGTCGACACCGAAGAGCCCGGCTGGGCCACCGCCCGGACCCTGGCCGAGGCGCTGCCCTATATCCAGATCTATGACCGCAAGACCGTGGTCATCAAATATGGCGGCCACGCCATGGGCGAGGAGGCGGTCGCGGCCCTGTTCGCCGCCGACGCCGTGCTGCTGAAGCTGCTGGGCGTCCACCCGGTGGTGGTGCATGGCGGCGGCCCGCAGATCAGCCGGATGCTGGAAAAGGCCGGGGTGAAGTCCACCTTCGTCGACGGCCTGCGCGTCACCGACGCCGCCACCATGGAAGTGGCCGAGATGGTCCTGTCCGGCGCCATCAACAAGGAGATCGTCCACCTGATCAACCGCGCCGGCAAGGAAGCCGACGTGCGCGGCGTCGGCCTGTCGGGCAAGGACGCCCGGCTGATCACCGTCGAACGGACCCAGAAGACCAAGATCGACCCTGAGTCCAACACCGAGATCGTCGTCGACCTGGGCTTTGTCGGCGAACCCAAGCTGGTGGACCCCAAGATCGTCCAGGCGCTGATCTTCGCCGAGGAGGACTATGTCCCGGTGATCGCCCCCATCGGCGTCTCCGAAGAGGGCGAGACCTACAATATCAACGCCGACACCGTGGCCGGCGCCGTCGCCGGGGCGCTGAAGGCCAAGCGCATGCTGCTGCTCACCGACGTGGCCGGGGTGCTGGACAAGGACGGCGAACTGATCCGCCAGCTGACCGTGGCCCAGGCCAAGGCCGCCATCGCCGAGGGCGTCGCGACTGGCGGCATGATCCCCAAGCTGGAAACCGCCATCGCCGCCGTCGAGGCGGGGGTGGAAGCCGTGGTCATCCTCGACGGCCGCCGCCCCCACGCCATGCTCACCGAACTCTTCACCGAGCACGGGGCGGGGACGCTGGTGTGTCCGTGAGGGGTTTTCCGGTCCGAAACCCTCACGCTTCGCGCTTCGCCCTTCGACAAGCTCAGGGTGAGGATTTCTACTGGAGCGCCGGCGCTAAAATCGTCCTCATCCTGAGCCTGTCGAAGGAGAGGACGCCGCACCGGCGCATCAGCGGCAAAGTAGAGGGCGCCTCATGACCGCCGCCGACCTGCGCCATATCGACGTCTGGCTGTTCGACCTCGACAATACCCTCTATCCGGTCGAGGCCGCCTTCATGGGCCTCATCGAGAAGAAGATGACCGCCTATGTGGCGCGGGAGCTGGGCTTGCCGCAAGACGAGGCCTTTGCCCTGCAGAAACGCTACCTGCGCGAACACGGCACAACCCTGGCCGGACTGATGGCCAACCACGGCATCGACCCGGCGGCCTATCTCGACGAGGTCCATGACGTCTCGCTGGACAGCCTCACCCCTGACCCCGCCCTGCGCGAGGCCCTGGCGCGGCTGCCCGGCCGGCGGCTGGTGTTCACCAATGGCGACGCGCCCCACGCGGCCCGGGTGCTGGATAAGCTGAACCTGGCCGACCAGTTCGAGGCGGTGTTCCACATCGCCTCCGCCGACTTCCTGCCCAAGCCCAACCCCAAGACCTTCGACAAGATCGTCGCCGACTTTCGCCTGGACCCGCGCGCGGCGGCCTTCTTCGAGGACTCTGAAAAGAACCTGGCGCCCGCCGCCGCCCTGGGCATGACTACCGTCCTGGTCGGCCCACATGCGCAAGCCTCGGCCGCGCCCTTCGTCCATCACCGCACTGACAAGCTCGCCACGTTCCTGAACGCCGCGCGGGTCAAGGAGACCGCCCCATGACCGACATCCCCGTCGCCGACCTGGAGACCGAGATCGAGGCCGGCTGGGCCGCCATCCAGTCGCTGAGCCCCGACACCAAGGGTCCGATCCGCACCGCCGTGCACGAAACCCTGTCCCTGCTGGACTCAGGCAAGGTGCGCGTGGCCGAGAAGGTCGACGGCGAATGGATCGTCCATCAGTGGCTGAAGAAGGCGGTGCTGCTGTCCTTCCGTCTCAACCCCAACCGCATCCAGCGCGCCGGCGAACTGGGCGGCGGCATCGGTCCCTGGTGGGACAAGGTGGACAACAAGTTCGACGGCTGGGGCGAGGCCCAGTATGGCGAGGCAGGCTTCCGCGCCGTGCCCGGCGCCATCGTCCGGCGCGGCGCCTTCGTGGCCCGCAACGCGGTGCTGATGCCCTCCTTCGTCAACATCGGCGCCTATGTCGATGAAGGGACCATGGTCGACACCTGGACCACCGTCGGCTCCTGCGCCCAGATCGGCAAGAACTGTCACCTGTCCGGCGGCGTCGGCATCGGCGGGGTGCTGGAGCCCCTGCAGGCCAACCCCACCATCATCGAGGACAACTGCTTCATCGGCGCCCGCTCGGAGGTGGCCGAAGGCGTCATCGTCGGCGAGGGCGCGGTGCTGTCCATGGGCGTCTTCCTGTCCGGCTCGACCAAGATCATCGACCGCAAGACCGGCGAAGTTCACCGCGGCCGCGTGCCGCCCTATTCGGTGGTGGTGCCGGGAGCCCTGCCGGATCCGCATGGCGTCGGCCCAAGTACGGCCTGCGCGGTGATCGTCAAGATCGTCGACGCCCAGACCCGGTCGAAGACGTCCCCGAACGAGTTGCTGCGAGATTAGTCAAAAAGGCGCTCATCTCCGCGGGGATGAGCGCTTTATTTGGCCTTCTCCGCCGCCAGCTGATCATGCGCGATCTGTTGCAGCGCCGTGGCCTGGGCCGCTGAGAACCCCAGCTCCTTCGCCGCCGTCTCGCCCGAGCCCAGCGAAAGCGGGTCCTTGCCGGTGATGGCCCCGAACTCCACCAGGGCCTCCAGGTAATAGCCGAAGGCGCTGGCGTGGTAGTTGTCGTAGGCCCACAGGTCGACCTGCCCCGGCCCTTCGCCCTTGTAGGGGTTGGGCGTCGCAAACCCAGTCTCGATGGCGCGGCTGAAGGCCTGGCCCACCGGCATGACCCCGCGAATATAAGGCGATCCCGCTGCGGCCTTGTCGTAGCCGGCGCGCATATCCATCGCCATCGCCGTGATCGGCTTGCCGTACCAGTGACCGGCCGGCTGATAGGTCAGGTCCGCCCGCGACCAGGTGGAGTCCAGCCGGATATCCACCTTGGCGTTCCGGTCATGGAACATCTTGGCCAGGATCGCGGCGGTGCGCACCAGATTGGTCGGATCGCCCGGCGCCTTGGCGTCCAGGGTCGAATAGCTCTGCAGCACCACATGGTCCCAGGCCCGGTCGAGCACCGGCGTGCGGTTGTCGATATGCCACTGCAGGTCCTTGCCCGGCGAGGTCTCCAGGCTGACGTCGTAGCTGAGGCCAGCTTCGGTGGTGAACAACTTGAACAGGGCCGGCACGCCGCCGATCCCTTCCTTGTTCAGGTCGGTGACCGAGGCCGGGCGATAATGCCAGACCGGCGAATAGGCGGCGAAGGTGAAGCTGTTGCCGACGAACAGGATCGTTTCCGCATGAGCGGCCTGGGCGGCGGATGAGAACGCGAAGGCGGCGAGCGCGCCCCAGGTCAGAATGGATTTAGCCACAAGGTTTCCTCGCCTGAATTCGCCGCGAGCATGGCAGCTTGAAAATCAGCTGGCGACCGGATTCGAATGTCCTTCTCCCTCTTGCGGGAGAAGGTGGCCTCCGAAGGAGGTCGGATGAGGGGTTGCGCCCACCTCTCGTGTTTCCTGCAAACAGCCTATCGGATAGGCCGGCGCGACCCTCATCCGTCGGCTTCGCCGACACCTTCTCCCGCAAGTGAGAAGGAACCATTCGAGAGAATTCGCGACAAGCGAGCAAATCCGCAAATCGTCAATTTCCCGTCGGGGATTTATACAGCAAACATACCGATAAATACTCCGATCATGCCGCCATCTCGCCCAACATCACTTACGATAATTAAGGTTTAATTCCGTTTACCGCGCCCCTTAAACACAACGAAACACCTTATACCGCAACCTGACCCTCGAGGTCATGGCGCCGTTCCGCCAGGCCGTCACGAGCACGGGGGCGAAATGCGGCTCGGAGTGATTGTCAGCTTAGGGGCGTCCACGGCCCTCGGACTGGGGGCCCTGCTCGTCGCCAAGGTCTGGATGCCGGCCCACGCCGCCCACGCCACGGCGTCGTCGCAAGCCATCGTCGCCGGTGTTCCCGTCGTCACCGCGGCCCAGCCCATCCCCTATGGCGCCAAGCTCGACGCCCACTATCTGAAGGTGATCCAGATGCCCGCCGGCTCCGCGCCGGTCGGCGCCTTCACCTCCATTGACCAGGTGCTCGGCGGCCCCAACGGCCCGCCGGTGGCCCTGGCGCCCATGACCGTGCTGGAGCCCATCCTGCCCGCCGACCTCAGCGGCCCCGGCGAGCGGCTGACCCTGGCGGCGCTGATCAAGGACGGCGACCGCGCCTACACCATCGGCGTCACCGACATCACCGGCGACGGCGGACACGTCATGCCCGGCGACCGCATCGACGTGGTGCTGACCCGTGAGCTGTCACAGACGCAAGGCGCGGTCAGCCGCCGCTTCGCCTCCCAGGTCATCGTCCAGAACCTCAAGGTGCTGGGCATGGACCAGAACGCCAATCCGAGCTCCACCGCCCCGTCCGTTGCCCACACCGCGACCCTCGAAGTGTCCGTCGAGGACGCACTGAAGCTGGCCACGGCCGCCCAGACGGGCACCCTGTCGCTGGCCCTGCGCAAGCCGGGCGCCACCGAGATCGAGCCGGTCAAATCCATCCCCTCCATGGATCTCGGACCCGACACCCCGACTCCCGGCCAGAAGGCGCCGCCCCCGGGAACGGGGGTTCGCATCGCCCGCGTCGATCGCCCGCCGCATGAGCCGGCCGGCCCCTCCGTCGTCGTCGTCCAGGGCGACGCCCGCTCCAACGTCCCGGTCCCGAGCGAAAGCGCCGCCCTGTGACTAAATATCCGATGATCTTCCGGCGGATGGCCTGCGCCATCGCGGCCCTCGCCGGCGCCCTGGCCATCGCCGGCTCTGTGGGTGCGCAGGATCCGGACACGGCAACCCGCACCATCACCGTGGCCAAGGACAAGTCCGCGGCCTTCCGCCTCGACCAGCCAGTGGGCGAGATCGTGGTCGCCTCCCCGGAAATGGTGCAGCTGGTGGCCACCACCGACCACGGCTTCTACATCCGCGGCAAGGCGATCGGCACGACCAACCTTCTGATCTATGACCGGGCCCATCACCTGACCGAGGTGGTGGACGTTCAGGTGGGCCGGGACCTGGCCTCGCTGCAGTCCGACCTGGCGACCGCCCTGCCGCGCGAGCACATCATAGCCAGCAACTTCGCCGGCGGGGTTCTGCTGACCGGCGAGGCCTCCACCAGCGCCGCCGCCGCCCGCGCCGCCGACATCGCCGAACACTATGCGCCCAAGGAGGTGACCTCGCAGGTCACCCTGCGCGCGGCCCAGCAGATCATGGTCGAGGTGCGCATCCTTGAGGCCAACCGCACCGCCCTGCACGACATGGGCTTCAACCTCACCGCCCAGAACGCCTCGGGGCTGAACATCTCCACCGGCACCGGCCTCATTACCGGCGAGCCGCCAGCGGGGACCTTCAACATCGGCGGCAAGATCGGCAAGACCTCGGTCGACCTGACCCTGGCGGCGCTGGAGACCAAGGGCCTGGTCCGCACCCTGGCCCGTCCAAACCTGACCGCCATGTCCGGCGAAGAAGCCAGCTTCCTTGCGGGCGGCGAATTTCCCTACCCCGTCCCCAGCGGGCTTGGCCAGGTGACCATCGAGTTTCGCCAGTATGGGGTGAAGCTGAAGGTAACCCCGACCATCGAGCCCTCCGGCGAAATCCGGCTGAAGGTCGCCCCCGAAGTCAGCCAGCTCGATCCGGCCCATTCGATCCAGATCGACGGCTTCCTGCTGCCCAGCCTGGATATCAGCAACGCCTCCACCACCGTGGAGCTGAAGGACGGGCAGAGCTTCGCCATCGCCGGCCTGTTCCAGCAAAGCTACAACAACTCGGTCAATCAGGTCCCCGGCCTGGGCAATCTGCCGGTGCTGGGGTCCCTGTTCCGCTCCGCCAGCTGGCAGCGTCAGGAAACCGAGCTGGCGATCATCGTCACCCCCCGGCTGGCGACGCCGGCCGACGACATCTCCACCCTGCCCAATCCGCTGCCGAACGGGGTCGAGCCCAGCGCCATTGACCTCATCCTGGCCGGCCTGACCGAAAAGCCCGGTCCCGCCGGCGCTCATCCGCCCACGCCCTAGAGACCGCTACATGAGTTCCGCAAGCCTGACAGGACGACGGGTGCTGGTGGCGGGGGCGGGCCTGATGGCCTGCGCCAAACAGGGCCTGCCCGCCGCATCGATCGAGCCGGCCTTGCTCGACAATCTCGACAGCCTGCTCGCCCAGCCCCCCGCGATCGACCTGATCCTGATCGACGCCGACGATGTCGAGCCGCAGAAGCTTGCCGCCGCGATCCGCAGCCTTGCCCAGGCCGCCGCGCCTCCGGCGGTAGTGGTGTTCGCCGCCCATATTCCGGCCAGCCTGGCGCGGGACCTGTTCCGGCTCAAGCGCGTGGACCTGCTCGAGCCGCCCTATTCTCCCCCCGACCTCGCCCGCGCGGCGGCTCACCTGCTGGCGCCGTCCGGCGCGGAGGGCGGCGCGCACCGGTCCCAGGTCTGGAGCGTCATGGGGGCGGTGGGCGGCGCCGGCGGCACCACCTTGACCATCGAACTGGCGGCGACCCTGGCCGGCCGCACCCTGGGCGACCGGGTGGCGCTGATCGACCTGAACCTGGCCGACGGCGCGGCCTGCGCCTACCTCGGCGCGATCGCGGGCATGTCCCTGGGCGAGGCGGTCGAGGCGCCGGAGCGGATCGACGCTGACCTGCTGGACGCTTTTTCCGTGCGCGCCGCCGGCGGCTTTGATCTGTTCGCCAGCCCCCGCGATCCGGCCGCCTTCGCCAAGATCACCCCGGCAGTGGTCTGCCGGCTGCTGGATGTGGCCTGCCAGGTCTATGACTGGGTGCTGATCGACCTGCCCCGCGGTCGCCAGGCCTGGAGCCTGGATGTGCTCTGCGGCTCCGACGAAGTGCTGCTGGTCTCCGAACTCACCGTTCCCGCCCTGCTCGCCGCCCGCGCCCTGGTGGGCGAGGTGGAGGCCGAGCTGCCCGACGGCCGGCGGCCAAGGGTGATCCTCAACCGCCTGGCCAGCCGGGTGTTCGGACCAGCGCCCTCCCGCGCCGAGGCGGAAAAGGCCCTCGGCCGCAAGGTCGACGGCGCGATCACCTCCGATTGGGAGGCGGCCGCCTGCTCGGTCAACCTGGGCGGCCCGATCAGCCAGCACCGGCCCAAATCCAAGATCGTCAAGGATGTGGGCGGCCTGGTGGAAACCCTGACCGCCCCGCAAACCGCGCCCGTAGCGGCGCCATTCCGCGCAAAGGTAGCCTGATGAGCCGGTTCGGCGCCCTTCGCCTCAAGCCCCCTGAAGTCGTCGCCCCAGCGCAGGTCGCGTCGCCCACGCCAGCCCCCACAAAGGCGGCCGAACCCGCGGCCAAGGCCAAGGTCGAGCCAAAGCCGGCCCCGGCCACCGATCCCATGCTGGACATCCGCCTGCGCCTGCACACGCGGATGATCGACGAACTGGACCTGTCCAAGCTGGACTCCTTGGACGAGACCCAGATGCGCAAACAGGTGCGCAAGCTGGTGGGGGATTTCGTCCGCGAGGAACGGATGGCGCTGAACGGCGCCGAGATCGACCAGCTGGGCGACCAGGTCTATGACGAGATGGTGGGCCTGGGGCCGATCGAGCCCCTGCTCAAGGACGACACCATTGCCGACATCCTGATCAACGGCCCGTTCCAGGTCTATATTGAGCGGTTCGGCGAGCTGTCGCTCAGCCCCGTCCGCTTTCGCGACAATGACCACCTTCTGCGCATCGTCGGGCGGATCGTGGCGGGGGTGGGCCGACGCATCGACGAATCTTCCCCCATGGTCGACGCCCGCCTGCCCGACGGCAGCCGGGTCAACGCCGCCATCGCCCCCATCACTCTGGACGGGGCGGTGGTCTCGATCCGGAAATTCTCTAAGAAGCCCTACGACCTCGACCGACTGGTGGAGATCGGCGCCATGCCGGCCTGCGTCGCCGAGTTTCTGTTCGGCGCGGTCCGCTCGCGGGTGACCACGGTGATCTCCGGGGGCACCGGGTCGGGCAAGACCACATTGCTCAACGCCCTCTCCGGCGGCATCGGCCACAAGGAGCGGCTGATCACCATCGAGGACGCCGCCGAGCTGCAGCTGCAGCAGCCGCACGTGGTGCGGATGGAGACCCGGCCGCCGAACATCGAGGGCAAGGGCGAAATCCGGCAGCGCGAACTGGTCAAGAACGCCCTGCGCATGCGGCCAGACCGGGTGATCCTGGGCGAGGTGCGCGGCGAGGAGGCCTTCGACATGCTGCAGGCCATGAACACCGGCCACGAAGGCTCCATGGCCACCATCCACGCCAACAATCCCCGGGACGCCATCACCCGCCTAGAGCAGATGGTGGCCATGTCGGGAATGAAGCTGCCGGCGGAATCCATCCGCGGCCAGATCGCCTCGGCCGTCAACCTGATCGTCCAGGTCATGCGCCTGTCGGACGGCAAACGCCGGCTGATGAGCGTGGCCGAGATCACCGGCATGGAGGGTCATGTGATCCAGATGCAGGAGATTTTCATCTTCCAGCGCACCCACACCGACGCCGACGGGACTGTTCACGGCGAGTTCCGCGCCACCGGCATCCGCCCCAAATGCATGGAAGACATGCAGCGCCGAGGCGTCA
>Ga0302314_10008480_pt1 | contig 18272 bp, 13 predicted proteins | sample III_Palsa_N2_3_FD_200533 | JGI IMG/M metagenome (GOLD analysis project Ga0302314, IMG submission 200533) | Peat permafrost microbial communities from Stordalen Mire near Abisko, Sweden - III_Palsa_N2_3 | ecosystem: Environmental > Terrestrial > Soil > Palsa > Peat permafrost | place: Sweden...
TTCGCCGCAAGCTGGTTGCCGCCGGCATCGTAGTTGGTCTGTTGCGCACTGCCATGGAGCGAGATGCTGGCCATCGGCTGCGCGGGCAGGAAGATCGTGATGGCCAGGTCGGATAGGCCAGGCACCTTCAGCGCAATGGGATCGCTCACGGCCAAAGCTCCCGGCGGGATGATGATGCTGGCTTGACCGCCAAAGGTGAGCGTCTTCGCGGATGCCGGATCGATGGCGCCACCCCCCAGGCTCGGCGCGAGGGTAGCGCCGTCGAGGGTGAGCGAATCGGTGCCTGTGGCAAATTCGTTGGTGAAGACTACGCGGGCGGTCGAGCCGCCAAGGGAGACATGCACGATCTCGCGGAGCGTCGTGTCCGCGCCGAGCACGGTGCCGTTATTGGCTGAGGCCATCGGGGCGGCGGCCCAGGTTCCGACCCAGTGCTCAGGTGGAACTGCTGCTTTGGCTACGGACGAGAGGCTGAGAAGAGTTGCGGCAAAGACGAGCGAAAAACGTGACATGCGCAAGAAGGGCTCCGAGGGGCGAACAGGATTTGAAGACGGCCCGACAGTACCGCCTTCCGTGGCCAATAGAGTAAATCGATTTCGACGTGTTTGGCTCGCCGGGTGCGGGATGCGAGGTCTGCCCGTTGTCTTATATAGTGGCGCATGGTGAACGGCGCCGGTCGCTGCACCGCCTATCGACGTACCGCGACTCTACAGGAGTATGGAATGAAATCGCTTGTTGCTGTTCTGCTGGGTTGCACGTCTGCGGCAGTTGCCCAGACCACGGTCACACACGCTTCATTCGGGAAGCTGCCCAGCGGCGAAGATGCCCAGATCTATACCGTGAAAGACGCCGCCGTGGAGATGCGGCTGACGACCTTCGGGGCACGTGTTGTTTCGCTGTCAACTGCCGATCGCAACGGCAAGATGGGCGGCATCGTGCTCGGTTTCGATGATGTCGAGGATTATGTCAAGGACACCAAGACCTACTTCGGCGCGGTACCCGGCCGCTATGCCAACCGCATCGCGCTGGGCAAGTTCACGCTCGATGGCAAGCAGTACACGCTGCCAATCAACAACCCTCCGAACTCGCTGCACGGCGGTACCGATGGCTTCGAGCGCCGCAACTGGACGGGGAAGGAGATTCCCAACGGCGTCGAGTTCATGCTGGTCAGCCCGGATGGCGATCAGGGCTATCCCGGAACGTTGACCGCGCACGTTCGCTACACGCTGCGCGGCAACACGGTTCGGATCGACTACATTGCGACCACCGATAAATCGACCGTTGTGAACCTTACCAACCACGCCTACTTCAACCTGGCCGGCGATGGAAGTGGAACGATTCTCGATGAGAAGCTGACCATCGACGCCGATCAGTACACGCCGATCGATGCGACCTCGATTCCGCTGGGCGAACTGGCACCGGTCGCGGGTACGCCATTCGACTTCACGACGCCGCACAGCATCGGCGAGCGCATCGGCGTGATCAACGCGCAGCTAAAGAACGGCAGCGGCTACGACCACAACTTCGTGGTGCGGGGAAAGGCCGGTGAGTTGCGGTCCGCGGCGAAGATCTACGATCCGGCCAGCGGGCGAGTGCTGAGTGTTGAGACCACCGAGCCCGGCGTCCAGTTTTACAGCGGCAACTTCCTCGATGGGTCTCTGCCCTCGCGCAGCGGCGGCAAGTATGGTTTGCGCAGCGGCTTTTGCCTGGAGACGCAGCACTATCCCGATTCGCCGAACCGTCCCAGCTATCCCAGCACGGAGCTGAGGCCGGGAAAGATGTATCGCAGTGTGACGACCTGGACATTTACAGATGAAAAGTAGTTTGCCTGGCCGCTACTGGGCGTCGGCGATTTCGCGATCCAGCGCAGCCAGTTGGGGTGGGTCCATCTCACTGCGAATCTGTAGCAGGAGATGAAAGTTGGCCTTTTCCAGGTCGGCACGGGCCTGGGCCACGCGGTCGATCTCGGCAAAGACCTTGGTCTCATCCTGCAGATCTTCCCTCGACATCGAGACGAAGCGCTGCTGCTCGCGCTGCAGGTTTTCAAAGAGAGAGTTCAGATTTTCCTTGCCCGCGTTGAAGATGTCGTCCATTTTGTGCTGCTGTTCGGCGCGCAGGCTCAGCGTCTTGACCGTCTTCTTGTCGTCCCACCAACGGCCGGGAAGTGAGAGTTGAGGTTCAGTGCGAATCCGTGGCATGGGCATCCGCTCCATCTCGCCACCCCTGGGGCCTCCCATCATGCCGGGTCCACCCATGCCGCCTGGAGGGCCACCGCCGCCGGGCCGGCCCTGGGCGTGTGCCATCGAGCCGGCCAGCAGGACGAGGCTGGCCAGCAGGGTGTATCGAATGTTTTGGCGCACGCTCACAGAGGTCCTCGAATAGTCCAATTAGTCCCAATTCTGCACGGGCGCGTTGCGTCCGTGAGTGGGTGACCGGCTGCCCGCAGTCACGAGGCCGAAGGCATCCGCCGGCGATTGAACCGACGCATCCAGTTCGCGGTCGATGGCCTGGAGCATCCGGTTGTCACGCTCAATCTGCTCGTCCTGGCTGCTGTAGGATGCGGCAACCGTCCGGGATCCGATTGGCTGGCGCTGGGCGGCGGACTGAACGGATGCAGTCATGACATCAGGCTGTGCAAGGGACTTGGCCAGAGGCGCGGTGGCGGCGACCGGTGTGGAGCGCACGTCATGCTTTGTCATGGGAACGGCTATCCCAACCAGCAGTGCGGCCGATGCGGTGGCCGCCCAAGCGGCATGGCGATGCCAAGCGGGACTTGCAGCGCGCACCGGTTGCGGTGGAAGCGTGGCCGAGCGGCGCTCGCTCCAGGCGAGGGAGACGGCCTTGAAGCTGGCGATCGGGGCTTGGGCGGCGGTCACGCGCAACTGGCACGGATCGCATGTCGCCAGATGGCTTGCGGGCCCGGTGGCGAGGTCGCCGATTAGATAATCGTCAATCTGGTCTTCACTAAGGTGACTGCTGGAGTTCATCGGGTACCTACCTGGGCGCGCACTGCTTTGAGCGCGCGGTGGAGATGAGTTTTGACGGTGTTGATGGGCATCGAGATGGTTTGGGCAATCTCGGAGAGATCCATGTCGTCCGCGAAGCGCATCAGGAAGATGGCGCGCTGGTTAGCAGAGAGGTTGACCAGGGCCGCCTGGACCTGTTGGGTCTGCTCTCTGGCTAAAATTCTGGCCTCTGCCGAGCTTTCATGGCTGGGCAGGAAGTTGGCGGCGTCGTTTACGTCGATGGCCGTGGCCCGTGCCTGGCGCCAGAAGCGGAACTTCTGCAGCCGCTGCTGGTCGCGGATCAGGTTCAGAGCGATGCTGGTCAGCCACGTGTTAACTGAGCAGTCACCTCGAAAACTGGCGCGACCGTTGTAAGCCTTGAGAAAGCAGTCCTGCGTGATGGACTCTGCCAGGTCGGCGTCTCCGATGGAGAAGGTGACAAATCTGAGCAACCGTGGGCGATAGGTTCGTACGAGCGCGTCAATATCGTCCAGCTCAGAGCTGCTCCGTTCGGCGGGGACCTGCACATTCGTCATGTTTGCATCTAGCGCTAGTTGCATATTGTAGGAGACGGGCTGGCGTCTGTTTCAGATTACATAGAAAATTCTATGGGACTCAAGATAAGTTGCACCTTCGATGGGACTTCAGGGGGATCTCAGGGGCTGTTTTCGGTCACTAGCACCTCTTGATCCTGTTGGACAAGATACTCGTCCATGAGGACGGCGACCAGTGCGGCGGTGGGAACGGCGACGAGGGCGCCGACGACGCCAGCGAGGGCGAGGCCGGACATCAGGGCGATCAGAACCGAGAGCGCCATCAGGTTGACGCTGGACTTCATGATGCGCGGCGTCAGGTAGCCGTTTTCGAGCTGGACGTAGATGGCGTAGAAGATAAAGACGCCTGCCATCTTGGACCAGGAGTCGAGCGCGGCCACGCCGCCTGCGAGCAGGATGGTGATGACGCCTCCGGCGACGGGGACGATGTTGAACAGGCCCATCAACATGCCGAGCAGGACGAAGTAGCGGACGTGCAGCGCGTAGAAGACGATGGTGCTGACGATGCCCAGGATGAGCATCAGAGAGCCCTGTCCTATCAACCACTTACTCATGCGATGCTCGGCAACAATCAGAGTTTTGGCGAGGCGCTGGCGTCCGGCGGTGGGGAAGAAAGACAGGAAGTAGTAGTAGGCGAACTCGCCCTCAAGCATGAAGTAAATACAGAGGATGAAGGCGGTGAGGAGATCGAGGATGCGGCTTGCCCAAAGGGGAAGCGAGGCGAGCAAATAGCTGGCTGTGTCCGAGACCACGGTTTCGGAGCGTTCGGCGAGGGAGTCGACGCCGAACTTGTCGGCCATGGGGAGCTTTTTAAGCTTGGCGACGAGGATGGGGATGCGTTGCGGCAGTTCCGCGCCAAAGTGCTGGACGTCGCGGATAACTGGAGGCAAACCGACGATCAGGAAGACAGCCAGCGCGAGGAAGACGGTTGCCACCAGCGTAATGATGGCTATAGGCCTCGAAGGGGACCAGCGGCGGATTCTGAGCTTCATGATGTGCTGGACCACGGGCATCAAGACCACGGCAAAGAGCGCGCTGACGTAGACGATTTCAAGCACATCGCGCAGTTTCCAGGCGAGTGCCAGGGCGATCAGCACCGCAAAGAAGAAGAGGATGTTGGTGCGCGCGGCGCGGACCTGACGCTGCTCGTGGGCGGTGAGCGGCGGGGCTTCGGAGGTGGGTGAAGTATGCAGGAACGGCTCCTTTATGCGGGCTTCGGAAAAAGCTGGTGGAGCAGGGCTTCGACGGTCTGCTCTGGGGACATGCTACTGGTTTCGAGGGTGTGGGCGGCAATTCGTTGGTAGATTCTTTGCCGGGTTTCGAAGCGCTGCTGGGCTTGTGGGAGGTCGGCGAGGACTGGGCGTTCGGTGGCGTCAGTCTGTTTTTGGCAGCGGTCGAGGAGTGTGACGAAGGGTGCGGCGAGGTAAACGACTGCTGTGGCAGGGGTCTGCTCGAGGAGGAGGCGGTTGCCGAGGTCTTCGGGGGCACCGCCGCCGAGGGCGATGACGGTGCGGGGGTGTCCGAGGACGGAGGCCAGCGCGGCAGACTCCTGGCGGCGGAAGTGGGGTTCGCCGAGTTGGGCGAAGATCTGCGGGACGGTGAGGCCGCAGCGGCGCTCGATCTCGGTGTCGAGGTCGGTGAAGGCCCAACCGAGGCGCTCCGCGAGCAGGCGGCCGACGGTGGTCTTGCCGGAGCCCATGAAGCCGGTGAGGACGAGGCGTTGGAGCTGCGCGGGGCGTGGCATTCGGGTTGGAGTGCGGCGGGGCATGGTTTGGGTTGCGGTACGTTCTGCTGTGGGCTCTGCTGTGATCATTGTCGTCTCCTATAAGTGTTTCGGGGCAAAAGAAAAACCGCAACCCTTTGGGGTCGCGGCTCGGTGGATTCGGTGAGGTCTCTGGTTATTTAGAGAGGCACGCATGTCCGCCGGCCGCTGGAGGATACCAGTAGCTAAATCGGCCGGAGATGCGAACGATGTTCATCGAAGGCAAGATTACTCCGAAGAGCGGCAAAGGTGCAAGTTTGTCCTCGACCCCCTCCCCCTCCCCTGTTTAAGAATCAAAGGTCGCGATCTAAAGGACTTAGATTCGGTCTGAGGCAGTCTTGAAGATAGCCTTTTTGGTAAAAAGGTCGCGGGATAAGGGATTTAAGATTGTCGCAGGTTGCAAAGATCGGATCTAAAGGACTTAGGTGCGTGTTCGAGGGTGTCTTCGGCCTGTTGCATTTAGCTTTGGCTGGGCAGAGTCTTTCTCTTGCTATTTAAATTGTAGCGGATTGGAAAGAATATATATGTGCAATCTATATCTCGTTATGGGTCTATGAGATAGGGGTTGGCAAGATTTCAGCTCAGGACGAGATTATGGGCGCCCGGCCACTTATTTCTCCGCGGTCGCCACCGGGGTCGTTCCCCCTGAGTATGGAGCGATTGGCGCTAGCGTGTCGTACAGCGGAGTCGACGGCGTTACTTCCGGTCCCTGCTTCGCGACCGAGATCGCCAGAATACGGACATTGTCAGCCTTGGGAAGCGTGAGTGTGGTGGTGAGAGGCGTACCAGGCGATGTCGGCGCGCTTGATGTAGCCCGGCTTGAGCCCCAGATAGTCGGCTGGATATGCGAGATTCCACACACTCGACCCGGTCTTTGTGATGTCCCAGGTCGCATGGTTGGCCGAGAAGGCCCAGTCCGTCTTCTTACCAGCTGGCGCCGGCTTCCAGAGGCGTGTGTCCCACTGGCCGACAAAGCCGTTCCATGCCTCGATCGGAATCTGCACCGTCGTATTTCCTACACCGAACGGGACATTTCGATCGCCATCGTCGGAAGCCGCCAACACGTAGACGGTGTCGTACTCCCCGGTTGGCAGATCCAGCTTCTGTCCCTTTGCGATGACGGCATCCAGCTTGCCTGTGCCCGATGGTGCGAGCTGAAAGTGGATGCCGTTGAAGTCGATGGTATCGGGCAGCATTTCGGCAGGCAAAGCATTGCCCTGAGGATCAAATCCACCGACGGTTTTGGTGTCGTCCGAACTCGAAGCCGCGAGGTCGTATGGCAGCTTGACCGGCGTGGAGACTACTGTGTTTAAGTGGACAGGTGGTGATCCTAGCTTAATGGCGAAGCTCTGCATCTGATAGGGCGTGAAGGATGTCTCGAGGACGCCGTTGTGGATGGTTGCTGCCGCTTTCGGTTGTGCTATTGGTTGAGCTAACGGCTGTTCCTGGCCATTGACGGACCGCGCTGCAATCACCGGGCCGGCGAACGTTATGCGCACGTTCGGAGCGGGTTTTCCGTTGAGCTCGACCATGCGCACGATCACATCGCCGCTGTCCTCGGCTTTCTTCATCGCGAGCAGGCGCACGTGCGGGTTGCTGATGGAGGCGATGGAGAAGCTGGGTCCCAGCTTGCCGGGGTGAGGCTCGGTCACGAAGGACTCCAGTGGCGTGCTTAACCGGAACGCCGACCAGTAGCTGCCGGCCTCCCGCCAGCCATCCGCATGGCCTGTGATCCCGTAAAGGATCTGGTGATGTCCCCAGTCCATACTGGCCTGGTGGGAGTAAACGTGGGTCAGTTCCTCCGGACTCAGGCCGGGAGTGCGCAATAACGTCAGGCGAAGGGTATTGTCCGTCCGCTTGTCCGAGCCGTTTTTCACGTCGGTGAGGATTGTCGTACCGAACTTGCCGCCGGCGTCGGTGAGATCGATCCAGTGATGCGTCCCTACCTCGAACGAGCGATCCGTTGCGGTTGGACGCTCAATGGCGCCAACGTCCCAGCTATACGTTGCTGTCTTATTGGTTGCTGCGAGTGGGAAGACCGCTTTGAGATTTGCGGCGGATGTGTGCCAATCGATGTCATCGACAAATTCGACACGGTCACCCGCATCGCCGGCCGAGAGCCGCACGGTCTGAGCAAATGTCGAGCCTTCTGCTTTGCGCGTCACCTCAATCGCTACCCTTGCCGGGCCATTCTCGACGATGCGCATTGTTATCGGTCCATCCACGTAGGCTCGTGGAGCGGCCTGCTCCTGGTCGAATTCCATGTTCCACGCTGGATACTTCGCGGGCGTGTCGTTTGAGATTGCGAGCCTGACTGGATCTGCGAGCAACTCCTTGTTGAGCATCTTGTCCCAGACACTGCTCACATCTCCATGAGTGTCGAGTTTGACGCGATAGTGTGCATTCTCGAGCGTGGAGTCGGTCACCTTGAGCTCGTCCGTGCTCTGTACCGCGGAGCTCTTCTCGATGTGGTACACCGCATAGCCCACCGAGGGAGCCTTGGCCAGAAAGAGGACCTTGCCGTTCGATATCTGGGCGGGAACGGGGTTGCCATCCGGGCCTGTGACGCGCACCCCGGTTGGCTGGCCATCGCTGAAGGGCACTTCGGCCGCCACCACATCTCCGCGAGGCACATTCAGCGAGTTGAAGACCACCACCGGGACGCCCGCGCCTTGTGTGTCAAGTGCCGAAGCGATCGACTGCGTTGCGCTGGTCAGCACTCCGGCAAACTGGTTCATCGCAATGACGTCGTCGTTCTGTACCGACTGATAGACCTGCGGCGAGCCCGTGCCTCCCGCGACATCGTGGAACTGGCCAGACATCACCAGATACCACGCGTCGTTCAAGCGCTGCTGGGGATATGTACGTCCACCTAGCCATGCAGCGGCTACCGAGGCCTCTTCCGCGGCGCCGGCGAGTATTTCGTTTTTGCGGTTCCAGCGCTTGTGGTACGCCTGCGAGGTCAATACGCCGGCGGAGTGATTGGTCAGCTCCAAATCGCCTTGGTAGTGTGGCAAATTCTTCTGCATCTCGGGCTTAATAGCCTTGAACATCAGGTCCGATCCGCCCACAATCACATTGAGCGGCCCGTCGCCGAGCTCTACAGGTGTGCCTTCCGGCGGAGGCGCAAACGGGATGTCCTTTGAGCGCTTGGTTTCGGGTCCTGGAAGAACGGCCATGCCCTTGGTCTCAATGGCCTCGAGCAGCCTTACCGTCTCTTCATCGGTTGCTCCGCCGGTGTCTCCCGTACCGATGTAGCGAAAGTCAGCATAGACGCCAGAGACGTTGCCATCGAGATTGACGCGGGAGACCCAGTCCGTCTCGTGCGCGGCGCCCTTTACGGGGGGCTTGCTTAGATCCGAATGAATGCCATCGGTGTACCCGCCGGGGTGGAGCGCGGCGATGATGGTCGAGCCGTCGGGCCCCACCCAAAGACCTACGTTGAACGGTATACCTACGGTCGTCTTTTCGGGAGAGTCCGGTCCTCCCGCTTGCGCGGACGGCGACCAATGGGGATCCAGCTTGCCGGTGGAGAATCCCTTCACGCCGGCATGCGCCAGGATCTCCGGCGCGGAGGCCGGTATGCCGAAGCAGTCGGGTAGAAAAAAGTCCTCGGAGGTTTTACCAAAGTCCTTGCGGAAGTACTCATTGCCGTAGAGAACCTGGCGCACAATGGACTCCGCGCTGGGCAGGTTCATGTCGGGCTCTTCCACCGATGATCCTGACGGATACCATTGCCCCTTCGCCACGTACTCCTTCAGCCTGGCGTAGTCCGATGGATAGTACTCCTTCATGAGACGGTAGCGGTTCTACCCTGTCCAGTTGAAGACATAGTGAGGGTACTTATCCATGTAATAGAAGTTCAGCCGCATGGTCTTCAGCATGAATTCGCTGATGGACTGTTGCATGGTCCAGATCCACTGCGTGTCCAGATGCGCATACGGTGCCACGTAGAGCGTGGGCTGATGCTGTAGGTCGGGGTCGGGTCTAGCCTGCGTTTGTGAGGCCGCGTTTAATGCGGCCGTGACGGCTATGACTATCGCTACCAAATATCTCAAGGCCTGCTTCATTCGATATACTCCGCAGCTGTGCTGGGAAAGGGGGACAGCAAACATAGTATCGATATCAGGACAGGTTGTGCCGATAGGATTTGCGGGTGGTGCGGCGGCTTGATGGAATACCGTGCCGTATGCGTCCATTCGGCTTTAAGAATGACGACGAAAATAAGCAAGAGCAACAGCGTTTGGCTGTCGCTCTTGTGATGGCGTTCCCTTGGGAGCGAGCCTAGGATTCCTGGGGTTCCTGCTTGAGTTTGCTGGCGATGTTGGACCAGACGGCGTCGCTGGGCTCTTCGGTGGGTTCGAAGAGACTCTTGGCGGTGTCGGCGATGGATTCGAGGTCGCGGACGAGGTTCATGCAGTCGGGGTGGGCGGCGAGGAACTTGGCGAAGCGAGGGTCTTCGCTGACCTTGCCGCGGCCGGCTGCGGCGAAGAGGTCAGGGAGGTAGTCCTCGAACTGAGACTGGGTCATGTTGTCGAAGTTCACGTTAGTGAGATTGGGCGAGTCGCTCATTGCGCAGCCTCCTTGGCCCCGGGAATGGGAGGGAGTGCTTCGGGCTGGCGGAGCAGTTCACGCAGTTTGAGACGGGCTTTGTGGAGCTGCGATTTACTGTTGCCGGTGGAACACTCGAGCATGGAGGCGATCTCGTTGTGCTCGAAGCCTTCGACATCGTGGAGAACGAAGACCATGCGGTAGCCGGGAGGCAGGGAGGCGACGGCGCGCTCCAGGGTTACACGGTCGACGGAGCCGGCTAGGGCGGGGTCGCGGGCACCGAAGTCGCGCTTAGGCGCGTCGTCTTCGGAGGGGTTGATGGTCTCCTCGAGCGAGACGAGTTGCAGGCCCTTCTTGCGGAGATGCATGAGGACGAGGTTGACCGTGAGGCGGTGCAGCCAGGTGGAGAAGGCGCTCTCGCCACGGAAGCTGCCGAGCTTGCGGAAGAGGTGGAGGAAGGCCTCCTGGGTCATGTCCTCGGCCTCTGAGACGTTCCCCAACATGCGCAGGCAGAGGGTGTAGACGCGACGTTTATGCAGGGCGTAGAGCTTGGAGAAGGCGTCGGCGTCGCCGTTCTTGGCGGCTTCTATCGCTTCGGCCTCGCCGGCGATAGGGGGGTTCCGCTTGAACAAGCCGGGATTCGGTTTTGGTGGCGTCGTCAAGAAGGTCTGAGGTCCCATAGGTGGTGTGTCCGGTCTAATACGTTCGTACTTTGTAAGTCAGCCGACACTGTTACCTCCTCCAAGCGTATAGCAAAGAGGAGTTTTGGGGGTGCCGACAGTGTTAAGGGGGTTGGATTGCGGGCGGTGGCGAGGAGTTGTCTGTGCGATTTTCGGCGGATCCCACCTTAGCCGACGAGAGGCCGTCAGCGAAGTTGGGCCACCCAGGGGTCAGGCGCCGATGAAGCGGGCGTAGAGGGAGCGAGCGAGGGCGATGTCGGTGGTGCCCTGGATGAGGGCGCGGCCGTCGGGGAAGACGGTGAGGGTGTGGGGCGGGACGTCGAAGCGGAGGAGCATGGTGTTGGCGCGGACATTTTGAATGTGGCTTAAGGGGGCGAGGCGGGTTTGGAGGGCCAGGAGGTCGATGGGGCGGTGGTGTTCGTGGATTTGGACGGAGTTGCGGCCGCAGAGAGTGATGTGGGGGCGGCCGATCCCGGCGAGGTAGTTGAACTGGCGGAGGCTGCAGATTTGGCAATCGGGCCGCGGGACGGCGGTCGATATCTCTGAATGTTCGCCGGTCCAGAGGTCGAAGGAGAGGAGGGTGCGACGCATGAGGTGGGGCTGGCCGGTGAGAAATTTGAGGGCCTCGGTGGTTTGGAGGGAGGCGGCGAGGTTGACGGCGGTGGAGAGGATGCCGGCGGTGTCGCAGGTTTCGATGTTGCCAGACGGGGGAGTGGGGAAGAGGCAGGAAAGACAGGCAGAGGATAGAGGTGATGCGGGTACGTCGCTTCGCTCCGTCCGCAAATGTGGTTCTTCGCTGCGCTCAGAATGACGAACTTCAACCTCAGCCAGGCTGCTCTTCGGGAGGATGTTCATCGTGGCGGCGTAGGAGCCTACGGCGGCGGCGTAGATCCAAGGGATGGATTGCTGGACGCAGAAATCGTTGAGGAGGTAGCGGGTCTCGAAGTTGTCGGTGCCGTCAAGGATGATGTCGGCGCCCGCGAGCAGGGTTGCGATGTTGGCTGGGACGAGGTCGGCGATGTGGGCGGCGACGGTGACGCTGGAGTCGATGCGGGCGAGGTGGCGGCGAGCGGCTTCGGCCTTGGGGAGGGAGTCGCGGGCGTCGTCTTCGTCGAAGAGGACCTGGCGCTGGAGGTTGGAGGGCTCGACGAAGTCACGGTCGATGAGAGTGAGGCAGCCGACGCCGGCGCGGGCGAGGAGGCCGGCGGTGGCGGCGCCGGTAGCTCCGATGCCGACGATAGCTGCGTGAGCTTGCTGGAGGCGGCGTTGACCCTCGGCGCCGATGCCGTGGAAGAGGACCTGGCGGGAGTAGCGGTCGTGATCGGTTATTGGTTCGGCTATTGGAGCAGCGGTTGCGTCTAACGCACTGGGTGCGGCTGGGTCTGCGGACTGGGCTTCGTCATCGTGCACCAAGTTATGCATCACTCGCAGTATACGAGCGCGAGACGCTAGACCCTATGGGCGGATACGATGGTTGGGGAGATCGAACCCCTGCGTGGGATTCGGCATCCATTCGGTGAGGCCTTGAAACGAGAACTTTTGCAAGGGGAAGGCGCGTTGTGGCGGGTCCTGAACGTTCAACTCGACACTGCGCACGTCCGCTGGCCTGTCTGCTAATCTTTCGAGGAGCCGGAGGAAGAACCGGCGTGCTTTCCGGATGCCGTGCTGTAGCGTTCGCGCTGGGGCTGGTTGTTGCGGCAGTGTCCTGGGGCGATCTTTGGGCACAGAGTCCGGGTGGGAGCGAGGCGACAACCCAGAGCCAGGCGTCAGCCCAGAGTAAGACGACGATTTCCAACACTCTCGCGGCGCTGGAGACGAGCATCTGGGACAAGCGCGGCGTTCCTGTTGTGGCGGTCCAGTTCGATGGGGTGGTCTTCAGCGCCAACGATGTGATCCTGTCGCAGCTGACGCAGAAGGCAGGGGAGCCGCTGGATCCGGAGAAGGTGCGCGACGACCTGCGGCGGCTGTTTGCAAGCGGGCGGTATCGCGACATTGGCGTGAGCGGCGAGACGACAGATAAGGGCTTGACGCTGATATACGCCGGGACGCCGCGGTACTACGTAGGGCGGATTCAGATCGATGGGGTGAAGGACGACCGGCTGGCGTCGCGGCTGGAGTATGCGACACGGATGGACCCGGGTACAGCGTATACCGAGGCGCAGATTCCGGCGGCGCTGGAGGGAGTGAAGGAGACGCTGGCGGACAGCGGGTACTTCGAGGCTACGGTGAAGGCCGCCACGGTGAAGGACGACGCCAATCAGCAGGTGAATGCCACGTTTGCCGTCAACCCGGGACCGCAGGCGCGGGTGGGTGAGGTCGCCGTGGGAGGCAAGGACCCTGGGATTACGGTGGAGGAGTTTCGCAAGAAGGGCAAGCTGGACTGCTCGGCGATCGAGTTGAAGTTTCGCAAGAACTGCCGGGTGAAGGTTGCGCGCGAGACGACCAGCACGGCTTTGGGGGATGTGCGCAAGGACTATCAGAAGAAAGACCGGCTGGAGGCGACGGTCGCCATGCAGAAGCAGACCTACGATGCGCCTGCGAAGCGGCTGAACTACGACTTTTCCGCTGAGCAGGGGCCGGTGGTGAAGGTGGTGATCAACGGGGCGAAGATCTCGAAGTCGCGCATGCATCTGCTGGTACCGGTGTTTGAAGAGGGCGCGGTGGACAACGATCTGCTAAATGAGGGGGCGTTCAATATTCGCGACTATCTGCAGCAACAGGGGTACTTCAATGCACAGTCGCAGGTGAAGTTAGTGGGAGCGGGGACGCGCAACGTTACGGTGGAGTATGACGTGACGGAGGGCGACCGGCATAAGGTGACGGCGGTTACGGTGAAGGGCAATAAATATTTCGATAACGATTCGATCGAAGAGCTGCTGCGGGTGCATAAGGCGGACGGGTATGTGCGCAATGGCAAGTACAGCACGGAGCTGGTGAATGCGGACGTGGACTCGATCCTGGCGTTGTATCGGGCGAACGGATTCAGTTCGGCGAAGGTGACTTCGGCTGTGAAGGACACCGACAATGCGGCCAGTGGACAGAAGCTGAAGGTGGCGCGCATCCAGGTGAGCTTCAATATTGTGGAAGGCCCGCAGCAGAAGTTTGGGGCGGTGGATCTGGCAGGTGTGGACGCCGCTCGGCTGAAGGAGGTGAAGGCGTTGATGAACGGGCAGACCGGGCAACCGGCTTCGCTGATTACGCTTTCGGGCGACCGCGATGCGGTGCTGGGCTACTACATCGCGCACGGCTTCGACCATGCCAGGGTGGAGATCGCGCAGGTGGTGGAGAAGGACGATGCGACGAAGACCGATGTGACGCTGAATGTGACGGAAGGGCAGCAGGTGTTTATCGACCAGGTGCTGCTTTCGGGGATCGTGCATACGCGGCCAGCGATCGTGCAGCGGCAACTTACTGTTCATGCCGGAGAGCCGCTGGACCAGGCTGCTTTGCTGACGACGCAGCGCAATCTGTATAACCTGGCGCTGTTCAATGAGGTAAACGCAGCGATTCAGAATCCGACCGGGGATGCGCCCTACAAGAATGTGCTGGTGCAGTTGACGGAGGCGAAGCGGTGGGACCTGACATACGGATTTGGGATTGAGGCGCAGACCGGTACGCCGGCGATCACGACGGGTCAGACGCGCGGGGACACGGCAGCACAGAACGGGCAGGCCGGAGTGAGCCCGCGTATCTCGCTGGATGTTTCGCGCATCAATCTGCGCGGGACGCAGAACAGCCTGACGCTGCACACAACCTATGGGTTGTTGGAAGAGGTGGCGACGCTGAGCTTCAATAACCCGCAGTTGCTGGGTAACCGCAAGCTTACGGGGACGGTTTCGGGCGGCTACTCGGATGTGCAGGATGTCAGTACGTTCGCTTCCTCCACGTTGCAAGGGGACGCTCGGGTCACGGAGAAGGTGAAGAAGGCCGACACGTTTATTTACGACTTCCAGTTCCGGCGGGTGAAGGTGGATCAGACAAGCGTGGAGATCGCTTTCAACCTGATACCGCAGTTGTCGTCGCCGGTGACGGTGGGCGGGCCGGGGGTCACGTTTTTTCACGACACACGCGATCCCAGTCCGTTGAACGCGGGACGGGGCCAGTACTTCTCGATCCAGGAGTTCATCGCTTCGTCGAAGTTCGGTTCGAACACGGACTTCAATAAGGTGGACATCTCGCAGTCGACGTACTACACGTTTGGGAAGCACAAGTATGTTTTTGCGCGAAATCTTAGGGTAGGGTTCGAAAACTCATACGGGCCGAATCCAAATGCGGTGGTTGCCGGAGCAGGGCAGTTGGGTGTGGCTTCGAATGCCTGTTCGGGCATATTCCTTGAGACCAACCCGACCTGCGTTGCCGTGCCGCTGCCTGAGCGCATCTTTGCCGGAGGCGCCACATCGCACCGGGGCTTCGGCATCAACGATGCCGGGCCGCGCGATCTGACTACGGGATATCCGGTGGGCGGCACGGGGGCGGTGGTGAACACGTTTGAGTTGCGCTTGCCGCCACCGACACTGCCGCTGGTGGGGGACAGCATTTCGTTTGTGATCTTCCACGATATGGGCAATGCTTTTCAATATGCGGGCGACATGTTTAAAAGCATCAAGAATTTTCATCAGCCCGACTCATCGACGTGCCAGAACCTTGCCGGGCCGCTAGCTGCGGCAGGCGGAGTTGCATCGAATGCAGTGGGAACGTGCAACTTCAACTACTACTCTCATGCTGTCGGGCTGGGACTGCGGTATGGGACTCCCGTGGGGCCGATCCGGGTGGACTTCAGCGAGAACCTGAATCCGCCGATCTATCCGGTCTTCGACGATTACACTGGCGCGGCTCCGTATGTTGGGCAGGCGAGCCACTTCAATTTCTTCTTCAGTATTGGACAGAGCTTCTGACATGACGAAGGATCTTCAACTCGAGAGTGCCGGGCTTCGCAGAATTGCGATGATGTTCCCGGTGTTATGCGTTTTGACGTGCGGGGTGCGTGCGCAGACCGCTGCCGAGGCGAAGGCAGCGGCACCGAAGATGCCCGCGGTGCAAGGCACGGAGCTGGACCGGGTGGTCGCGATAGTGAACGGCGAGCTGATTCTGGACAGCGACGTAGACCAGGAGCAGCGGTTTGCGGCGTTGCTGCCGTATGGCGAGGCCAGCGGGGCATATTCGCGGGACAAGGCGATCGAACGGCTGATCAATCGCGACCTGATTCTGCAACAGGCACGGCTGCAGCCGCTGGACGTGGTTACGGATGAAGCAGCGGAGAAGGACCTGGATGCGCTGCGCAAGGCCATCCCTACGTGCAAGGAGTTTCACTGCGAGACGCAGGCGGGGTGGGACAAGTTCCTGGCCAGCGATGGGTTCACCGAAGCCAGCATCCTGGTGCTTTGGCAGCAACGGATGGAGGTACTGGCGTTTATTGAACAGCGTTTCCGTATGGGCATTAAGATAACGCCGGAGGAGATCAAGACTTACTACGAGAAGACGATGCTGCCGCTGTATGCGGCGCAGCATGAGCCGCCGGCGCCGCTGGCTTCGATTTCGGAACGAATTCAAGAGGTGCTGTTGCAGCAGCAGGTGTCGAGCCTGCTGAGCGACTGGTTGCAGAGCCTGCGGGCGCAAGGCAGCGTGGTGGTGCTGCATCCGGGTGAGGGGGCGCCATGATCGAACTCGATCTAGTCCATAAGCCAGCGGGCGATGAAGGCGATGAAGCGCCGGCGCCCAAGCGTGGCAGAGTGTGGCGCGTGCTGGCGTGGAGCGCAGGGTTGTGGCTGTTGCTGTTCGTGCTGCTGCTGGCAGGCGGGGCGTTCTATACGACCACCGACGATTTTCAGCGTCGCGTGGGCGGCGAGGTGACGAAGGTGCTGGGAGACGCAACAGGTGGTCGCGTGGAGCTGCGGCACATCTCGTTCGACCTGTGGCACCTGGCGATCGAAGCCGATGAGCTGGTGATTCATGGCACGGAAGGCGTGGGGCAGATGCCGTATCTTTCGGCGGAGAAGATACTGGTGCGGTTGCGGATTTATACGTTTATTTCGCACACCGTGGGCAAGGGGCCGCAGTCGCATATCGGGTTGAGTTTTCTGCGGGTCGAGGAGCCGCATTTTCATCTGATCATCGACAAGGACGGCAAGACCAATCAGCCGGAGCCGAAGCATCCGAGCTACAGCACGGAGCCGGTGCAGAACACGCTGCTCGATCTACAGGCCGGCAAGGTTGAGCTGGCGAATGGCCTGGCGGTAGTGAACGATCGTGCGATCCCGTTCGACCTGGCCGCGGAGGACTTGAATGTCGAGGTGCAGTACCTGGCTAAGGTGGATCACTATGGCGCAACGGTCGATCTGGCGGACCTGCGGACGAAGATCGATCAGCAGCCGCAGGTGAACTCGAAGCTGCACCTGGCGGCGGAGTTGGGGCGGGATATGGCGGAGCTGAAGAGCTTCGATTTCAGCACGGGGGTTTCAACGCACATTACAGCGAACGCGCTACTGCAACATTTTGCGAAGCCGGAGTGGCAGGCTTCGGCGCAGGGGACGATCGGACTGAAGCAGCTGGCCATGCTGGCGGATGTGGACGGGCTGACGGCAGGGACGCTGGAGGTGGATGTACACGGGCGGAACTGCGTGGTGACGCCGCAGGTGGCGCAGAAGAATCCGCACTTCTGGCAGCGGCATAACAAGACGCCGCCGAGCGCGAAGCTGCTGCCGCCCGATCCCGATTGTAAGTCGGGCTACCTGCTGGTAGGTGCGATGAAGATGCACAACGTTGGCTATGTGAATGAGTATGTGCGGCTGCACGACATCAATGGCGGAGCGCAGTTGCACATCACGCCGACGGAGCTGCTCTTTACCGCGTTGACTGGATATCTTCCTGGAGGGGGAAGCGCGCGGGGGGACCTGAAGATCGAAAACTGGCTGGGCGAGGTGCCGGACAGCGCGGCGTCCGCGACGGCGGTTGCCGCGGCGACGACGGCCAACAATGGGGCCAAGAGTATCGGCTCGGCTGCGCCTATCCATTCGCTAAAGAACGCGCCGGTGCAGTTCGCCCATGCCTATCTGACGGTGACCATCGACCGCATACCGCTGCGCACGATTATGGATGTGACCGCGCCAGAGCACTATGGGGACCTTGGCTTCGATACGTCAATCAGCGGGCCGACGACGGTGGAGTGGGGTGGGCCGGCGACGGAGATCTCCGACACGGTGCAGGTACAGGGCGACCTGCAGTTTGCGCCAACCGGCGCCATGCGGGCCGGGGCGCGATCGAACGTGCCTGTCACTGGGCATACGGTGGCGCACTACGATGGGCGCACCGAGGTGGTGAACATTGAGCAGATGAACCTGCAGACGCCGCAGAGCACGATGGTCGCGGGCGGTGTGCTGGGTGTGGATGAGGGCGATCCGCTGACGGCGTTGCAGGTGAATCTGCAGGTGCGCGACCTGGGCGAGTACGACCAGTTGTTCGAGACGCTGGGGCTGGAGGCTAATGGCAAGAAGGGCAGCGCGGCGATCCCCGTGGTGCTGCATGGGACGATGGGGTTTGTGGGGACGGCGAAGGGCGCGGTACACGATCTGAACGTGAAAGGGCATATCGTCGCGGACAACGTGGAGGGTAAGTTCGGGACGGTGACGGATGTGATGATCGATTCGGTGGTGGGCGATGCGAACTATAGCCCGTACAGCGGGGTTACGGTTGCAAGCTCCACGATCAAGCGGGGCACGGCGGTGCT
>Ga0302314_10008481_pt1 | contig 18268 bp, 14 predicted proteins | sample III_Palsa_N2_3_FD_200533 | JGI IMG/M metagenome (GOLD analysis project Ga0302314, IMG submission 200533) | Peat permafrost microbial communities from Stordalen Mire near Abisko, Sweden - III_Palsa_N2_3 | ecosystem: Environmental > Terrestrial > Soil > Palsa > Peat permafrost | place: Sweden...
CAGATCGCCGAGTACTGTCGCTTGGCGAAGCAACTTGGCCGCCGGCAGGCGCCCAAAGCCTGCCACAGGCGAGCCAGATCACCGAAACACCACGTCACCCACCAAAAGATATCGAACAAGTCCTTAAGTTCGATAGAACCATCGGATGACCGCACAAACTACTGGCGGTCGTCCGCCGCCTCAATCGCGACCGCCGGCGTCACCAGCAGCTTGTCGATGCGGGCGCCGTCGAGATCCACCACTTCGAAACGGATACCTTTCCAGGCGAACACCTCGCCGGTCTGTGGGATGTGGCCGAGCGCGGTCATCACCATGCCGGCGACGGTGCGGAAGTCGTGTTCCTGCTCGCCGGGCAGGTGATCCACCCGCAGCAGCTCGCGCAGGTCGTCGGTGGACAGCGCGCCATCGACCAGCCAGCTGCCGTCCTCGCGCGCGACGATCGGCTGGCTTTCCACGCCGCCGCCGTGGCCGAGCTGCGAGGCGCCGACCACCGCAGCGAGCAGGTCGTTCAGGGTGACCACGCCTTCGATGTCGCCGTATTCGTCCACCACCAGCGCCATCGGCGTCTCGGCGTCGCGGAATTCTTCCAGTAGATCCAGCGCCCGTGCCGTCGCCGGCACGAACAGCGGCTTGGCGAGCTGGCGGAACAGGTCGGGCGTGCCGCTGGCCATGCTGCCGAGCAGGCTCTTCACTTCGACCACGCCGGCCACGTCGCTCTCGTCGCCGCGATACACTGGGTAGCGCGAATACGGCGTCTGCCGCAGCACCTCGATGTTCTCGCTGCGCGGCGCCGCCATGTCCAGCCAGGCGATGCGCATGCGCGGGGTCATCACGCTGTCGACGGTGCGGTCGCCCAGGCGCAGCACGCGGTTCACCATCGCGTGTTCGTCGGGGTCCAGCACACCCTGTTCGGCGCTCTCCGCGACCAGCAGGCGAATCTCTTCTTCGCTGGCCGCATCGCGGCCTTGCCGGTTCACCCGCAGCAGGCGCAGCAGAGCATTGCTGGACACGTTGAGCAGCCACACGAACGGCGCGGTGAGGCGCGACAGCACCAGCATCGGCATCGCCACGTAGCCGGACACCTTTTCCGGCGCGGACAGCGCCAGCCGCTTCGGCACCAGTTCGCCGACCACGATTTGGATGAAGGAGATCAGCACGAAACCGAACACGATGCCGAAGATGCGGCCGTACGGCTCCAGCCAGGGCGCGTGCCCGTGCAGGGCTTCGGTGATATGGCCGCCCAGAGCGTCGCCGGCCACCGCGCCGGTGACCAGCATCACCAGGGTGATGCCGACCTGCACGGTCGAAAGGAAGCGATCCGGCGCCTCGGCATGGCGCAACGCCACACGGGCGCGCCGGCTGGTGCGGGCCATCTGCTTGAGGCGGCTCTTGCGCGAAGCGACCAGCGCCATTTCCGACAGCGCGAAAAAGCCGTTGCACAGGGCCAGCACGAGGACGAGCGCGATTTCGGTCAACATCGCGGCAGGCGATCATGGGGTGACATGGCATCAGTGTAAGGCCTGCGCGGGCCTTCGTGGTGCGGCCTGGGCGCACGCTCCTGTAACATGCGTGACACGATCCCACCGCTCCACAGGCGCTGCCCGCATGTTTTCACTGCAGACGATGTTCGGCAAAGGCGACAAGTTCTACGGTCTGCTGGAACAAAGCGCCGAGGCGGCGCAGGAGAGCGCCAAGGCCCTGCACGAGCTGGTCACCAAGGCCGATCATGCGCCGGTAATGGCCGCCTTCGCGGCCACGCGCGCGCGGGAAAAGGCGCTGGCCGCGCAGATCAGCGAGGAGCTGGTGAACACCTTCGTCACCGCGCTGGACCGTGAGGACATCGATGCGCTGAATTCCGCGCTGTACAAGATTCCCAAGACCGTGGAGAAGTTCGCCGAGCGCTACGACATCGTGTCCGAACGCGTGGCCGGCGTGGATTTCGGCCAGCGTGCGCTGGTGCTGCACCGGGCCACCGTGGTGGTCGCCGAGATGATCGGCGAGCTGCGCCGCGGCCTGCGCATCGATGTGGTGAAGAAACTGCAGGATCGCCTGCAGACGCTCGAATCCGAAGGCGATCGCATGCTGCTGGCGCCTTATCGCACGCTGTACGTGGAAGGCAGCGACGCGATGCGCGCGATGCTCGCCAAGGACCTGTTCGAGCTGCTCGAAAAAGCCATCGACAAGTGCCGCGACGTCGGCAACATCGTCTACTCGATCGTGTTGAAGAATTCTTGATGAAAGCGGGGAACAGGGAACGGGGGACAGGGAACGGCGAGTGCATAGCACTCGGGCTGTTTCCGCGCTGTAGTAATGCGCTGCTTACAGCCACTGAATATTCCCGCAAGCGAGACCATCAGCGCGCGCGCGCGACGCATTGTTCCCCGTTTCCCGTTCCCTGTTCCCCGGCATTCCCGCCATGAGCATGGGCCTGGTCGTCGCCGAAGTGTTGATCGCACTGGCCTTCACCTATATCAACGGTTTCCACGACACCGCCAACTCGATCGCGACGGTGGTGGCGACCAAGGTGCTGACGCCGGGCCAGGCCGTGCTGCTGGCGGCGGCGACCAACCTGGTCGGCGCGTTGTGGGGCACGGCGGTGGCAGCGACGATCGCCTCCGGACTGATCGACACCGGCGTGATTGCGGTCGGCCCGCAACTGCTGATCTGCGCGCTGCTCGGCGCCACGGCCTGGAACCTGCTCACCTGGTGGCTGGGCCTGCCGTCCAGCTCCAGCCATGCCCTGGTCGGCGCGCTGGTCGGCGCCGCGGTGGCTGCCTCGGGCGATAGCTTCGACGCGGTCATCTGGACCCATGGCGGCGCGCATTGGTGGCTGGGCAAGGGTGTGATCCCCAAGGTCGTGGTGCCGATGGTGATTTCGCCACTGCTCGGCTTCGTCATCGGTTTCGCACTGATGGGCGCGCTGTACGCGTTGCTGTCGTGGTTCTCGCGACGCCAGGGTTTTCTGCATCGCTTCGGCCGCACGCCGTTCGTCAACAGCTTCTTCGGCAAGGCGCAGATCGTCTCGGCCAGCGCGATGGGCGTGGCGCACGGCATGAACGACGCCCAGAAAAGTATGGGCATTATCGCGCTCGCCCTGGTCGGCGCCACCACGGCAGGGCAGTTCGCGCATCTGCCGCCGTGGCTCGGCTTCCTCAGCATCCAGGGTTCGACCAGCGGCGGCTTCACCATTCCGATCTGGGTGAAAGTGCTGTGCGCGCTGACCATGGCGGCCGGCACGGCCGGCGGCGGCTGGCGCATCATCAAGACGCTCGGCCACAAGATGGTCAAGCTGCATCCGATCAACGGTTTCGCCGCGGAGACCAGTTCCGCTGCAGTGATCCTCACCGCCTCCGCATTCGGCCTGCCGGTGTCGACCACCCACAATGTCTCCGCCTCGATCATGGGCGTGGGTGCGGCCAAGCGCTTCAATGCGATCCGCTGGTCGGTGGTGGAGCGCATGGTCTGGGCCTGGATTCTCACCTTGCCGATCACTGCGCTGCTGGCCTACGGCCTGGTGCGCGCCTCGCGCTGGTTGATGTAACCCCGGCGCCGAGAGGCTTCGTTCAGAGCGTGTCGCCGCTGACCGCGACGGCTTGTTCCAATTGGTCGCCTAGCACGCCGAGTTCGGTAATCAGACGGTCCAATTCGGGAGCGTCGAGGAATCCATAGGGCCGGTTCTCGCACAGGTGCAGGTAGGGCGAACCGTCCAGGTCGGTCACCGCGAGAAAGCCGTTGCGCTGTTCCCAGTTGAAGCGCAGACAGCGTCGCGGGTCGGCGCCCGCCAGCGGACCGATCGGCGTGGACAGGCGCAGATAGCGCCGGCCGGATTCGTCCTCGAGTTCGGCCAGGTAGATGCCCTGATGCCGGCCCTGCGGCAGCAGCAGGTCGAAACTCAGCAGGTAGGGATCGTTCTGGCGCAGCTGGTGGCTGCTGCCAACGTGCGAGCGTACCGCTTCAAAATGGCGCATGGCGCGATTCCATGGGAGAAGGCCCTGCTACTCTGCCATGCCCGCTGTTGCCAAGTCGTAACCATGCAAGACGACCACGCCCGCATCTACGCCGCCATCGCCGCGATTCCCGCCGGCCGCGTCGCCAGCTATGGCGCCATCGCCCTGCGTGCCGGCTTGCCGGGTCGGGCGCGACTGGTCGGCAAGCTGTTGTCCGACACGCCCGATGGCATGGAGCTGCCTTGGCATCGCGTGCTGCGTGCCGACGGCCATGTGGCGTTGCCGCCGGGCAGCCGTGGTTTCCGCGAACAATGTCAGCGCCTGCGCGCCGAGGGCGTGGCGGTGCGCAACGGGCGTGTGGCGCTGAGCCAGTTTGGGCTTGATGGGAACCTGGATCAGGCGTTGTGGGGGATGCCGTAAGGCCAGCCTTTCAAGGTTTTTGGCAGGCGATATGGTGCTTGGCGATCGGGCTCGCTTGCAGCGGGCTTTCGTCCTCGTGGAAAGGGGTTTCGGACGCCTACGGCGCCCGAGTCACTTTTCTTTGCTGGCCCAAAGAAAAGTAACCCAAAGAAATGGCCCAGGTGAGCACGTCGGGGCCAAGAGCGTGTGCGAATACGCCTTGCCGAGATGGTTTGCTACTCACAGAGTCATTGCCGCCGCTATGCCGCGACCGCTCGGGAGCCATGGCAAGGGAGATGGAATGGCAACCTGAAGTTGCAATGACACGCGCAACTCTCAGAGCCGAGCCTGGCGACGCGCAGCGAGCCAGGCTTTCCTCGCCTCGATCAACGAGCGCTCGCGGCATAGCGGCGGCAGCTCCTCTTGAGTAGTGTCTTGGCAGACAAAGCGTGACCTCGCCTGCTTGTATCCCTCACCGGGTTGCGTCAGGCCATTTCTCTTGGTTACTTCTCTTTGGGCCAGCAAAGAGAAGTGACTCGGGCTGCGGCAGCAGTCCGAAAGCCCGCCGCAGGCGAGCCAGATCGCGAGAACGCCGCCTATGTCGCCCACCAAAAGACACAGAACAGGCTCTGAAAGCCTGCTCCTCGTATGGACGGCCAATCAATTCACGCTGGCGGACAACGCCTCGCGCAGCGTGCGCAGCAGCTTCTGCGCGTCGAGCGGTTTTTCCAGGATGTAGAGATGTTCGAGTTCGGGCAGCTCGTCCAGGTCCGGACGTACGCCGGGCCGAGTGAGCAGCAGCACCGCGCGCCGGTAGCCGTGATCGACCAGCGCGGCCAACGTGCGCACGCCGGTAAACAGGTTCATGTCGGCGTCCATCACCACCAGGTCGGGGATACCGTGCGCCTCGATCCATTGCAGCGCGGCGGTGCCGCTTTGGCTGGCATTGGCCTGGTAACCGTACGCGTCCAGCGTATCCACCAGCAGCGACAGCTGGCCGGCCTCTTCCACCACCACCAGGATGCGCTCCGCATCGCCTTGCAGGTTGGCTGGCTCGTCCGCGCCGCTGGTGGCGGCATCGGCCTCCAGTTCGGCCAGCGGAATGTACAGATGGAAGCGCGCGCCGTTGCCCGGCGTGCTCTCCACCCGCATCACGCCGCCGTGACTGGCGACGATGCGCTTGCAGGAAATCAGCCCGAGTCCGGTGCCGGCATCCTTGGTGGTGAAGAACGGCTCGAACAGTCGCTGCAACACCTCTTGCGACATGCCCGGACCGTTGTCGGCCACGGTCAGGCGCAGGTAGTCGCCGCCGTGCGGCTGCTCGTCTTCGAGGAAAAAATCCGGCGGCAGGCTGAGCTTGGCGCTTTCGATCTGCAGGTGGCCGCCATCGGGCATCGCCTGGATCGCGTTGAGGCACAGGTTGAGCAGGCACTGCTGCAACTCGGTGTGGTTGCCTTCGAAGCTCAGCTCCGGATCGGGAATATCGAGATTCATCTTGATGCTGCGCGGGACGCTTCCCTGCAGCAGCAGACTCAGCGCGTCCAGCAGGCCGCCCAGCCGCACCTTCTGCGCGCGGCGCGCACCGCGCGCGAACGATAGCATCGACTGCACCATCTCCAGGCCGCGCCGACCGCAGTCGCGCACGAGTACGCCGAGCCGGGCCAGCCGCGGATCGTCCTGGTAGTCCTGCAGGCTGTCGCCGGCCAGCAGCAGCGGTTGCAGCAGATTGCGCAGGTCGTGGCTGAGACCGCCGGCCAGCATCGCCAGGCTCTCGAAGCGTTGCGCGCGGATCAGTTCGGCTTCGGCGCGCTGGCGCGCGCGCTGCTCATCCGCCTCGAGCAGGGCGCGACGCACCGCGCTGGCCAGCCGCGCCGGGTTCTGCTTGAGAATGTAATCGGTGGCGCCGTTGCGCAGCGCCTCGATCGCCGCGTCCTCGCCCAGCGTGGCGGAGACGAAGATGAAAGGAATGTCCTGGCTGCGCTCGCGCAAGAGTTCGAGTGCGCGCTGGCCGGAGAACCCCGGCATGCTGAGATCGGACAGCACGATGTCCGGCCGGAAGTCTCTGAGGCCGGCGATGAAGCTCGACTCCTCGTCCACCAGCAGCACATCGTATTCGATGCCATCGGCATCCAGTTCGGCCAGCACCAACTCGGCGTCGGGCTGGCTGTCCTCCACCTGCAGTATTTTTATTTTAGTTAAGGCCCGAAACTTGTCAGGCATGGAGATATCCGTCTTTTTGTCCACACTCTTGCTGCCGACGACTGCGCATCGTGGCAGCCCCCTTCGCTGGTATCAGCGGCGCTCCAGCACCTCCGATCCGGCAACTATACAGAGACTTGCCCATGCCGAAGCATGGGAGGGCGTGGACGTCAGTCCCCTTCCGGCGCCTGGTTGAGCACCGCCCAGAACTGGCCGAGCGTGCGCACCGCCTCGAAGAACTGGCCTACGTCGACCGGCTTGATCACGTAGGCATTGACACCCAGATCCCAGCTGCGTACCAGGTCGTTTTCCTCGCGCGAGGACGATAGGATCACCACCGGGATGCGGCGCAGGCGTTCGTTCGCGCGCATCTCGGTAAGCACATCCAGGCCGCTCATGCGTGGCATCTTGATGTCCAGCAGCACCACGGCGGGATCGCCGCCGGCGCGGCCGGCGAACTTTCCACGCGCCAGCAACCAGTCCAGGCAATCCACGCCGTCCTCGACGTGTACCACCGAGTTGGCCAGGTTGGCATCGCGCAACGCATCCATCGCCATCTCGGCATCGGCCAGGCTGTCCTCGGCCAACAGGATGGTTCGCAACTGACTCTTGTTCATGCAGCTCTCCGGGATTCTTTAAGTCGGCTCGCGTGCCGGCAGTGAAAAATAGAATTTTGCGCCGCGATCGGCTTCCGCCTCGGCCCAGACCCGGCCGCCGTGGCGGATGATGATGCGTCGCACGTTGGCCAGGCCGATACCGTTGCCCGGAAACTCGCTGGCCCGATGCAGGCGCTGGAACACGCCGAACAATTTGTCGGCGTACTGCATGTCGAAGCCGGCGCCGTTGTCGGCCACGCTGAACTCGGACTCGCCGTGCGGGCCGCGGCGCACAGCCACCTCGATGCGCGCGCGTTCGCGCTGGCTGGTGTACTTCACCGCATTGCCGAGCAGGTTCTGCCAGACGGTGCGCAGCATGTTCTCGTCGCCGATCACCACCGGCAGCGGCGCGACCTGCCATTCGATCTGGCGCGACTCGGCATCGGTCGCCACCAGCTCACGCGCTTCCTCGACCAGCGACTGCATGTCGACCGACTGCATGCGCAAGGCGCCGCGGCCGAGCCGCGAGAACACCAGCAGGTCGTCGATCAGCAGCGCCATGCGCCGCGCCGCGTTGGTGATCACTTCGATGTAGTGATGGGTCTTTTCGTCGGCCTGTTCGCCCAGGTGCGCATCCAGCTTGGTGGCGAAGCCGGCGATATGCCGCAGCGGCGCGCGCAGGTCGTGCGATACCGAATAGCTGAAAGCCTCCAGCTCGCGATTGACGTCGGAGACCTGCTCCACCTTGCCCTGCAGCTGGCGGTTCAACTCGGTCACCTGTTGCTCGACCAGGGTGCGCGCGGTGACGTCGCTCACCGTCAGCAGCAGCACCGGCGCCTCGCCCTGCTGTTGCTGCAGGCGTCGCGCGTTGATCAGCAGGTGCCGCTCGGTGCCGTCGATGGTGCGCTGGCGGATTTCGTAGTCCCACAATTCACGGTCGCGCAGCCATACGTCCCGGAGCCGCTGCAGCAAGGCCTTGTCGCTCCAGGCGCCCTCGCCCATCAGCTCGAGCGGTTGGGGGTCCAGGTTTTCCTGCGGCGCGCCGTACATTTCGTCGAAGGCCGCGTTGACCAGCAAGGTATGCAGGTTGCCGTCGAGCAAAGCGATCGGCTCGCGCACCGCTTGCACGATCAGTCGCGACCGGTTTACCGCCTCGCTTTCACGCAGCTCGGCGCGACGACGACGACCGATCTGCCGCTCGGACATCACGATAATGATGGCCAGCAGCAGCACCTGCGCGACCGCAGTCGATACCAGCACGAGGCCGTTGTTGGCGGCCTGCTGATGCGCGCGCTCGCGCCGGGACAGCAGCAGATCGTCCTCATTGCGCACGATCTGCGCGATCGGCGCGTCCAACGGGAACAGCGTGCCGGAGTCGTCCATCGCGCTCGCCGCCGCGGCCATCTGGCCATGCTCGAATTGCAGCATCGCCTGCGCCATCAGGCCAAGCCGCCCGCCGATCACCGCCTCCAGCGCGCCAATCTGCAGCTGCTGGTTCGGGTTGTCGCGGGTGGAATCGCGCAGCTGTTGCAGCAAGCCGTGCACTTCAAGACCGGCGCGCTGGGCGCGCACCTTCAGTGCCGGATTCTTGTTGCCGGCGAGCATGCGGAACTGCGCCGCCTCGCTATCGCGCATCAGGTAGGCGACGTGATACGCGATGTTCTTCACCTCGATCGAATGGGTCACCCAGGCATTCGCCTGAAACGCATCGCGGGTGTTGTCGCGGGTGATCCAGTAAGGCAGCGCGACGATCACCAACACGGCGAGCAGCAGGCTGCCCACGCGCCAGCGCATCTCGATCACATCTTTGATTCGTGGAATCGCCATCGCTCAGGGGTCAGATCGCGTCATGCAAAGCGCGCATTCTGGCATGTTTGCCGACCCGCTACGGCATGCCAGGCCGCGCCATCGGCTGCGCAACCCGGACGTTCACCGCCCGGTGCTCATCGAGGACGGCCGCGCCGCAGCCGGCCAGGTTTGCTGGCCCGGCGCGGCCTGCATGGTGAAGTGCAGTTCGCCGCCGGCGAGGATTTCGCCATGGCGCAGATACAGCCGCGACAACGGTTGGCCATTCAGCGTGATCGCGCCCACGTAGGGGTGCGCATCGTCCAATGGCGAAGCGCTCACCGTGAAGGTCTTGCCGTTTTCCAGATGGATCGCCGCACGCGCCAGGAACGGACGTCCAATCGCGTATTCGTCGCTGCCCGGCGTCACCGGGTAGAAGCCCAGCGCGGTGAAGATGTACCAAGCCGACATCTGGCCGAGGTCGTCGTTGCCGGCGAGGCCATCCGGCTTCGCGGCGTACTGGCTGTCCATGATCTGCTTCAGCCGCTGCTGGGTCTTCCACGGCGCGCCGGCATAGTCGTACAGATAGGCCAGGTGATGGCTAGGCTCGTTGCCGTGCGCGTACCAGCCGATCAGGCCGGTGATGTCCTCGACGTTCTTGAAATGCGAAGGGTCGACCTTGGCGTCGAACACGCTGTCCAGCTTGGCGGCGAATTTCGCGTCGCCGCCCATCGCGGCGATCAGTCCGGCGACGTCCTGCGGCACGTACCAGGAGTATTGCCACGCGTTGCCTTCGGTGTAGTCAGTGCCGTAGCCGGCGGCATCCGGATCGAATGGCGTGCGGAATGCACCGTCGCTTTTGCGCGCGCGCATGAAGCCGCTCTGCGGGTCGTAGGCATGGCGCCAGTTCTGCGCCCGCTTATTGAAAGTAGCGGCGATGTCGGTCTTGCCCATCGCCTTCGCCATCTGCACCAGCGACCAGTCGTCGTAGGCGTATTCCAGTGTCTTCGAGGCCGCCTCGGGTTCCTTGTCGATCGGCACGTAGCCCAGCTTCATGTAGTCGCCGAGATCGCCGTAGGGTGCATAGGTGGCGCTGGCCGTCATCGCGCGCAGCGCGGCTTCGGCGTCGAAGCCGCGCACGCCCTTGATGTAGGCGTCGGCAAGCACCGGCACGGCGTGGTAGCCGATCATGCACCACGTCTCCAGCCCCTGATACGCCCACACCGGCAGGATGCCGAACGGGCTGGTTTCACGCGCGGCGATCAACGAACGGACGAAGCCGGTGCTGCGGCTCGGATTGAGCAGCACCATCAGCGGCTGCTGCGCGCGGTACACGTCCCACAGCGACCAGGTCGAATAGAACTCGAAGTCCCCGTTCGCATCGTGCGCGCGATGCACTTGGTGATCCGGTCCGCGATACTCGCCGTTGACGTCCGTGCTCAGCGTCGGCGACAGCAACGCGTGATACAGCGAGGTGTAGAAGCCGGTGCGCGCGTCTGCGGGCGCGTCGATGTCGATCACCGCCAGCGCCTTGCGCCATGCCTCGTACGCGTCGGCGCGGCGGGCGTCGAAATCCCAGCCCTGGCCATCCTGGTCGAGGTTCGCCACGGCGTTCGCCGAGTTCACCGTGGAGATCGCCACCTTCACGCCGAGCGGCCGCGTCAACATGCCGAAGTCGAACACGCCCTCCAGCGCGCGGCCGTTCTGCGCATCCTGGTCCTGCGGCTGATGGCCGGGCCCTTTGAAGCCCTTGTAGGGGTTGCCGGTGTCGTGGCTGTATAGCGTGCGCGCGACCAGCGGCTGCGAAAAGCGCATGGCGAAACACAGCTCGCGCCCCGGCGCCCAACCGTCGGTGCGGCGGCAGCCGGTGACCGTGCCGTCGGCCTGCACGCGCAGATCGGCCCACAGCACCTTGCCCGGGTAGTCATAGATGCTCGGGCGCAGGTCGAGCAGCAGGTGCGCCGGCCGACCGGCCGGAAAGGTATAGCGGTGCCAGCCGATGCGCCGGCCAGCGGTGAGTTCGGCGCGCACGCCGTAGTCGGCCAGCGTCACCGCGTAGTAGCCGGCCTGCACCACTTCGCTGTCGTGCGAGTAGCGCGAACGGTAGCCGCTGCCCGGCTGGGCCGGGTCGCCCGGCTCCAGTCGCACGTCACCGCTGATCGGCATCACCAGCACGTCGCCCAGGTCGGAATGACCGGAGCCGGAAAAGTGCGTGTGCGAGAAGCCGAGGATGCTGCTGTCGCCGTATTGATAGCCCGCCGCCCACTTGTAGGCATGCTTGAAGTCCGGCATCGCCGTGTCCGGCGACAGCTGGATCATGCCGAACGGGACGGTGGCGCCGGGAAACGTATGGCCGTCGCCGCCGGTGCCGATGCGCGGATCGACCGCGGCGGCGTGGTCGTCGCTGGCGGCCGGTGCGACCGCTGGCAGCGCCGCCAACAGCAGGAGCCATGCAAAAGAACAGCGACAAAAAGCGTGCGGCATGGCAACCTCGATTTGGATCGTTCCAAATCCTGTACGCTAACAGCCGGCTGGGGGTCCGCGCATGCTGCATCGCGCGATAGCCCGGGCGGCCCGATCGGTTACCTTTGAAGCGCTCAAATATCCTGCCACGGCATGCCTCATAACACTTTGCTCCGCCGAAAAATCACCCTGAACGACATCGCCGCAGGCTGCGGCGTCTCGCGCGCGACCGTCTCGCTGGTGCTGCGCGGCAGCCCGCTGGTGAACAAGGCCACACGCGCGCGTATCGAAGAAGAACTGCGCCGCCAGGGCTATGTGTACAACCGCGCGGCGGCGAACCTGCGCCGGCGTACGTCGTCCAGCATCGCGCTGGTGCTGAACGACCTCGGCAACCCGTTCTTCGCCGAGTTCGCCACCGGCGTGGACGAGGCGCTAGGTGAGGCCGGCTTCGTCACCCTGCTCGGCAGCACCGGCGAATCGATCGAACGCGAACAGGCCGTGCTCGGTTCCCTGGTCGAACACAGCCCCGGCGGCATCATCCTGTCGCCCGCCGAGGGCAGCCAAGCGTCGCGGGTGCTGGCGGCGATCGGCGCGCACACGCCGCTGCTGCTGTTCAACCGCGAACCGGATGGTCAGCCCACCGACATCGTGCATTGGGATCTGCTGGCGTTGGACAACCAGCGCGGCAGCAGCCTCGCCACGAAACACCTGATCGAGCGCGGCCATCGCCGCATCGCCTTTTTCGGCGGCCATCACGATTCCACCTCCTGGCGCCAGCGCCACGACGGCTATCTTGAGGCGATGCAAGAGGCGGGACTCGACACGCCCGCGCACTGGCAGATCGAGTGCGGCCCAACCCGCCTGGAAGCCGCCTGGCATTGCACGGAACTGTTCGCGCAGGACCCGGCACCCACCGCAGCGGTTTGCTACAACGACGCGGTAGCGCTGGGCCTGATGCTCGGCCTGAATCAGCGCGGCCTGCGGCCCGGTCACGATTTCGCCCTGACCGGTTTCGACGACATCGCCGAAGCCGCCCTGGTCTCGCCCGCACTGACCACGCTGTCCACCGATCCGCGCGCGCGCGGACGCCAGGCCGCCGGCCTGATCCTGCAACGCCTGCGCGATCCATTCGCGCCGGCCACGCGCACCGTAGCGCCGGTGCAGCTGGTGGTGCGCGCCAGCAGCGGCGTGCCGGCTTCCACCTGACCCTTACCGTTCCGAAGAAGGATTCCGCATGGCCCTGTCCGCCGCCCCACCACCTGCAAAGGCATCGGCGTCCACCTCCGCCACGGGCGAGCGCTACACCGATTATCCGATGGCGATGGGCGTGCTCACCACGATCTTTTTTATGTGGGGCTTCATCACCTGCCTCAACGACATCCTGATCCCGCATCTGAAATCCACGTTCCAGCTCAGCTACACACAGGTGATGCTGGTGCAGTTCACTTTCTTCGGCGCGTACTTCTTGACTGCGCTGCCGGCCGGGTGGGCCGTTGCCGCCCTGGGCTACAAGAAGGGCATTGTCACCGGACTGGCTATCGCCGGCCTCGGCGCACTCGGTTTCTGGCCCGCCGCGAGCCTGCATCTGTATCCGGCCTTTCTCGGCGCGCTGTTCGTGCTGGCGACCGGCATCACCGTGCTGCAAGTCGCCGCCAATCCCTATGTCGCCCTGCTCGGTCCGGAGAAGACCAGCTCCAGCCGGCTGACCCTGGCGCAGGCACTCAATTCGTTCGGCACCTTCCTGGCACCGCGGCTCGGCGGCTTGCTGATTCTCTCCGGCGCCGTGATCACCCCGCTCGTTCTCGCGAAGATGGCGCCGGCCGAGCAGCTCGCTTACCAGACCCAGCAGGCGCATGCGGTGCAGGGACCGTATATCGGGCTCGCCGTCGTGCTGTTCCTGCTGGCGATCTTCGTGTGGTTGTTCCGCCTGCCTGCGCTGAACGAGACCACCGACAAGGGCGACCACGCCCGGCACAGCTTCGGCGAAGTGCTGCGCCATCCGCATGTGCTGTTCGGTGTGCTCGGCATCTTCTTCTACGTGGGCGCCGAGGTATCGCTCGGCAGCTTCATGGTGAACTACCTGTCGATGCCGGACATCGGCCACATGAACGAGCAGGAGGCCGCCAACTATGTTTCCTGGTATTGGGGTGGCGCGATGGTCGGCCGCTTCATCGGCTCCGCGCTGACCGCGAAGTTTTCGCCGCGCAAGCTGCTGGCCGCGTTCGCGGCGATCAATGTGCTGCTGGTGCTCACCACCATGCTGAGTACCGGCGCGGTGGCGATGTACAGCATCATCGCGATCGGCCTGTTCAACTCGATCATGTTCCCGACCATCTTCGCGTTGAGCATCGAAGGGCTGGGACCGATGACCAGCAAGGCCTCCAGCCTGCTGGTCATGGCGATCGTCGGCGGCGCATTGATCCCGATTCTGCAGGGCTCGCTCGCGGACCACATCGGCCTGCAGCACGCATTCTTCCTGCCGCTGCTGTGCTACGCCTACATCGTGTTCTACGGCCTGTATGGCTCCCGTGTGCGTGCGAATGCCGCGCTAACTGATTCGCACTGAGGCTCGCATGACACGTCCCGTACTGTGCTTCGGTGAAGCACTGATCGATTTTCATGCCGAAGGCGATGACGGCCGCGGTTTCACCAAGCAGTTCGTCCCGTTCGCGGGCGGCGCCCCAGCGAATGTGGCGGTAGCGGTGGCGCGGCTCGGCGGCGACGCACGCTTTGCCGGCATGCTCGGCCACGACCGCTTCGGCGATTTCCTGCTGGACCGGTTGCAGCTTGCCGGCGTCGGCACCGCTGATGTGGCGCGCACCGATGCGGCGAACACGGCGCTGGCCTTCGTCGCGCTGGATGCGCATGGCGAGCGCAGCTTCAGTTTCTACCGGCCGCCGTCAGCGGACCTGCTGTTTCGCGCGCAGCACTATCGCGACGAAACCTTCCGCAATCTCGCCGTGTTCCATGCCTGCTCGAACAGCCTCACCGACCCCGAGCTGGCCGAGGTCACCTGCGAGGGCATGCGCCGCGCGCGCGCGGCCGGCGCACTGGTCAGTTTCGATCTCAACCTGCGTCCGGCGCTGTGGCCGCACGATAGCGAACCGCGCAAATATCTGTGGCCGGCGCTGCTGCTGGCCGACGTGGTGAAGCTCAGCGCCGAGGAATTCGCCTACCTGGCGGATGAAGGCGACGAACAGGTCGCGCTGGATCGGCTGTGGAGCGGCTGCGCGCAGCTGGTGATCGTCACCGACGGCAGCAAGCCGATGCGCTGGTTCCATCCCGACATGGAGGGCGAGCTGCCGCCATATGCAGTGAAGGTGGTGGACTCCACCGCCGCCGGCGACGCCTTTGTCGGCGGACTGCTATATCAGCTGGCCGCGCTGCCGGGCGATGCGCAACGCCTGGAAATCTTGCTGGGCGAACTGCCGCGGCTGCACGCGATCCTGCGCTACGCCGCCGCCTGCGGCGCGCTCGCGGTCACCCGCCAGGGTTCGTTCGCGGCGATGCCAACCGACGAAGAAACCCGCCAATTCATGGAGACGCACGCTTGAACGCCACCGGTCCTAACTCCCCTGATCGCGAGCGGATACCAAACTTTCGTTCGGCTGCCTTCCTGCGCTCGCACATCGCACAGACAATGGCGTTCTACCATCCGCATGCGATCGATCCGGCCGGCGGCTTCTTCCATTACTTCAAGGACGACGGCACGATCTACAACCGCTCGCACCGGCACCTGGTCAGCAGCACACGCTTTGTCTTCAACTATGCGATGGCGGCGGTGGAGTTCGACAACAGCGAGTACCTCGACGCGGCGCGGCATGGTCTGCGCTATCTGCGCGAGGTGCATCGCGATGCCGCCAGCGGCGGCTACGTGTGGACGATCCGCGACGGCCAGCCGGAAGACCGCACCAACCACGCCTACGGCGTCGCCTTCGTGCTGCTGGCCTATGCCACGGCGCTGAAGGCCGGCATCCGCGAGGCTGCGCCGTGGCTGGAAGAAACTTGGGAGTTGCTGGAAAAGCGCTACTGGGACGCCGAGGCCGGCCTGTACCGCGACCAGGCCGATGCCGCATGGCATTTCAGCGACTACCGCGGCCAGAACGCCAACATGCACATGTGCGAGGCGATGCTGGCCGCCTACCAGGCCAGCGACGATGTGCGCTACCTCGATCGCGCGCTGGCGCTGGCCGAGCACATGACGCGCCGCCAGGCCGCACTGTCGAACGGCCTGGTGTGGGAACACTACGATGTGCACTGGAAGATCGACTGGGACTTCAACAAGGACGATCCGAAGAACCTGTTCCGCCCCTGGGGTTTCCAGCCCGGCCATCAGACCGAATGGGCCAAGCTGCTGCTGATCATGGAGGCGCTGCTGCTGGAACGCGGCCGTGAGGAAAGCTGGCTGCTGCCGACCGCGCGGCATCTGTTCGACGTCGCACTGGAACGCGCCTGGGACCGCGAATACGGCGGCATCTGCTACGGCTTCGCACCCGATGGCAGCGTGTGCGACGATGACAAGTATTTCTGGGTACAGGCCGAATCGCTCGCCGCCGCCGCGCTGCTGCAGGCGCGCACCGGCCTGGATGTCTATGCCGACTGGTACGAAAAGATCTGGCGCTACAGCTGGCAGCACTTCGTCGACCACCGCTATGGCGCGTGGTACCGCATCCTCACCCGCGACAACCAGAAGATCGACGACGAGAAAAGCCCCGCCGGCAAAACCGACTACCACACCATGGGCGCCTGCTACGAAGTGCTGACCTTGCTCAGCTAAAACAACTGCACGGATGCCTCATCTCTTTTGCCCGAGTTCGTCATGAAGCAACCGTTCCTGCGTCACCCCATCGCCTGCCTGTTGCTGGCGGCCGCCTTGCCATCGTATGCCGCGTCGAACGCTGCCACCGATGCGGCACGCTTCGATCCGCTGCAGAGCTTCGCGCCGTATACGTATCCGCAGCCGGCCACTATGTATCGCTCGGCCAGCGGCCTGCCCGGCCCGGCGTACTGGCAGAACCGCGCCGACTACACGATCAAGGCAACGCTCGATCCGGCTACACGCAAGCTCAGTGGCGACGAGGTAATCAGCTATACCAACCACAGCCCGGACGATCTCGATGTGCTGTGGCTGCAGGTGGAACAGAACCGCTACCGCCGGGACGCACGCGGCGCGTTCGGTGACGATGCCTTCCCCACCGAATTCACCGAGGGCGAGCACATTGCCGCGGTCGAGGTGGACGATGGCCACGGCATGCAAGCGGCGACCTGGCTAGTCAGCGACACGCGCCTGCAGATCCACCTGCCGAACTTGCTGAAAGGCCATGGCGGCACGCTGCGCGTGCATATCCGCTACGAGTACACCGTGCCGGGCGAATTCGGCGGCCGCACCGACGTCAACGCCAGCAAGAACGGCGACATCTTCGAGATCGCGCAGTGGTATCCGCGCCTGTGCGTGTATGACGACCTGCGCGGCTGGGATACGCAGCCTTACCTCAACAGCGAGTTCTATCTCGAATACGGCGATTTCGATTATGCGATCACCGTGCCGTGGGACATGCTGGTGGTCGGCTCGGGTGAACTGCTGAACCCCGACGAGGTGCTCACCGCCACCCAGCGGCAGCGACTGGAGCAGGCGCGACACAGCGACGCGACGGTGATGATCCGCAGCACGGACGAAATCAAACAGCCATCCAGCCGTCCAAAGCAGAGCGGCACGCTGACCTGGCATTTCCGCATGAGCAACACGCGCGACGTCGCCTTCGGCGCCTCGAAGGCGTTCGTGTGGGATGCCGCGCGGATCAATCTGCCGGAGGGCAAGACCGCGCTGGCGATGTCGGCCTATCCGGTGGAAAGCGTCGGCGCCAACGCCTGGAGCCGCGCCACCGAGCACCTGAAATACGCAACCGAGCATTTTTCGCGGCAGTGGTTTCCCTACCCGTGGCCGGTGGCGATCAACGAGGCCGGCACCGCCGGCGGCATGGAATATCCGGGCATCACCTTCGACGACAAGACCGCGAAGGGCTCCGATCTGCACATGCTGATTGCGCACGAGATCGGGCACAGCTGGTTCCCGATGATCGTCGGCAGCAACGAGCGGCGCGACGCGTGGATCGACGAAGGCTTCAACACTTTCATCGACGTGTACGAGGCTGACGCCTTCAACCATGGCGAGTTCGCGCCCAAGCACGATGGCGAGTACGCGCCAGGCGGCCACCCGGGCGACGAGATGGCAAAGATCCTCGCCGATCCCGCCGCACCGGCCTTGCTCAACCCGGCCGATGCGGTACGCGAGAAGTACCGCCACCCGATGACCTATTTCAAATCCGCCTACGGCCTGGTGCTGCTGCGCGAGCAGATCATCGGGCCGGAACGCTTCGATCCGGCGTTCCGCCGCTACATTGCCACCTGGGCCTACAAGCATCCGAGCCCGTCGGATTTCTTCCGCTTCATGGCCAGCGAAACCGGCGAGGACCTCGGCTGGTTCTGGAACGGCTGGTATGCGCACAACTGGTCGTTCGACATGGCCGTGCAGAAAGTCGCGCCGATCGACGGCGACTGGCGCAAGGGCACGCTGGTGACCGTGGCCAACCTCGATCCGCTGGCGCTTCCTAATACGCTGCGGTTGAGCTACGACGATGGCAGCACGCAGGACGTGCGCATTCCGGTCGAGACTTGGTTGCAGCATCACAGCTTCACGCTGCGCGTTGCCGGTACCCGCGCCGTGAAATCCGCCACGCTCGACCCTGCGCACCAGCTGCCCGATCACGATCGTGGCAACGACAGTTTTATCGTCAAGTAGGCTGTTACGTGCATTGGCGCAGTCGCGCTTAGAGCTACCCTTTCAAGGTGTTTGGCAGGCGCGTAGTGCACCGCGACCTA
>Ga0302314_10008482_pt1 | contig 18267 bp, 20 predicted proteins | sample III_Palsa_N2_3_FD_200533 | JGI IMG/M metagenome (GOLD analysis project Ga0302314, IMG submission 200533) | Peat permafrost microbial communities from Stordalen Mire near Abisko, Sweden - III_Palsa_N2_3 | ecosystem: Environmental > Terrestrial > Soil > Palsa > Peat permafrost | place: Sweden...
GTGCTCATCACCGATTCGGAATACGAGGCGATCAAAGCGAGGATCGTCAGCAGCAGCTGATACGACGGCCGTGGATTGCATCGGCGGTCGCGCTGTCGCCAGGCGCAGGTGGTCTTACTTCGGAGGCGGGACCGGCGGCGGCCCGGCGGGCACGGCCAATGGCGCCTCGCCTGGTGCCGCCGCGGCTGGCGGCGCCGCGGGCGCTCCGGGCGTTGCATCCCCGCTGTCAGTGTCGGCGTCCGGGAATTCTTCCTCCGGCGGCGTGACGCCGCCGTTGATGAGGTATGCGCGCCGCTGCAGGTAGGCGCTGCGCAGCACCGCGTATGGATCGTAGCTGCTGTCGATGACCCGATCCAAATCGAGCAGCTGCGAGCGGCGGTTCACCACGGTGACCAGGAACAGGCTCCATTCGACAGCCTCGCTGTTGTCGAACAGCTGGACGGTTTCGATCTCATGCAGCAGGAGGTAGTCCGGCACCAGTCCCAGCGCATCGCGCACATTGGACGAGCCGAGAAACGGCAGCATCAGGTAGGGGCCGCCGTGCACGCCCCAAACGCCCAGGGTCTCGCCAAAATCAGCCAGGTGCCGGTCCAGGCCCATGCCGGTCGCCGGATCGAACAGGCCGCCGATACCGATCGTCGTGTTGACCACCAGCCGGGCGGTATCGCTGATGCCGTCGTTGAATTTGCCCTGCAGGAAATTGTTGACGATCGTGATCGGAGAATTCAGGTTGGTGATGAAATTGTTGATTCCGGTGCGCACCGTGCGCGGCGCCACCTTTACATAGCCGCGCGCCACCGGACGCAGGATGGCGTGATCGAATTTGGTATTGAATGCGAACACCGTGCGGTTGAGGCGTTCGAAACGATCGCGTGGGTCCGGCTTGCCAGCCGGCAGTGTGGCGCAACCGCCCAACCCCAGGAGCAGTGTCAGCAGCAGCAGCGCGGCGGTGCGGGGTGAGAGGGACAGGCGGCCCGTGGATTGTCGTGTGTGGGGGGCATTGCTTGGTCGCGACATGGAGCGCGAGTGTAGCAGCTTGGGCGGCGCCGATATTGCACCGCGGTGCCCGGAGACTTAGCTGCCGCTCTGCCGGCCGTGGCTTGCCTGCTGCTGCTCGCGCAGCCAGCCGCGCACTTCATCGAGGCGGGCGCGAAATCTGGCGCGCTGCACGCTGGTGAGATCGGGGGCGGCGAGGGCCAGTTCCAGCTGCTGATTGGCGAGCGCGAGCTGGCCGCCGGCCAGGTCGTATTCGGCCATGTACGCGTAGGCGTCCCCGGCATCGCCGGCGGCGCTGGCGGCGAGTGCCGTGAGCCGGATCTGGGCCGGGGAGGGGTCGACGTTGTTGAATAGATCGAGCAGCAGGTCGTGCGCCAGTTTCGGCTTGCCACTTTGCATCAGAGTCTCGGAATAGTGCACGGTCAGCGGCACATTGCGCGGAAACAGTCGCACCGAGCGCTCGAACAGGGCGAGCGAGGCGTCCATCTGTCCGGCGGCGGCCAGCGCTTGACCGAGCGCCGCATACAGCATCGTCATCTGCGGATAGGTGCTCTGCAGCTCGCGCAGCGTCAGCACCGCGCTCGCGGCGCGGCCGTGCTGCATCTGCACCAGCGCCTCGCCGTAGCGCTCCGCCGGCGTCAATTCCCGGCGGTCGCGCAGCGACGCGTAGTACTGATCCAGATGGATTTCCGGCGGCGTCACCAGCACGCGCACGCGCTCCTTGAAGAACGCGAAGCTTTGCGATTCCGGCAGCAGCTTGACCGATGGAAAGGTCGCGGCGCGGTTGCGCGCGGCGGCAATGCGATCGCTGGTAACCGGGTGGTCCACCAGCAGCGCTGGAATCCCCGCCATCGCCAGGCCCTCGACGCGTGACATCGATTCAAAGAAGGCCGCCATCTCGTTCGGATCGAAGCCCGCCCCGGACAGCAATTCGATGCCGACCGCGTCAGCCTCGATTTCCTGACCGCGGGTGTAGTTGATGCTCTGCTGCAAGGCGACGGCTTGGCTCATGGCGATGGCGCCTTCCATGGCCTGGCCGCCGGCGCCGCTGGCGGCGCCGATCAGAATCGCCGCCAGGAGCGCTGCCGTGGACGCGAGCGACATGCGGCTTTGCGCCAGGTAGCCGCGGGCGATGTGGCGCTGGACCACGTGGCCGGTCTCGTGGGCAATGACGGCGGCCAGTTGCGACTCATTGTCCGTGAGCAGGATCAGGCCGCTGTTGATGCATATGAACCCGCCAAAGGTGGCGAAGGCGTTGATCACCGGTTCGCGCAGGACAGAATATGTAAAATTCTGCCCCTCATCATGGGCCTGGGATGCCAGCCGCATGCCGAGCTGCTGGATGTAGTCCGTCGCCTCGGCATCCTCCAGGATCATGTTCTGATCGCGCATCTCGCGCATGGCCATGCGGCCGACCTGATACTCGTCCGCCTTGCTGATCATGGCATTGGCGGGGCCGCCCAGGTCCGGCAGGCTGGTGCCGATGGAGGCCGTGCTGGGGGCGAAGTTGGCCGTGGCGCCGGAGTCGGCGGCCGCAGCCCAGCTGGCCGTGACGGTCAGCAGGCAGCCGAGCAGGACGGCGTGGGTGCGGGGCATAACTTCCAGGGACATCAATGCTTTGTACTCTACTTCAGACCCGGCTGCAGGCGCTAAGGTTCCGCGCCGCAATTGGCGCCAGCCCCTAGAGCGCCTCGGAGGCGAAATCCGCGAGCCGTGAGCGCTCGCCGCGCACCAGCGTGATATGTCCAGAGTACGGCCAGCCCTGGAAACGGTTGACAACATAGGTCAGCCCACAGGTGGTCTCGGTCAGGTAGGGCGTATCGATCTGCGCGATATTGCCCAGGCACACCAGCTTGCTGCCCGGACCGGCTCGCGTTACCAGCGCCTTCATCTGCTTGGGGGTCAGGTTCTGTGCCTCATCGAGGATGATGAAACGGTTGAGAAATGTGCGCCCGCGCATGAAATTAAGCGAGCGGATCTTGATGCGGTTGCGCAGCAGATCGTTGGTGGCTGCGCGGCCCCAGTTACCGCCCTCGTCGCTGCGCGTGAGCACCTCCAGGTTATCCATCAGGGCGCCCATCCAGGGCTCCATCTTCTCCTCTTCGGTGCCGGGCAGGAAGCCGATGTCCTCGCCGAGCGGCACGGTCACGCGCGTCATGATGATCTCGACGAAGCGGTTGCGCTCGAGCGTCTGCGCCAGGCCGGCGGCCAGCGCCAGCAGGGTTTTGCCGCTGCCGGCCGGCCCGAGCAGCGTGACGAAGTCGATCTCCGGATCCATCAGCAGATTGAGCGCGAAGTTCTGCTCCCGGTTGCGCGCAGTGATGCCCCAGACGCTGTGGCGCTCGCTGCGAAAATCGCGCGCCAGTTCCAGCGTGGCCGCCTCGCCGTCCACCGCCCGCACGATGGCTTCGATGCCCTGCGGTCCGGCTTCGTAGACGAACACATTGGGACGCCAGGAGCCGGCGGCCGGCCCGCTGACCTGATACCAGGTGCGGTCACCCTCCTTCCAGGAGCGCATGTCCTTGCCGTGCCGCTCCCAGAAATCCACCGGCAATGCTTCGACGCCGGTGTAGAGCACATCGGCGTCTTCGATGGTCTTGTCGCTGTAGTAGTCCTCGGCATGCACGCCGACGATCGCCGCCTTGATGCGCAGGTTGATGTCCTTCGACACCAGTGCGACGCGCGCTCGCGGCTCCTGTCGCTGCAGCGACAGCGTCTGCCCGAGAATCAGGTTGTCGACGCCGACCCCAGGCAGGGTTGCGGGCAGCCCGCCGGCGAGTTCGCGTGTCTGGAAGAACAGCCGGCCGGCCGGCGCCTTCTTGCCGTGATTGCTGCTATAGCTTGCGGGTATGATCAGCCCGGCATCGATCTGCTCCTTGGTGACGCCGCGCATCATGTCATCGAGAAAACGGCTGACCTGGCGTGCGTTGCGTGAGGCCTCGGACAGACCTTTTTTATTTGCGTCCAGCTCCTCGAGCACCACCATGGGCAGATAGATGTCGTGCTCTTCGAAGCGAAAGATCGCCGTCGGATCGTGCATCAGTACGTTCGTGTCGAGCACGAACAGGCGGCGCGCGGCGGTTCTCACAACGCTTGCGCCGCTTCGAGGACCTCGAGCGCGTGGCCGTCGACCTTGAGCTTACGCCACTGATGTCTGAGTATGCCCCGGGCATCGAGCAGGAAGGTACTGCGCTCGATTCCCATGACTTTGCGTCCGTACATGTTCTTCTCGCGGATCACGTCGAAACGATTGCAGACCAGACTGTCTGCATCTGAAAGCAACGCGAACGGAAAGGCCATCTGGGCGCGGAATTTCTCGTGCGAGGCCACGCTGTCGCGCGAAATGCCGACAATCGTGACCCCGGCGCGCTCGAAGCGCGGCGCCAGGGCAGCGAATTGCCGGCCTTCGAGCGTGCAACCCGGTGTGTTATCGCGCGGATAGAAATACAGCACCAGCTTGTGACCGCGGGCATCCCTGAGGCGCCAGATGGCGCCGCCGGTCGATGGCAGCGAGAAGTCCGGCACGGCCTTTCCCACGGTGACGGGACCGCGGCGCGTGGCCGTGCGTCCGGCGGTCGCCGTGCTGCTCGCGGTGCGTGCGGCGGGTCGCCCTTTGCTGGCTGCGCTCATGATTTGACCGGCTCGAGAATCGCATCGAGGTTCAGCGAATCGCAGAAATCCATAAACTCCTCGCGCAGCTGCGCGACGTGCAGTTTCCCGGGCACATTGATCACGATCTGCACTGCGAACATCGGCGCGCCGGTATGCGCCGCGGCATAGCTGCGAGTCGAGACCTCGCAGATGTCGATGCCGCGACTGGCGAAGAAGCCCGACAGGCCGGCGACAATGCCGGTCTGGTCCAGGCTCACGATGTCCACCGAGTAAGGCAGCATGTCGGCGCGCGCCGCCCTGGGTTCGGTGCGCTTCACATGCACGCTCAGAGCAGCGGTCTCGGCCAGGCGCGCGAGCTCCGATTCGATACGGGCGAGCGTATGCCAGTTGCCGCTGACCAGCAGCAGCATCGCGAACTCCGAGCCCAGCGCCGCCATCCGACTCTCGGCGATGTTGCCGCCGCAGTCGCTGATGACGCGGGTCAGCTCATGGACCATGCCGGTTCGGTCGTTACCGATGGCGGAGACGGCGAGATGCTGTTTCATTGGATCGGTAGTCACGGTTCTGGGCCGGCAGTGTACCGGGACTCGCGCGGCTTGCGAACGCCGGCTTGCTTCTGGTCAGTCGGGCCCCGTAACATCGCCGGCCCGTCACACAATCGAGCACCGATATGTTCTCCGGCAGCCTGGTCGCGATAGTCACGCCGATGCACGCGGATGGCGGCATCGACTGGCCGGGTTGGGAACGTCTGCTCACGCTGCATCTGGAGGCTGGCACGAGCGGCATCCTCGTGGGCGGCACCACCGGCGAATCGGCGACCATCAGCGATGCGGAGTTGATGGCATTGGTCGAACGCGCGCGGCCGCGCCTCAATGGACGCGCGGCGCTGCTCGCCGGAGCCGGCACCAGCAGCACAGCGACGACGCTCGAGCGTGCGCGCCGCCTGTCGGCCGCAGGAATCGATGGCCTGGTGGTCGTGACCCCGGCCTACAACAAGCCGACACAGGAGGGCCTGTATCGGCATTTCGAGGCCGTCGCCGCTGCCGCCACCGTTCCGGTGGTGCTGTACAACGTGCCTTCGCGCACCGCGGTCGACCTGCTGCCGGCGACGGTGGCACGACTATCGAAACTGTCGCGCGTGGTCGCGGTCAAAGAAGCGGTGGCATCGATGGAGCGGGTGCGCGAACTGGTCGCAACGACCGGCGCGCAATTCACGGTGCTCTCCGGCGATGATGCGACCGCCGCCCAGGCGATGCTCAATGGCGCGCGAGGAGTGATTTCGGTGACGGCGAATGTGGTGCCCAAGGCGATGGCGGAGTTGAGCGCTGCGGCGATACGCGGCGATCACGCCGCCGTCGAGCATCTGGATGCGCCGCTGCGCGCGTTGCACGAAGCCTTGTTTCTGGAGCCCAATCCAATACCGGTGAAGTGGGCGCTGAGCGAGCAGGGCCTGATCGGGTCTGGTATCCGGCTGCCGTTGACGGAGCTCTCCGAGCCCTTGCGCCCGCGCCTGCGCGCCGCCCTCGATGCCGCGCGGGGTCGGCCGCCCCTGGCGCAGGCGAAGTCGGCGTGACGGCGTCGCAGTTCCGCCCGCGCGCCGCGCCCGGCGCGCTGCTGGTTTGCGCGGTGACGATGCCGCTGCTGTCCGGGTGCACCCTGTACAACCGGGTGTTTCATCACAACGGCGGTAAGGTGTTCGTTGGCTGTAGTGAGCATCCGTTCGCCGGCCACACCGATTCGCGACCGCCGCTGCAGGTGCCCGAGGGCCTGAGCGCGCCGGATACGCGCAACGCCGTCAAGATCCCCGCCCTCAACACCCCCGAGCGCCAGCGCGCCAAGACTGAGCCATGTCTGGCGCAGCCGCCCAATTTCTTCGCTCAGCCGCTGCCGCTGCTGCAGCCCACCAAGGGCAAGGGCAAAGGCAAGCCGCCCGCGGCCGCGCCGGCTCCGGCTATGCCAGCTCCGGCCACACCAGCCCCTGACTCACCGAATCCGCCAACGGCCAGTCCAGCCACGCCAGCCAGCCCGTCGCTGCCCGGCCTCCCGGCGCAACCGCCGGCGACGTCGCCGACGCAGGCGCCCACGCCGCCGCCGACACAGGCGCCCACGCCGACACCCACGCCGCCCAAGGACGCCGGGCCGGCCGCCGATGACACGCCGCCGGGCTGAGGGTGGACTTCAGGCGATTCCGCGGTACCCGGGTAGGCGCTTGGTCGAGACGGTTGTTAGAATTCCAGCGCTGGTCTCAGACGGCCGCAGGTGGCGGCTCCGGGGCTGACGATCAACCTTAAGAGATACCTGTAACACATTGAATGGAGAGGTGGCCGAGCGGTCGAAGGCGCTGGACTGGAATTCCAGTAACATCTTCACGGGTGTTCGTGGGTTCGAATCCCACCCTCTCCGCCACAGGTCCACGGTGATCCGCGCCGGTTCCTTCGCGACGACTTACCGTGAACCCCGTCAGGCCCGGAAGGGAGCAGCGGTAACGGCTCGGTCGGGTGCCGAAGTTTAGACTGGTGCGGATCACCTCCCGCTTTTCCTTGAGACTCTTTGGGATCGCATGACCGCTTATACCGCACTGGCTCGTAAATGGCGGCCACACAGTTTTGCCGAAATGACCGGGCAGGAACACGTGCTGCGCGCCCTCGCCAATGCGCTGGCGAGCGGCCGGGTGCATCACGCGTTTTTGTTTGCCGGGACCCGCGGCGTGGGCAAGACCACGGTCGCGCGCATTCTGGCGAAATGCCTCAACTGTGAGTGCGGTGTGAGCGCGACGCCTTGCGGCGAATGCGCCAGCTGCCGGGAGATCGACGCGGGCCGCAGCGTCGATCTGATCGAGGTCGATGCAGCCTCGCGAACGCGGGTGGACGATACGCGCGAGCTGCTCGATAACGTGCAGTACGCGCCCACACGCAGCCGCTACAAGATCTACCTGATCGATGAAGTCCACATGCTGTCAGCGCACTCTTTCAATGCGCTGCTCAAGACGCTGGAAGAACCCCCGCCGCACGTCAAATTCCTGCTCGCGACCACCGATCCGCAGAAACTACCCGTCACGGTGCTGTCGCGTTGTCTGCAATTCAATCTCAAACGCCTCTCGGTCGCCCTGATCAGCTCGCGGCTCACGTATATCCTGCAGGCTGAGCAGATCGCGTTCGAGCCGGCAGCCGTACAGCTGCTCGCTCAGGCCGGCGACGGCAGCCTGCGCGACGCGTTGTCGCTGCTCGACCAGCTGCTGGCCTTCGGCAATGGCAACGCGCTGGAAGCCGACGCGCGCGCGATGCTCGGTACGGTCGAGCGCGACCACGTGCTGCGCGTCGTCGAGCTGCTGGCGGCCGGGCATGCCGCGCCGCTGCTCGACTACGCGCGCGCGCTCGATGAGCGCGCGCCCGACTACGCGCAATTGCTCGATCAGCTCGCAGCCCTGCTCGAGCGCGTAGCGCTCAAGCAGCTGGTACCCGGCTTCGAAGGCGATGAGCTGCACCCCGCGGAGCTGCTCGAGCGCCTGGCGGCGCGCATTGGCGCCGAGGACCTGCAGCTGTACTACCAGACGGCGATCCTGGGCCGCCGCGATCTGGCGCTGGCGCCCGATGCGAGGACGGGCTTCCGGATGACCTTGATCCGCATGCTGGCATTCCGGCCGGCGTCCGCGCCGGGCGCGCTTGCCGCGCCGCCCGTCGCGGCGTCTGTGCGCCCGGGTGCTGCGGCGCCGTCGGCGACGAGCAGCAGCGCGCCGGAGGAACAAGCGGCCGCTGCCGGCTCGGGCGGAGCGGCGGCGGTGGCCGGGACGAGCGATGCCGCACCACCGACCCTCTCGACGCTGTCCGCCCCGTCCGCGACACCGGCGACGTTGGGGCCGCTGGATTGGTCCGCGATTGTCGCGGGGCTGGAGCTGCAGGGCATGGCGCGCCAACTGGCCAGCAATTGCGCACTGCTGGGGCGTGAAGGGGCCGTTGTCCGGCTGGCGCTCGATGCGCGCAGCGCCTCGCTGCGCACGCGGGTGCTCGAGGATAAGCTGGCGCAGGCGCTGTCGCGCTATTTCGGTGGCACGGTGCGGTTGCAGATCGAGGTGCGCGATGACGCGCACGAGACGCCGGCGCGCTCGGCGGAGCGCATCGAGGCGCAGCAGCGCACACAGGCGCAAATGGCATTCGAGTCCGATCCGATTGTGGGAACATTTAAAGAGCGCTTTGGCGCCAGCGTGCTGCCGGAATCGGTGCGGCCCGCAAAACCGCTCGAGTGAGGTGATCCGTGGCTAACATGAACCAATTCGTCAAACAGGCGCAGGCCCTGCAGGCCAACATGCAGAAGGCGCAGGCCGAGATCGCCGGTCTCGAGGTCACCGGCGAGTCCGGCGGCGGCATGGTCAAGGTGGTGATGACCGGGCGACACGAGGTCAAGCGGGTACAAATCGAGCCGTCGATCATCGGCGATGATCGCGAGATGCTCGAGGACCTGATCGCCGCTGCCATCAACGATGCGGTGCATCGGCTCGAGAGCGCCTCACAGGCCAAGCTGTCGGCCGCGATGGGTGGTCTGTCACTGCCGCCAGGCGTCAAGCTGCCGTTCTGAAGCGGGCGCTGCGCCGACGATGAAGCATTCGCCCGCTCTGGCGGCCCTGATCGAAGCGCTGCGCACCCTGCCCGGCGTTGGACCGAAGAGTGCGCAGCGCATGGCTTTTCACCTGCTGCAGAACGGGCGGCCGGCCGGGCGCGTGCTGGCCAACTCGCTGACTGTGGCGCTGGACTCGGTGGGCCACTGCGGCCGGTGCCACATGTTGACCGAAGGGGCGCTGTGCGCGATCTGCGCCAACCCACAGCGTGATGCCTCGCTGGTGTGCCTGGTCGAGTCGCCGGCCGACGTGGTGGCGATCGAGCAGTCCGGCGGCTATCGCGGGCATTACTTTGTGCTCATGGGACATCTCTCGCCGCTCGACGGCATCGGTCCCGAGGAGCTCGGCGTTCGGGATTTCGAGGCGCTGCTGGATCGCGGCGGTGTGACCGAGGTCATTCTCGCGACCAACCCCACGGTCGAAGGCGAGGCCACGGCGCACTTCTTTTCCGAGCTGCTGCGTGCGCGCGGGGTGGCGGCGAGCCGCATTGCCCATGGTGTGCCGGTGGGCGGAGAACTGGAGTACGTCGATGGCGGCACGCTGGCACATGCGATGGCCGGGCGCCACGCATTGACCTGAGGCACCACGCCGGCGGGCCACCACGGCCAGTCAGCGCCGCCGGCGATCGCCCCCGGCGACCCGTTCAGCGCTCAGTCGCTCATAAAGGCGGCGCAGGCGACGGTAGCTCTCATAGCGTCGGGGGCTGAAACCCGCTCCGCAGGCTGCGCGCACGGCGCAATCGGGTTCTTGCAAATGGCGGCAGTCGGCGAAGCGGCACCGCGGCGCCAGGGCTGCGATCTCGCGGAAGCCCAGGTCGGAGGGATCGAGACGCTCGATCGCCGGCGCAAAATCGCGCACGCCCGGGGAGTCGATGATCTGCCCGCCGCCCGGCACTTCGTACAGACGAGTCGCGGTGGTGGTATGGCGGCCTTCATCGTCGCGGATCAGCTCGCCGATGGGCGCATCGCTGGCGGGCACGAGCTGGCGCAGCAGCGATGATTTGCCCACCCCGGATTGACCGACCAGCATCGCGGTCTGATCCGGCAGGCATGCCGACAGCTCGTCCATCGAGGTCTGCTGGCGGGCCGAGACGCGCAGGCAGCGGTAGCCGGCGGCCCCGTAGGCAGCCAACTCCTGCGCGACCTCGGCGTCGACCGGCAGCTCCGATTTGTTCAGCAGCACCGCCGCCGCCAGGCCCCCGCATTGCGCCGCGCACAGGTAGCGATCTACCACAAAGAAATCCGGCCTGGGCAGCGGTGCAACGACCACCAGCAGCAGTGATAGATTGGCGGCGATGAGCTCGCTGCCGCCGCGGGCATTGGTGCGATAAAGCGCGCTCGTGCGCGGCTCGACCGCGATCACGTTAACTTCATCGTGGCGGGCATCGAGTTCGCACTGCACGAAGTCGCCGCAGACTATCGACAGCTCGCGGCGTGCGGGGCGCGCCACGGCTTCGCGACCGTCTGCGGTGCGCACGTGCAGCAGTCGGCGATGTGTGACAGTGACTCGGGCGACCGGCATTCCTTGCTATGATGCCCTAACTGTCGCGGTGACGAGGCGCTATGGCGAATCACGAGTACCTGATCTGGATCGACCTGGAGATGACCGGGCTGATGCCGGACACCGATCAGATCATCGAGATCGCCACGGTGCTCACCGACAACCACCTCAACGTCGTCGCCGAGGGCCCGGATCTGGTGATCCAGCAGCCCGAAGAGGTCCTGGCGCGCATGGATGCCTGGAACCAGCGCCAGCATGCCAGCTCCGGCCTACTGTCACGGGTACGTGCGAGCCGCATGACGGTCACCGAGGCCGAGCGCCAGACGCTGTTGTTCCTGAGCACTCATGTGCCGCCCGGCATGTCGCCGATGTGCGGTAACAGCATCTGCCAGGACCGGCGCTTTCTGGCACGGTTAATGCCAGAGCTCGAGCGGTTCTTCCATTACCGCAATCTCGACGTCAGCACCCTGAAGGAGCTCGCACGGCGCTGGATGCCCGCGATGGCCAGTGGCTGCTCGAAGCAGTCGGCGCATCTGGCACGCGCCGACATCCACGAATCCATCAATGAGCTGCGCTATTACCGCGAGCACATGTTCGTCAAGCCCTGAAGGGGCCGGCACGCGGCGGCGGCCCGCCGCCGGGCGGTTGCGAGAACCACGGCACTAAATCGATCCATGGCTGCGGCTTTGCCAAAGCCGCGCATGCTATAGTCGATGCATGCTCTGCGAAGCCGACATCCAGGTGTCATGGCGGGCGCGTCCCCGGGGATTTGTCGCGCTGATGAGCCTGTACGAGAGCAATTACCTGCGCTTCCTGCATCTGGCGGGCGATCCGACGCGCCTGTCCGGAACGCTGGTCTCGCGTGTCGATGGCGACTGCGAGCTGCGTTTGTCGGTGCTCGAGCACATGCCCTATACCAGCACGCTGACGCTGACGTACCTATTACCGTCGGGTGACAACGGCCCCGTCGAACGGCTGCCGGACCTCAGGTTGCGCGCCTATCACGACGCGCGGCTGCTCGAGGCGGATCAGTTCCGGCAGCAGCAGCCGAAGGAACATAACACCAGGCGGCAGGACCCCCGCAAGGGGGAACGTGAACTGCATCAGCGTTGGACTCGCAACATGATGCTAAATAAGTGGCTGGAATACTGCGTAGGGCGGGGCCACAGGTTCACGACCTAGGGCTTTTCACCAACGGCTCGCGAACGGTGGCCCGTGCGCATCATGGCGCCACTCATGAAGCTGATCTCACAACTGGGTTTCCTGCGGCTCGGTGCGGACACGAACAAGCTCGAGGTCGACGATGACCGCGTGCTGCATCTGTTTCGTAATCGCGCCGAACTGAAGAAATCCCATATCTCGCTGCAGGATGAAGTGCAGCGCCTGAAGGATCGGGTCAAGCAGCAGGAAGGCGCGACCGCGCGCGTGCAGGAAATGCTGCAGGGCCTGGAAGGCCGCCTGTCGCAACCCGAGTCGGCCTATCCGACCCTGGTGTTCTATCAGCTGCGCGAACTATGGAATCTGGGCCGCACTCTGCTCACGCAGTTCGTGGCCGAACTCGCCGCGCAGCAGGAAGAGCGCGAGCGCCGCGCTTTCTTCGCCGAGCACAACCGCGAGCAGTTCGGACGCCGCCAGGGCATTGAAGCCAAATTGCGCGAGGCGGAAAATCGTGCCGTGACTGCGCGCGACGCGGTCGCGCAGATCGAACAGGAGCTGGCGCGCCTGCGGCAGATCTGGCATTTCTTCAAACGACGCACCCTGCGGCAACGCCTGCAGACCGCCAGCCTGCAGTCGATGCTGTGCATGCAGGATCTGGAGACCGCTCGCGGTGTGCGCGATGCGCTCGACGCTGAGCCGACGCCGGAATTCGGCGGCCTGTCGATCGACGCGCGCCGGGCCATCAACCAGGCGACCATCGCCTATGCGCAGCTGCTGGTCGAGCGCCTGGCGCGCACACCCCTGATGGAGCTGGCGCGCGCGGCCTCCGGCAGGCGTGAGCCGCCGCGCGACGAATATGGCGATCGCGCGCGCTGTGAGGCCACGATGGCGGCGATCGTCAATGGACGGGGGTTGCTGCAGCAGCGCGGCACACTGTCGCAGGAGATCAAGCAACGCTCGGAGCGCATGCGGGAATTGGCGAAATACCGTGGTGCGGGCGAGACGGTGCCCACGGCCGAGAGTCTCGCCAGCGCGGTCGACGGCTCCAAGGTCCTGGCCGACGACCTGTGGGAGATCTTCCGCGTGCTGCTGCGCTGAAGCGCAGCCGGACCGAAGCCGCTTACTGGCCCCCTGCCGCCGGGACTTGCTGTGCGACCGCCGGTGCATTGCGGCTGAAATCGCTCGCGACGGCGTCGGCCATGATATCGCTCGCCTGCGCCAGGATCACATCCGGCTCGTCGCTGATGCTGATGTCGTCGACCGCCTTCCACGGCGGCAGGCCGTCGGCGCCGCGGCGCGTGTTTTCCTGCGTCAGGCGGGCCAGGTCCTGCGCCGTGCGCTGCTGCTGGCGCTTCTTCAGATTGAGCGACAGCGTCTTCTCATTGCGTGCGCTGTCGAGGGAGGTCAGGCTCGCGAGCAGCCACTGATAATCCGCGTTGTGCATGGCGCGATCGTTTTCTTCACCCGCCAGCGTCTGCACCAGGCTTGGCTCGGGCACCAGGGCGTGGAACGGCACCGACGCAATCCGGTCCCAGGGCAGAGCGTGTTCGAGTACGCTCTCGCCGACATCGTCACTGCTGATCGGCGATGGTAGAACGATGTCGGGCACGACGCCGCGCAGCTGCGTGCTCTCGCCGGTGATGCGATAGAACTTGCCGATCGTCACCGTCACCTGGCCTTCGGTTGGCCGCGCGGACCAGCGATCGAGCGGAATCACGCTCTGTACAGTGCCCTTGCCGAACGTGGTCTGGCCGATGATCACGCCACGGTGGAAATCCTGAATCGCCCCGGCGAAGATCTCGGAGGCCGAGGCGCTGGTGCGGTCCACCAGTACCGCCAGCGGACCGGAATACGCCTGCCCCGGATCCGGTTCATCCAGGACTTCGAGCTGACCGGCGGTGTCCTTGAGTTGCACCACGGGTCCGTGACTGATGAACAGGTGCGTCAGCCCGATCGCCTCGGGCAGATAGCCGCCGCCGTCGCCGCGCAGGTCGAGCACCAGGGCGTCGATACCGCCACCGGCGGCAAGCGCCTGCAACAGACGGCGTACATCGTGGGTGGTGCTGCGATTGTTGGCGTCGCCGCCACTGGCCGCGTCCATGTCGTTATAGAAGCTCGGCACGGTGATGATGCCGACCTTGTAGGTATGGCCGTTGCGCTGGATCTGTCGCACTTCCTTCTTGGCGGCCTGCGCCTCGAGCGTCACTTTGTTGCGCGTGAGCTCGACGATGCGCTCCGCGGTGCCGGGTGTAGCCCCGGCGGGCAGGATCTGCAGCCGCACGACGGTGCCGACCTTGCCGCGGATCTGCTGCACGACATCATCCAGGCGCCAGCCGATCACGTCGGTCATGGGTCCGTCGTGGCCCTGGGCGACGCCGGTGATGCGATCATTGGGCTTGATGCTGCCGTCGGCCGCGGCCGGACCGCCGGGCAGGATGTTGGTGACGCTTATGAGGTCGTCGGTGAGCTGCAGCGAGGCGCCGATGCCCTCGTAGCTCAGGCTCATCTGAATGCGATACTCCTCCGAGCTGCGCGGCGAGAAATAATTGCTGTGCGGGTCGTAGACGGCGCAATAGGCGTTCATCAGCGACTCGAACACGTCCTCGGGCGAAATCTTGTCGAGCCGGGAGAGCACGCGCTGGTAGCGCTTGCGCAGCAGCTCGGCGGTGTCGGCCCAGTTCTTGCCCGTCAGCATCAGGGAGACGGCGTCGTTCTTGACACGCAGGCGCCACAGCTCGTCCATTTCCGCCTGCGTGGCCGGCCAGGGCGTATGCTCGCGATCGAAGGTGTAGTTCTCGTCGGCGCTCCAGTCCGGCTCGGTGTCCAGCAGTTTGAGCGCGTAGTTCATGCGCTCGCGATTGCGCTGCTGGAACACGTTGAAGATCAGGTAGGCCGGATCCATTTCGCCGGTATGGATCATCTCGCCGAACTTGGTGCGCCAGCGCTCGAATCCGCTGACGTCGCTGGCCAGAAAATAGCTGTGCTGGCCATCGAGCGCCGACAGAAAGCGCTCGAACACCTGCGGCGAGAATTTGTCGTCGATCACGATATGGCGATAGTGATTCTGCTCGAGAATGCTGGCGATGCGCGGGGCGAGCAGCCGCTCCTGCGGCGTCGGTCCCAGGGCCCCTTCCGGCAGCAGACCGGTTGCGGCCGGCGCGCCGGTGGAGCTGGCGGCGGACAGTACCAGCAACCCCAGGGCGGACAATGCGATGGGCGCCAGGAGCTTGCGCCGGCGAGGTGGCGTGTGCGACATGCTGCGTGAGGAACCTTGCAAGAGCTAGACTGCCAACAAGTCTGACATCTTTGCGCACCGGATGGCAGTCGCGCGGTGATTCGAGCGGCCAGGGGGCCAAAACAGGAGAAATGGCATGCGGCCGATGGCGGTACTGATCGGCATCATCATGGGTTCGGCGATCGCCATGACAGTGTCCCTGACCATGAGCGCGATCGTGTTCCTACTGCTGCCTGAATACTCGGCCCGGCTGGCGCCCGAGCGGCTGCCGCTGCTCAAAGGGCTCGCCTGGTCGTACGGCCTGGCGGCGGTCGGTGCGCTGAGTTTCGTCGGTGAATTGCGGCATTGGCGCTGGCGCTACGGCGCGCAGATCCTGCTCGCGGCGATGCTGATCGCCCTGGGGATCATGTACTGGCCCTGAGGCTGCGGGGTCAAGGCGAGCTCCGCTGGCGCTCAGTCCCCCGCCGGCAGCCGGCACGACATCAGGCGCGGCGCCGCTTGCTCCAGACATCGCTCTGGGCGCTGCCCAGGCGGCTGTCGTAGGGATTCGCTCCACCCGACGGGCGGGCATTGACGCCGGTGCCATTGTCGGTCACCAGCCCCAGAGTGATCTCCTTGAACACTTGATCGCGCGGGCGCGGCGCCCGCTGTTCGAAGGCTGGAATTCGCCAGTGATTTTCAGGTGCATGCCGCATAGGTAGCGTCCAGATGAGCGCGCTGCGCGCCCGGTATTTCCTCTGGAGCAGGATCGCACGGTGGTGGATTTTCTGTGCGGCAGTACCGCCGGATCTGTGACGGCAATCACGGCCGACGGCGCGAGCGGTTCAGTTATGTAACAAGCGGCGGGCGCCGCGCAGCAGCCAGACGAACAGGTACGGTCCCAGGGCGACAAACCACTCGGCTTGCGAGCCGCCAAGCAGTCCGCCGATGAAATCATGCCATAGGGCAAATAAGCTGCCGTGCGCGTAGGGACCCAGGGCGATGCGCCCGGCGGCGAAGATCAGACACGGCATCACCACCACGCCGATGCCGAGGCAGGCCGCCAGCGTCAGCAGCTCGCGCGATACACCGGTCGCGCCGCGACGGAAGTCCCAGAAGCGGCGCAGTTGCTCGTTCACGTCCAATCCTTAAAAAAATGGCCCCAGGGCTGCCCGCGGCCTTTAGGCATAATAGCGGGCACATGGAGAAAATCAGAGCGGCAGTGGTGGGCGTGGGCTACCTGGGACGCTTCCACGCCCAGAAATACGCGCAGCTCGGGGACTGCAGCCTGGTCGGCGTCGTGGACCAGCAGCCCGAGACCGCCGCGCGGGTGGCCGCCGAGGTACGGTCAACCGCCTACCCGGATTTCCACGCACTGCTCGGCCGGGTAGACGCCGTCAGCGTCGTCACGCCGACGCCGACGCACTTCCACATCGCGCGCGCGTTCCTCGAAAGTGGTGCTCATGTGCTGGTCGAGAAGCCCATGACCGAGAGTGCCGTCGAGGCGGAACGGCTGATCAGCGCGGCGCGACAATACGGCCGGGTGCTGCAGGTGGGGCACCTCGAGCGCTTCAATCCGGCCATCCTGGCCGCCGAATCGCTGCTATCGCGGCCGCGATTCATCGAGTGCCACCGGCTGGCGCCGTTCAAGGAGCGCGGCACCGACGTCAATGTCGTGCTCGACCTGATGATCCACGACATCGATCTGGTGCAGATGATCGTCGGTAGCCCGGTGGCGGCCCTGGATGCCATCGGCACGCCGGTGTTCTCCCAGGAGATCGATATCGCCAATGCGCGCCTGCGCTTTGACAGCGGCTGCGTCGCCAACGTGACCGCCAGCCGCGTGAGCCTGAAGACCGAGCGCAAGCTGCGCGTGTTCCGCGACGATGCCTACCTGTCCATCGACCTGCAGCAGAAGATTTTGACGGTCATTCGCAAGCGCGTGGGGCCGGTGGCCGAGGGGCAATTGCCGGTGCAGATCGAAGAACAGTCCTTCGATCAGGGCGACGCGCTGCTGGCCGAGATCCAGTCGTTCATCGCCGCCATACGCGGCGAGCGGCAGGTGCTGGTCAGTGGTGAGGACGGGTTGCGCGCGCTGCGCACTGCGATCGCCATCACCGAGCGCGTGCGGGGCGACGCCGCGGCTGCGGGAGCGCTCGCTTGAGCCGCGGCGCGCGCCCGGTGACGGTCGCGGCGACGCAATTCGCCTGTGGCTGGGACTTGCCCGCGAACCTGGATCGCGCCGAGCGCCTGGTGCGGGAAGCTCATGCCCGTGGCGCCCGGATCATCCTGTTGCAGGAGTTGTTTGCGACGCCGTATTTCTGCATCGAACAGGATCCACGGCATCTGCAGCTCGCCGAGAGCGCCGATGACAGCCCCTTGCTGCGGCGTTTCGGCGCTCTTGCGGCGGAACTCGAGGCGGTGCTGCCGATCAGCTTCTTCGAGCGCGCGGGCAATGTCTATTTCAATTCGCTCGCCATGTTCGATGCCGACGGCCGGCGGCTCGGCATCTATCGCAAGTCGCATATCCCGAACGGCCCGGGCTATCAGGAGAAGTTCTATTTCGCCCCCGGCGACACCGGCTTTCGCGTCTGGGATACCCGCTACGGCCGCCTCGGCGCTGGCATCTGCTGGGACCAATGGTTTCCCGAGAGTGCGCGCATCATGGCGCTGATGGGCGCCGAAATGCTGCTGTATCCGACCGCCATCGGCAGCGAGCCGCCGCCGGCATCGCCGGTGGACTCGCGGCGGCACTGGCAGCGCACGCAACAGGGGCACGCCGCCGCCAACCTGATGCCGCTGATTGCGAGTAACCGCATCGGTACCGAGTATTCGCTGCACAATCCGCAGGCGCTGCACATTCGCTTCTATGGCTCATCGTTCATCGCCGATGCCGCCGGCGCCCTGGTGGCCGAGGCGGCAGAGGATGACGAGGCGGTGATTACCGCCAGCTTCGACCTGGAGCAACTGCGCCACGCGCGCGACAACTGGTTCGTATTTCGCGATCGCCGGCCCGACCTGTACGCGCCGCTGGGCAGTTACAGCGGGCGCTGAGTCGCGGCGCCGCGGCGGGCCGCCGGCACTACCGGCGCAGCGCAAGAAATACAACAATATGTATCATGGGTCATCCATTTGCGGTACGAACAGTAATGAAAATATACTGCGCGCCATCGCG
>Ga0302314_10008483_pt1 | contig 18266 bp, 18 predicted proteins | sample III_Palsa_N2_3_FD_200533 | JGI IMG/M metagenome (GOLD analysis project Ga0302314, IMG submission 200533) | Peat permafrost microbial communities from Stordalen Mire near Abisko, Sweden - III_Palsa_N2_3 | ecosystem: Environmental > Terrestrial > Soil > Palsa > Peat permafrost | place: Sweden...
GTGGGCGACCGGGTCCAGCGGCAGCTCCGCCGCCTCGGTCAGGCGCTCCAGCGCCACCTTCGCCGCGTCGTCGTCGCCGAACAGGGTGGCCGCGAGGGTGAGGATCTGGGCGTGGGCCAGCAGGGCGACGGCCTGCAGCCGCCGGTCGCCCGCGGCCAGGGTGCGGGCGCGCAGCACGGCGGAGGCGGCGCGGCCGAGGGTCTCCACCTCGCCGGTGCGCCGGGCGATCTCGCGCAGGATGGCGGCGTGGGCCAGGAAGGCGTGGGCCGCCTCGCCCTTGCCCGCGCGGTGGGCCGAGAGGCCGGAGCTCGCCGCCTCGGCGCGGAGCGCGCCCAGGGGCAGGAGCTGCATCAGGGTCGGGTCGGCGGCGGGCCGGTCTCCCGAGGCGAAGCCCGAGAACAGGCTGACCAGGGGATGGGCCGAAGGGCCCTGCGCGTTGCGGCGGCCCGCATCTCTGCCGAAATGGATCAAGATAGACCTCCCGAACCCGTCCCGCCCCGGCACATCCGGGCGGCGTTCAGGAACAACGGGGCAAAGCGGGCGCCGCTCCGCCCGCGGGCCGTTTTTGATGCGGCGCCGTCATCTTGGATCGCGAGGCGCCCCCATGTTAGGACTGCGGTGCCGGCGGCGAGGCCGCCCGGCGCTGCGCCGACCCCCAAGGTCCGGGCGGCCGACCCGAAACCCACGCCGCCGGCGCCCGTCCGGCCGCGGCCGAGGATGGAGCTCTGGTGGCGACACATGGATGGATGGCCGCGGCGGCGGCCCTGGCGGCCCTGGCGGCGCCGACCCTCGCCCACGCCGGCGACAGCTGGTATTTGCTCTTCATCTCCAAGGACTATTCGGACGCGATGTATGTCGACGTCACCAGCCTGACCACGACCGGGACGGTGAAGTCGGCCGTGCTGCAGACGGTGGAGCGGGTGTCGGTCGAGCCGGGCGACATCTTCTCCACCTCGATCGTGCTGGAGACCGACTGCGCCACCCGGGCCCAGAAGATGGTGAAGGCGACCGTCTTCAACGATCAGGAGAAGGGCGTGGACCGCGCCGTGCCGGCGGCCGAGGCGGCCCCGCCCAAGCCCGGCACCCGCGGGGAGCTGGTGGAGCGGTTCGTCTGCAGCCCGCCGGAGAGCTGGGACAGGTCCAAGCTGGTGGATGAGGGGTCGGTGGGCGGATCGCTGCGCCAGTACGGACGCTTCATGCTGCAGACCATGCTGGTGGACGCCGTGAACAAGGCCTCCAGCACTCAGAAGTAGCCGGCGCCCGCGCCGCTCAGCCCGCCGCGATCCAGCGGGCCGCCGCCTCGGCGGTGTCGGGCGGGCTGGTGTTGAAGGCGATGGCGGCGCCGGGGGCGGCCCTGTGCACGGCGTTCAGCACCCGCTCGAAGAAGACGAGGCCCTTGGGCGGGATGCGCAGCCCGCCGCCGATCACCACGCAGTCATAGGCCGCGCCGGCGAGCTGCGCCTCGAGCGCCTCGATACCGCTGTCGTCGGGCGCGATCATGCAGATGACCGCCGCCCAGCCCTTCTCCTTGAGCTTGGTTTCCGCGAGGTCGATCCCGGCCTGGATCCTGGCGGCGTCGAACCCCGGCGGCAGGGCGGGGTCGGAGAAATCCACCGTCTCGGGCTTCTGGCCGACGAACAGGACACGGGTCATGGGGTGCTCCTTTAAGACGCCTTCAGTCTAGGAGAAATCCTTGGCCAACGCGAACGTCCAGCACGCCGTTGCTGAGTCCCTATGGGGTCGGAGACCGGCCTTGAGCGGGGATGGGCGTCTGACGGACAGGCGGCAGGAAGTAGATGGCCACCGCGGCGGTCAGGGGCGCGTCGCCGGGCGCGAAGGGCGGCGGTCCCGCCTTATACAGGGGCGCAAGCGAAAAGGCGGCCTCGCCAAATCCCATCTTTGGGGGCGCCTCTGTGGCGAGGTGACAGTCATCGAGAGCGCCATCGGGTCTCACCCGGCAGGCCAGCGTCGCCATCCCCGGACCCGTGGCCGACGACGGATAGGCCGCGGTGATCTGCTCCGAGGTCGGCTCCGCGACCCAGGGAACGTAGTTCACATACTGACCTACCGAGAATGATCTCAGGCTCTGATCCGGCGGCAGCTTGAAGCTGATCCGTGTCGAAAAGGACGAATTTTGACTGGCTACGCCGTCGACGGTCTCTGGCGCCACCCGAAAGAGCCGGGAGATCTTCAGCGCCGCGTCGCCGAAACCGAAGCCGACCGGATCCTCAAAGGTCACCTTACAGTCTTCGAGTAAATGATCGACCGCCACATTGCAGGCGATCATCGCGGCGCCTTCGACCTTCGATATCTGAGCGGACATGGGGAAGTAGTACGCCAGTTGGTCCGCGCTCGGAGTTCGTTCGAAATGCGCCTTGACCACCGCCGGCGTGCGCGGTTGGTCGGCTAGGGCGACCGCGCCCGTCGATAGAAGCATGACCGCAGGGATCAATCGCCAGGACATCGCTCACCGCCCCAAAAAACAAAGGCAACTTAGGGGCGATTCTCGGGCTGCGACAGGCTCGGTTGACGGATTATCCCCGCTCCCGCGTCTTCAGGAACGACACCTTGGGGTAGCGTTCGGCGACGTAGTTGATCTCCCAGGCGGTCTTGCCGAGGAAGACGGGGGCCTGGTCGATGTCCTCGGCCATCTGGGGGCGGTGCTTGCCCATGAAGTCCTCGAGGTCGGCCTTGGCGCCGGTGATCCAGCGGGCCTCGGCGTAGGGGCTGGCCTCGAAGATCACCTCCAGCTGGAATTCCGACGCGAGGCGGTCGGCCATCACCTCGAACTGCAGCTGGCCCACGGCGCCGACGATGAAGTCCGCCCCGATCATCGGCCGGAACAGCTGGGTGACGCCTTCTTCCGCCAGGCCGTCCAGGGCCCGCTTCAGATGCTTGGCCTTCAGGGGGTCCTTCACCCGCACGCGGCGCAGGATCTCCGGGGCGAAGTTGGGCAGGCCGGCGAAGCGCACCACCCCGGTCTCCGACAGGCTGTCGCCGACCCTGAGCACCCCGTGGTTGGGGATGCCGATCACGTCGCCGGCGAAGGCCTCCTCGGCCAGCTCGCGGTCGGAGGCCAGGAACAGCATGGGGTTGTGGACAGAGAGCTGGCGGCCGGTGTTCTGCACCTTCAGCTTCATGCCGCGGGTGAACCGGCCCGAACAGAGGGAGACGAAGGCGATCCGGTCCCGGTGGTTGGGATCCATGTTGGCCTGCACCTTGAAGACGAAGCCGGAGACTTCCGGATCGCCCGGCGCGACGTGGGTCTCCACCCCCGCGCGGGTGACGGCGACCGTCCTCGGCGGCGGGGCGTAGCGGCCGAGCACGCCCAGGAGCTCGTTGACGCCGAAGTGACGCAGCGCCGAGCCGAACAGCACCGGCGTCATATGCCCCTCCAGGAAGGACTGAGGGTCGAAGGGCTTGCTGGCGCCCAGCACCAGTTCGGCCCCCTCCTCCACCTCCTCCTGCTCGTCCGGCTGCAGCACCCTGGCCATGGCGTTGGAGCCGAGCTTCACCGGCGCCTCCGCGTCGCCGGACCGGGTGTAGGGCTGGAAGCACTGTTCGCGCAGGTCGATCACCCCCTTGAAGCGGTTGCCGGAGCCGGCCGGCCAGTAGAGGGGCGCGGGGTCCAGCGCCAGCTTGGAGCCGATCTCGTCCAGAAGCGCGAACGGGTCCAGCGCCTCGCGGTCCATCTTGTTGATGAAGGTGATGATGGGGATGTCGCGCAGGCGGCAGACCTCGAACAGCTTCAGCGTCTGCGGCTCGATCCCCTTGGCGGCGTCCAGCACCATGACGGCGGCGTCGGCGGCGGTGAGGGTGCGGTAGGTGTCCTCGGAGAAGTCCTCGTGTCCGGGGGTGTCGAGGAGGTTGAACAGCAGCCCCTCGTGCTCGAAGGTCATCACCGAGGCGGAGACCGAGATGCCCCGCTCCTTCTCGATCTTCATCCAGTCCGAGCGGGTGCGCCGCGCCTCGCCCCGCGCCCGCACCGCCCCCGCCTGGCGGATGGCGTCGCCGGCCAGGAGCAGATGCTCGGTCAGGGTGGTCTTGCCGGCGTCGGGATGGGAGATGATGGCGAAGGTGCGCCGGCGCGCGGCTTCGAGGGCGGGGGAAGCGGTCATATTGCGGCGTTTAGCAAGGTCATGGGGCTCGACACAATGATTGGTAAGGCTTATTTTTAGGCCGGGTTGCTACGGAGTGCGGCGTGACGATCAATATTGTCAGACGGCGCCCCCTGTCGGACGGGCGGGTGGAGATCTACCGCCCCATGAAGAACGCCGACGGCTACTATGTCATGGCCGACCGCGCCGTCGATCCCCAACACAACCGCGCGATCAATCAGTTCTATGTCAAGGACCTGGAGGCGGTGGCGGCGCGGCTGCGTCGGGGCGGGGTGAGCCTGCGCATGCGCGGCGACCTCGGCCGCCAGCCCAACCTGATCAGCGCGGGCGAGATCGAGATCGAGGAGGCTGCGGAGCCCGCCGTCCAGGCCCGGACCGCCGACGCCGAGGACGATCCCTTCGCCACCTTCTCGGAGTGGTCGAGCGAGGCCGACGAGGCCGCCTACGCCGACCTGTGACCTATCGGCCCTTCGACGTGGTCGTGGTGCCCTTCCCCTACAGCGACCGGCTGGCGGAAAAGCGGCGCCCCGCCCTGATCGTCTCGGCGGAGGTTCTGGAGGAAGACCTCGGCCGCATCTGGGTGGCGATGATCACCAGCGCAGCGGACCGCGCCGGACTGGGCGACGCCGCCATCCTGCAGCTTGCGGCGGCGGGACTGCCGGCGACCTCCATCGTTCGCGCCAGCAAGATCGCGACCCTCGACGCCGACCGGGTCATCCGCCGCGCGGGCCGGCTGTCGCCAGACGATCAGGCGCGGGCGCGGGCCGCGCTGACGGCCTGCCAGGGGTTCTAAGGGCGAGCGATCCCGCCCCGCCGCGCCGCCCGCTGAGCACGGCCAGCGCCTCGGGCGCGAACGCCTGCAGCATCGCCTGCAGCGCCATGGCCGCGCCCAGCACCAGCAGGGGCTGCAGCAGCAGGAACAGGGGATAGGCCGGCGCGCCCAGGGGGCCGGTCAGCCCGCCGATGATCGGCCCGCCGAACCAGATGAAGACCAGCTGCGAACAGAAGAGCAGGAAGGCGAGCGGCGCCAGCCCCTGCAGCGTCCGGTTGGCGGCGCTCCGCGCCAGGGCCGCCGCCGCCCGCCAGGCCAGCGCCGCCGCCGAGAGCCGCAGCAGAAGGTCCAGGCTGTTCACCAGGTGGGGGTGGGCGGCGAAGGCGTCCCCGCCCCGGATGGCCACGGCGATCTTGACCGGCGCGACGAGGGCGAAGGGGGCGGCGGCGATGAGCCAGGGCGCCGCGCCGAGGCGGGATTCCCATCCCCGCCGCCGCGCCAGGATCCCCAGCACCACGAACAGCAGGATCTGCGGCTTCAGGAGGACGTAGAGGTTCCAGTCGGCGACGAACCAGACCGCGGCGGCGACGCCCACGGCCGCCAGCGCCCGGTCGGGCAGGCGGATCAGCAGCGGGGCGGCGGCCATGCAGACGAAGATGTCCCGCAGGAAGTACATCTGCACGTTCACGTCGTTGGTCCCGGTCAGGCAGAAGAGCTCGTCGACGGTCCACCACAGGCCCTGCGGCCGCGGGGCGCTGAGCCAGCCGAGGCTGGCGGCGCCGCAGACCAGGATCATGGCGATCAGGTTCCAGAGCAGCATGGGGACCAGCAGCGTCTTCACCTTGCCGGCCATGAAGGCGGCGTAGGGGCGCCGCTCGGCCGACCCGGCCACCAGCCAGCCGGAGATGACGCCCAGGAGGGGCACGGCGCTGCGGCTGAGGAGCTCCACCAGCACCCAGCGGAACGCCCCCTGCCCGCCGCCGGCCGCCGCCGCCAGCCGGTCGCCGGTCAGCCCGGTCCAGGCGTGGATGTAGATCACCCCGAGGATGCACAGCAGGCGGGAGATGTTGATGGCGTCGGAGGCGAAGCGCGGCGAGGGAGGTTGGGCGTGCAAGGACCGGCTCCGGCCCCCCGGAACGACGTTGGCGGCGGGGCTCGGCCGCCCCTCGCCCGGTCAAACGCCTACGGTTGGACCCGGCTGCATGATCCAGAACAGCTTTTCGTGACCGGCTGATGGCGGACATATGTCTCGTCGTCGCGCCCCGGCGCCGGCGCGGACGCAGAGGGGGCGAATTTGGACGCATGCCCCTCGTCCTCCAGCATCCAGGTCAGGCGCCGGTCGATCTTGGCGCGCACCACCGCGTCGAACAGGCGGTAGCGCACCCCCTTCAGCCGCATGGACGACTGGATCATCAGGGGGGTGATGAAGATGTACTGGCCCTGGAAGGCGCCGGTGAGGACGGGCTTCTTCTCGCGCAGGGACACGGCCTCCAGGTGCGCGCCGCAGGTCTCGAGGTTGCGGTCCCCGGCGCTGACCGGCGTGAACCGCGGCTTGCCGTCCGCCCCCATGGCCATGCGCCAGCAGTAGCCGGCGTTGACGGGCGCATCGAGGGGGCTGTCGCAGGCGGCCAGCGCCAGCAGCATGCCGGCTGCCGCGACGCCCCCCGCGACGCCCATGAACCCGCCTGACCGCCCCATGCATGATCTCCCTGCCGCCAGCCTAGAGCCGCCGGGGCGCAGGTCAACGTGCGCCGTGCGCCGCCGCGGGCGGGCGCGGGCGTGCGGGCGCGGGGCCTGACAGCAGACGGCGGCGACCGCCGCTTACGACCCTAAGCGGCCGTTAGAGCCCGTCCGGGTGCGGGGAAAGCCAGTCCCTGTGCTCGGCTTTCAAAGTCTCGATCTGCGACTGGGTCGGCAGGAACAAGTCAACGCCACCATCATAAGGAGCGAACACCGCGCCGGTCTCGCAAGAAAGCCAGATTGTGTCGCGAATATCATCGTTGGCGATGGCTAGCAGCAAATTATCAAAGGTTCCTCGTCCCCAGGTCTGCGCCGATGCATACACCTTCCACGGATGGTCGTCGTCATCGCCCTCGTCAGCGAGAAACTCGAAAGAGAACTCAAAAGGGTAGTTTGGCGACGGCTTCTGTTCCTGAGAAGATGCCACCCAGCACGTTTGCACGAGCCAGCAGTCGGAGTGCCCAAGGACAGCGTATGCCAACGCGTTCTGGCGAGCTAGGAGGACCCGTCGCTCAGCTTCGGTTTCCGCATACCGCTTCGATTGTGGGAGGGAATGGAAGCGTAACCAGTGGACCGCCCCGGACCTGCGCATCATCCAGCCAGTCGGGCCCTGTGCGTTCGGATAGAACTTGCGCCAATGCCCTTCGAAGCTCTGCATGGCCTCACTATTACCCGGATTAACGGCGCAGGGCTATGACGCCGTTTTTGTTCTGGATTTTTGAGAGTGGGACGAGGTCGTAGCCTTGGTAGTTCCGTCAGTCGCTTTGAGCAGAATAGCAGCTCATACCGACAGTATTTATCCAAAAGGCGTCTTCCTAGCTGATTAGAACCTAAAGAACGGATTTCTCGTCGATTTCAACGACGTTGATGGAACACGGAGTGCAGAGATCCACCCAACCCCGACATCAAAAACCGCGCCGAAAAGCCGACCGGCTTCCGCCGCCGCGCCCCCGCTGCGATGGACCAGCGGCGTCCGCCGCCTAAGCCGCCAGGCGGCGCCAGACGTCGCGGTCGGCGGTGACGGGGTTGAGCTCGCCCTTTTCCGCCTTCATGGAGAGGCCGGCCATCACGTCGATGCTGACGTTGGCGAAGTGGTTGGAGACCTCGTCCGGGCGGCAGCCGCGGGCCGGGGCCACGAACAGGGCGGCGTTCACCTCCGGCGCCTTGGCCACGATCAGCATGGCCAGGCGGCGGGCGCGGTCGGGCTCGTCCCGGTGCAGCAGGGGCTGTTCGGAGAACAGCTCCTGTCCCAGCTTCACCACATAGGCGAGGCTGAGGGCGTGGAAGCGGGACGGGTCCAGAGGCTGCGGCGCGGACCTCAGGTCGAGATCCAGGACGCGGTCGTTGAGGAGGAACATCATGACGCGGTTATAGCCCCGCCTCGCTTGCAACCCCGTTGACGAAGGCGGTTAACGCAAGCTTGCGGCCGGATCGGCGCCCGGTCCGGCGTCACGCGGGGCCGGGCAGCCCCTGCAGCAGGGCCGGCAGGTCCTCGGGAAACACCTTGTCCGGCGTCCGCGCCAGATCCTGCGGCGTCCACCAGCGGTGCTCGGCCATCACCTCGCGCTCGAGCTCGGTCCAGCCGTCCCGCGACAGGGCGCCGGCCGGCGCGCGGATGGCGAAGTAGCGCTCCTCGGCCATCACCCGCTCGCCGTCGGCCAGCTGCAGCTCGAAGCGCTTGCGGGCGATCTCCGGGCCGACGTCGGCCACCACGAGGCCGGTCTCCTCCCGAAGCTCGCGCACCGCCGCCTGCTCGAAGCTCTCGCCGGGATCGACCTCGCCGCCGGGGGTGGCCCAGTAGGTGAAGCCTTCCAGAGCGCCGCGCACATGGGCGAAGCGGAACAGCAGGACCCGCCCGGCCCCGTCGAGCACCAGCAGGCGGGCGGCGGGGCGGCGGCGCACCTATTCCACCCGCTCGGTGAGGAAGTGGCGGCCCTCCACGTCCTCGATCTCCACCACCCAGAGGTCGGGGTCGATGCGGCGGGCGCGTTCGGCGTAGGCGTCCAGCGCCGGCTCGTCCGCGCCGGGATGGGGCTGCATCCAGACGCGCTCCCCGTCGGCGCGGGTCGCCTCGCTGTAGAGGCGCACGGTCCCCGCCCGCCGGTCCACCACCTTGACCAGCACGGCGCCGGCCCGGGTGTCGCCCTTCCGCGCCACCATGGCGAAGGCGCCGCCCATCTCGGCGCGCCGGATCAGGGCCGAGACCCAGATGTCCGTGGAGAGCAGCAAACCGTCACCTCGCTAACCGAACCGCAAGGGGCGGTCCCTAAGGCTGGGCCCGAACCGCCGAACCCGGCCCAAGCATACGGATCACGCCGAAGATGACGACCCCCCGCGCGCCGATGCTGGCGGCCCTGGCCGCCGCCGCCCTGCTGGTCCCCGGCGTGGCCGCGGCGGACGGGCCGGGGGGCCTGCTTTACGAGCGGACCCTGATGGTGCGGGCCGACGCGCGCTGCCGCCTGTTCACGCCGGACATCGCCGCCGCCCTCTCCGCCGCGGCGGCGCAGGCGCGGGGCGCCACCCTGCGGAGCGGGGTGAACGAGGCGGGGGTGCGCCAGATCGAGGCCCGCGCCGCCCTGAAGGCCTACGCCGTCCCCTGCGCCCTGCCGGACCTGAAGGTGGCCGCCGACCGGGTGCGCAAGGCCTTCGACGGCTACGCCCAGCTTCGCGACATGAGCTTTCCGGGCACGGTCTCGGCCTGGGACACGGTGCGCGCGCCCTGGCCCCTGGTGGTGAAGGGCAAGGTGCGGCCCGGCCCCCGCTGGCGGCTGTCGCAGCACAGCGGGCCTCTGGTGTTCGGCATGACGGCGGGACCCGGCCTCGTCGCCGTGACCACCGCCGCCGACGCGGCCCAGGCCTCCGGCGCGCGGCTGGTGATGCGCGACCCGGCCCGCGCGCAGGACGCCTTCATCAACCCGCGGCGGGCGGACCTGCAGGGCCGCATCCCGCCCCGCTCGGTATCGCAGGTGTTCCTGGCCGCCTCCATCGGCCCCGCGCCCGAGAGCCTGTCGCCCGCCGGGGCCGTCGCCGCCGTCATGGTCACCTTCCCGCCCCAGGCGGCGCAGGCGATGGCGGCGCTCGACCCGCGCGAGGGGGTGAGCCTGGAGCTGGTCTTCCCCACCCGCACCGGCGAGCGGGTGGAGACCAGCCTGATCGAGGTGGGCGACTTCGCCGCGGGGCGCGCGTTTCTCGCCGCGGGGCGGTGAGCGCCGGCCGACGCTAATATCCCGCGCCGCAGCATTTTCACCTGACATCCGCCGCCCGCCGCCCTATCTGCGCAGGGTGACCGCATCCTCCATCGCCCCCGCCGCGCCCGCCACGCTCTCGCCCGCGCTGACCGTCGCCTGCGCCGCCGCCTGCGGGGTGATGGTGGCCAACCTCTATTACGCCCAGCCGCTGATCGCCCTGATCGCGCCGTCGCTGCATATCGGCGACGGCTTCGGCGGGCTGATCGTGACCCTGACCCAGCTCGGCTACGCCTGCGGCCTCCTGCTGATCGTGCCCCTGGCCGACCGGGTGGAGAACAAGCGGCTGATCCTGATCACCCTGCTGCTCGCCGCCGCCGCCCTGGTGGCGCTGGCGGTCGCCCCGTCCGCGGCCCTGTTCCTGATCGCCGCGGCGGTGGTGGGCTGCTTCTCGGCCGGGGCGCAGGTGATCGTGCCGCTGGCCGCCGCCCTCACCCACGAGAGCACCCGCGGGCGCACCATCGGCAACGTCATGTCCGGGTTGCTGGCCGGGATCATGCTGTCGCGGCCCCTGGGGAGCCTGATCGCCGACCTCGCCGGCTGGCGCGCCGTGTTCGGCCTCTCGGCCGGGCTGATGGTGCTGGTGGCGGTCTGGCTCGCGAAAGCGCTGCCCGAGCACCGGCCGACGCCGGGCGAAAGCTACGCCCGGATCCTCGGCTCCCTGATCCACATCCTGAGGGACGAGCCGCAGCTGCAGCGCCGCGCCGTCTACCAGGGCCTGGCCTTCGCCGTCTTCAACATCTTCTGGACCTCCGCCCCGCTGATCCTGGTGCAGCAGTTCGCCTTCGGGCAGAAGGGCGTGGCCCTGTTCGCCCTGGCCGGGGCCGGCGGCGCCCTGGCCGCGCCCCTGGCCGGGCGGCTCGGCGACCGGGGCCATGTGAAGCTCGGCACCGCCGTCGCCCTCCTCGCCATCACCGCCAGCGCCCTGCTGTCGGGATGGGCGGCGGCGCTTGGCTCGGTGCTGCTCCTGGTGGTGTTCGCCGTGACGCTGGACGCCGGGGTGCAGATCAACCAGGTGCTGGGCCAGCGGGTGATCTATTCGATCCGGGGCGAGGCGCGCGGGCGCATGAACGCCATCTACATGACCATCGTCTTCCTGCTCGGCGCCGGGGGCTCGGCCGTCGCCACCCTGGCCTATCACGCGGGCGGCTGGCGGGCGGCCATGCTGACGGCGGCGGCGATCGGCGCCCTGGACCTCGCCCTCTTCGCCACCGAGGTCCTGGGGCCCCGGAAGCGTTAAAAACCTCTCTTCGCTGGCGGCTGGGGGGCTTCGGGACTACATCGGGCGGATGCGCACAGACACCGTCCAGCCGATCCGCCTGACCGAATACCGGCCCCCCGCCTTCGAGATCGAGACCACCCGCCTCGACGTCCGGCTGGAGCCCAGGACCACGCGGGTGAAGGCGACGCTGCAGGTCCGGCGCAGCGGCGCGCACAAGGAGCCCCTGGTGCTGGACGGCGAGCGGCTGACGCTGATCTCCGTCGCCGTGGACGGCCGCGCGCTCAGCGATGGCGGCTACGCCGTCACCGCCGAGACCCTGACCATCCCGGACCTGCCGGACGCCTTCGTGCTGGAGACGGAGGTCGAGATCGACCCCGAGAGCAACATCGCGCTGGAAGGCCTCTACATGTCCTCGGGCCGCTTCTGCACCCAGTGCGAGGCGGAGGGCTTTCGCAAGATCACCTACTTCCCCGACCGCCCGGACGTCCTGTCCCGCTACACCGTGCGGATCGAGGCGGAGGCGAAGTTTCATCGCCTGCTCTCCAACGGCAACCTGATGGAGAGCGGCAAGCTGCCGGGCGGGCGCCACTTCGCCGTCTGGAACGATCCCTTCCCCAAGCCCTGCTACCTGTTCGCCCTCGTCGCCGGCGAGCTCGACGTCTTGGAGGACAGCCTGGTCACCATGAGCGGGCGCACGGTCGCGCTGAAGATCTACGTCGACCCCGGCCAGTCGGCCCGCGCCGCCTACGCCATGGAGGCCCTGAAGCGCTCGATGCAGTGGGACGAGGACGTCTACGGGCTCGAATACGACCTCGACCTCTTCATGATCGTGGCCGTGCGCGACTTCAACATGGGGGCGATGGAGAACAAGGGGCTGAACATCTTCAACGCGTCCCTGATCCTGGCCGACCCCGCCACCGCCACCGACCTCGACTACGAGCGGATCGAGGGGGTGGTGGCGCACGAATACTTCCACAACTGGACCGGCGACCGCATCACCTGCCGCGACTGGTTCCAGCTCTGCCTGAAGGAGGGGCTGACGGTGTTCCGCGACCAGGCCTTCTCCGCCGACATGCGCGGCCACGCGGTGCAGCGGATCAAGGAGGTGAAGACCCTGCGCGCCCGCCAGTTCTCCGAGGACGCCGGCCCCCTCGCCCACCCGGTGCGGCCGTCGAGCTATGTGAAGATCGACAACTTCTACACCGCCACCATCTACGAGAAGGGCGCGGAGATCATCCGCATGCTGAAGCTGATGATCGGCGACGAGGCCTTCCGGGCCGGCATGGACCTCTACGTGCAGCGCTGGGACGGGCACGCCACCACGGTGGAGGCCTTCATCGCCTGTTTCGCCGACGCCTCGGGCCGGGACCTCACCCAGTTCTTCGGCTGGTATGAGCAGGCGGGCACGCCGGGCCTCGACCTCACCACCGTCTACGACGAGGTCGCGGGCGAGCTGGCCCTGACCCTGAGGCAGCACACCGCCCCCACCCCCGGCCAGCCGGACAAGAGGGCCCTGCCCATCACCATCAGCCTCGGCCTCCTGGACGAGGACGGGCGGCCCATGGGCGAGGACCAGCTGATCGTGCTGGACGAGGCGGAGCGCACCGTCACCATGCCGGCGACATCCCGCCCGGTGCTGTCGCCGCTCCGCGGCTTCTCCGCCCCGGTGATCCTGACCTCCGACGCGCCGGAGAAGGACGGCTACGTCCTCCTCGCCTCCGACCCCGACCTGTTCAACCGCTGGGAGGCCGGCCAGACCCTGGCCCGCAACCTGATCCTGAAGCGCGCGGCGGGCGCGCCGGACGAGGTGGGCGAGGAGCGCTACGCCGACGCCATGGGCCGCGCCCTCTCCGACCAGGCGGCGGACGAGGCCTTCAAGGCGCTGCTCCTAATGCTGCCGAGCGAGGCGGATCTGGCGCAGGCGGTCTCGCCGGTCGATCCGGCGGCGCTCCACGATGCGCGCGACGCCCTGAAGCGGCGCCTCGCCATCCATCTGGAGAGCCAGCTCTACCACCTGCACACCGGCCTGCACGACCGCGCCCCCTTCAGCCCCGACGCCGCCAGCGCCGGGCGGCGGGCGCTGCGCAACGCCTGCATCGAGCTCCTCGGCATGGAGTCGACGCCGGACGCCTTCGTCCGCGCCAAGGGCCACTTCCAGGGCGCGGACAACATGACCGACGCCATGGGGGGCCTGAACGCCCTGATGCAGCTCGGCGGCGCGCCGTTTGAGGAGGCGCTGGCCGCCTTCTACGAGCAGTGGAAGCACGAGCCGCAGGTGATCGACAAATGGTTCGCGGTGCAGGGCCGCTCCCCCGCCGAGGACGCCCTCGGACGGGTGATGGGCCTGACCGCGCATCCGGCCTTCGATGCGAAGAACCCCAACCGCCTGCGGGCCCTGGTGCAGAGCTTCGCCTCGGGCAATCCGGCCCGCTTCCACGATCCGTCCGGCGCCGGCTATCGCTTCCTGGCCGACCAGATCCTGATGGTGGACGCCTTCAACCCCATGACCGCCGCCCGCCTGATCGAGCCGTTAGGCGCCTGGCGCCGCTACACCCCCGAGCTCGGCGCCAAGATGCGCGAGGCGTTGCAGCGGATCGTCGACCACCCCGGCGTCTCCAAGAACGTGCTGGAGCTGGCCGCCAAGGCCCTCGGCGAGGACGCCCCCGCCGCGACGGTTTGAATCAGGTCAAGGGTGCAAAACCCCGACTAACCGGATGACAGCGGCGGCCGTTACAGCTTAGATTCCTTTGGGGGATTCTCGACAGAGACTGACGCCCGTTTTTTTGATCAGATGGGAGGCGCCGGCTTTGGCTAGCCGCGCTAGAGGGCGCTCCAAGGCGGAAGGGGCTGCGAGCGGCGTAGCGCCCTCGGTCGCCGCCTTGCCTGCGCCCCTGCGCGTCATCGTCTTCCTGGCCCTGGCCCTGATGCTAACCTACACGGTGATCGGCGCCGTTCGGGTGGCGCGCCGCCCCGCGCCCTCGGGGCCCGCCATCACCGCCGTCACCCTGGCCAACGACCATCGCGCCGCCCTGCTGAACGCCGGCTTGGTCGCCGCCGCGGACCGCCTGAGCGCCGCGCCGGACGAGCCGCTGGACGCCGTCGAACTGGCCCTGAAGGTCGCAAGGCCCGCCGCGAAGGGCGGCGCCGTGGTCCTGGGCGACCAGGTGGAGTCCGTCGCCGGCGCCGCCGCGGACTGGAAGGGCGCGGTCCGCGCCGCCCGCGCCGCGGGGGCGTCGACCTGGACCGGGGTGCTGGACGGCGCGCACGGACCCCTGAGCTATCAGGTGGTGGCCGCGCCCGCCGGCCGGCGCATCGTCCTCGCCGCCGCGCCGCCCGCCGTGGCCGGGCCCGCGGCGCCGTCCCAGGACGGCCGGCAGATCGCCTACGACCTCTACAGCCTCATCGCGCCCCTGGTGATCTGCATCCTGCTGATGCTGGTCCTGATGCGCCAGACCCGCAAGGCGCGCGAAGCCATGGGCGCGCAGATCGACGCCGAGCGGCGCTTCCGCCTGGCGGTGGAGGCGGCGCGCTGCGGCGTGTGGGAATGGAAGCTCGACGAGGACACCGTCTTCATGTCCGACGTCATGGGGGCCATGCTGGGCTGGGGCGGGAGCGGCGTGGCGCAGGGGGTCGAGGTCATCGCCCGCATCGCCCCCGAGCATCAGACCCGGGTGCGCCAGGCGCTGCGCGACGCCCAGGCGCAGGGCGGCTTCGACGTCTCCTTCCACGTGCCCATCTCGGTGGGCGGCGGCGCCTGGCTCGACGCGCGGGGCCAGGGCTTCGGCATCGGCCAGAACGGCTACGCCTCCATCATCGGCGTGGCGCTGGACGTCACCGACGAGCGGGGCGCGGAGCTTCGCGCGCAGATGGCCGAGCAGCGGCTGCAGTACGCCATCGAGAGCGTCTCCGAAGCCTTCGTCCTGTGGAACCGCGGCGGGCGGCTGGTGATGTGCAACCAGAACTACCGCAAGTTCTTCAACCTCGAACCGAAAATGACCAAGCCGGGCGCCCAGCACGCCCTGGTGCAGAAGATCGCCGCCGCCTCCATCAAGCACAACGAGCCGGCGCCCGTCGGCCAGCCGGGCGACCGGCAGGTGGAGATGGTGGACGGTCGCTGGCTGCAGATCTCCCAGCGCCGCACCGCCGACGGCGGCCTCGTCATGACCGCGGCGGACGTCACCGCCCTGAAGCGGCAGGAGAATGCGCTGCGCCGCAACGAGGAGGAGCTGCAGAAGGCGGTCCACAAGCTGGAGGAGAACGCCGACGAGCTGGCCGAGCTCGCCTCCAAGCATCAGGCCGAGACCGTGCGGGCCGAGAGCGCCAATCAGGCCAAGAGCGAATTCCTCGCCAACATGAGCCACGAGCTGCGCACGCCGCTGAACGCCATCAACGGCTTCTCCGAGATGATGGCCGAGGAGATGTTCGGCCCCCTCGGCGACAAGCGCTACAAGGGCTACGCCCGCGACATCCTCTCCTCCGGCCAGCACCTCCTGGCGCTGATCAACGACATCCTCGACATGTCCAAGATCGAGGCGGGCAAGATGAGCCTTCACCTGGAGCCCCTGGCCGTCGCCGACGTGGTGGAGGACGCCATGCGCCTGATCCGCAACCGGGCCGACGCGGCGGGCCTGACCATGCTGGTGGACGCCGATCCCGACGTGCCTCTGGTGGAGGCGGACTATCGCGCGGTGAAGCAGGTGCTGCTGAACCTCCTCTCCAACGCCCTGAAGTTCACGCCGCGCGGCGGGCGCATCACCATCGCCGTCGACCGCCTGCCCGCCGGCGACACCCAGGAGCGGCTGAAGATCGCCGTCGCCGACACCGGCATCGGCATCGCCGAATCCGACCTGGCGCGCCTCGCCAAGCCGTTCGAGCAGATCGAGAGCCAGCATTCCAAGACCCAGCAGGGCACGGGCCTCGGCCTCGCCCTCACCAAGTCGCTGGTGGAGCTGCACGGGGGCATGCTGGAGATCAAGAGCAAGCCCGGCGCCGGCACCACCGTCAGCTTCACCCTGCCGGTCAAGCACACCGCCGCCGGCGACGCCGCCATCGTGGCGCGGGCGAGAAGCGCCGCCGCCTGATCCCATTTTACGGCTTCGCGGGCCCCGCCGGCGACGGCGTCGCCGCCCCGCCGTCGTCGCGATCCATCGCGGCGCGGACGGTGCGGGGCGCGGCGCGCACCATGGCGCTGGCGAGGGCGGCGCGCTCCGGCTGCGGCATGGTGGCCAGATAGTCGACGAAGGCCTGGTCGAAGGCGCCCCGCGCGGCCATCTCGCCGCTCCGCGCCCGCTCCAGCGCCGCGGCGATGGCCTTGCCGTCGAGGCTCGGCGCCGTCATCAGGGCCGCGGCCTCCCGCCGGTCCGCGCGCACGGCCTGCAGCTGGGGCTGCACGGCCTCGGCGCGATTCCGCAGCATGGCGCGAAACCGCAGGCGCTCCGGCTGCGGCAGGGCGCCGGCGGCGACCCAGAGGTTGGGCGGCGGCTTCAGGCGCTGCGCCGCGGACGGGGGCGTGAGCCGGGCCCCGGTGATCGCCACCCCCGCCACGCCCCCCACCAGGAAGACGTTGAGGGTCGCCGACACGATCAGGCCGATGACGAGGCGGCTGGTCATGGGGCGGTCCCGGCGTCTCCCCGGAGCGGCGCGCGCCGCTCCGCCGCCCCATCGCCGCGGTGGAGGCCGCCGCGCCGCAGAGGACCCCCGCCATCGCCGCCGCGGCGAGACCCGCGCCGGACGCCCAGAAGCCGATCCGCCGACCGCGCCGCTGCGGCGGCGTCGGGGCTGAGGCGAGCACCGCGTTGCGAAGCGCGGGCGACGGATGGGGCGTCCGCCAGAGGTCCAGAGCCTCGTCGAGGGCGATGGCCGCGGCGAACGCGGCGGCGAAGGCCGGATCGGACGCCACGAGGGCCCTGGCCACGCCCCGCTCCGCCGCGGGCCAGCGGGCGAGGTCGGAGCCGTGGATTTCGGCGAGGGCCGTGAAGCGGGCGAGGTCCATCAGCGCCGCTCCGCCGGCTTGCGCTCGGCGACGACGGGCCGCCCGGGCGCCAGATCGGCGAGGGACAGCTTCAGCGACCGCCGCCCGCGGGCGAGCAGGCTCTCCACCGCCTCGACGCTGATCTTCATCAGCCCCGCCGCCTCGATATTGGAGAGCTCCTGGTAGTGGCAGAGGATCAGCGCCGCCTTCTGCCGGGCCGGCAGGGCGTCCATGGCCGCGGCGACCTGGGCGGCGAGGCCGGCGCTGAGCAGGCCCGCCTCGGCGTCCGGCGCCGGATCGGCCTGTTCCGGCGGCTCGGCCATGACGGTCTCCCGTCGCCGGCGCAGGCGGTCGTAGCAGAGGTTCAGCGCCACCCGGTGCATCCAGGTGTCGAAGCGACCGCCGCCGGGCGTCCAGGTGCGGGCCTGCTTCCAGGCGCGCACGAACACCTCCTGCGCCACGTCCTCCGCCTCTCCGGCGTCGCCGAGCATGCGGCGGGCCAGGGACAGCATGCGGGGCAGCTTGCGCGCCACTAGGGCCTGCACGGCGGCGGGATCGCCCCGCGCCACGCGGGCGACCACCTCTTCGTCAGGATCGGCGGCCGGGTTCGGCACGGGTCGGGTCCTCGGATGCGCCGCCGGCAAGGCCGCGCTCATCGGGCGCGCGACAGCGGCGCCCCGCGGGGGTTGTGATCCCCCGCGCATGAACGGGGCGTGACGCAGGCTGAAGACCGGCGGCGCCATGGGCTCGCTCTGCCGCGTCGCCCTACGGCTCGCCGCCGCCCGCCCGGCGCCCGCCCATGGCGGGCAGGCTGTCGGGGGTGAGATAGCCGAGGTGGGCCGTGTCCATGGCGGCGAACCGCTCGGCGGAGAGCGCCTCCCACTGGGCGCGGGTCAGGACGCCGCCGTCCCCCAGCCGCTCGGAGAGCGTCTGCAGCTGCCCGCCCATGGCCCCGCCCCGCCCGCCGCGGCCGCGGGTCATCCGCCCGGCCTCGGCGGCCGCCTGCTGGGCGATGGCGGCGTCCACGTCGGCCTTGTTGATCCGGCCCTTGCGGGCGACGTCGATGCGGTCGAACAGCCTGTCGGAGAAGGCCACGAACTCCGCCTGGGTCACCTTGCCGTCCCCGTCCGCGTCCATCATGGCGAAGCGGCCGCGGGCCCGGCCGCCCCGCGCCGCGCCGTCGGCAGGCGGGGCGGAC
>Ga0302314_10008484_pt1 | contig 18266 bp, 13 predicted proteins | sample III_Palsa_N2_3_FD_200533 | JGI IMG/M metagenome (GOLD analysis project Ga0302314, IMG submission 200533) | Peat permafrost microbial communities from Stordalen Mire near Abisko, Sweden - III_Palsa_N2_3 | ecosystem: Environmental > Terrestrial > Soil > Palsa > Peat permafrost | place: Sweden...
TGAGACTGCCTCGGAGGGCCGAGACCTCGCCGAGCGCCGCGTCAGAGGTGCCGGATGGCTACGCTGAGCGATCTTGGCGACGAGCTCGCTCGCAGACCACGATCTCCCAGGTGCGGGGCTCCACGCAGTCACGCGGACGGCGCGAAGGCGCTGCGTGGCGGCGGCCCTGCTGGCCGCGGCCCTGGCGCTGGCAATCGCTGTGACCGCGCCCGCGCTCGCCACCGCCTCGGTGATGCCGGCGACGGCGAGCCGTACCGCGGCCAGGGGCAGGCCCAAGGCCCCGCCGCCGACCCCGGCTCAGGAGCTGGCGCGGACCGCGAAGGCGCCGACCGCGTCGGCTCCGGCGCCCGTCCTCGCACCGGGCCCGCTCGTGTGGGGGGCGCCGGTGGGGATCGACAGCGGCCCGATCGACGGGCTCGCCTGTCCGTCGATCTCGCTCTGCGTCGCCGTCGATGGCGACGGTGCCGCCTTCACCTCGAGCGATCCGCCCGGCGGAGTGAGAACGTGGCTACGCGCCGACGTGGACGGGGCCACTCCCCTGACCGGCGTCTCCTGCCCCTCGGTTGCCATCTGCGTCGCCGTCGACGCCGACGGCAATGTGGTCACCACCGCCAACGCTTCCGGGCCGGGAACCGCGTGGAACGTCGCCCGGGTGGACACGAGCATCGGCGAACCGAGTCCCTACGGAGGTGGACCCGGCCTCCTGCGGGGCGTCGCGTGCCCGTCCGTGTCGTTCTGCATCGCCGTCGACTCGGTCGGCAGCGTCGTCTTCTCGGGCGCCCCGACAGGCGGCACGAGCACCTGGGTCCTCGCCCATGTCGACGACAACTCAGACTACGGCTGTGCGGGGGGTGGGCTGAGCTGTCAGGCGCCGTTGATGAGTGTCTCCTGTCCGACGGTCACACTCTGTGCCGCCGCCGACTTCACGGGGAACGTCCTCGAGACGGCGACTCCGTCGGTCTCGTCGCTGTGGTCAAGTCAATCGGCCGGTGGCGCCGGACCGGAGTCCCTGTGGACGGTGTCCTGTCCGAGCGTGAGCTTCTGCGCCGCCGTCAACGGCGCCGGCGGCGACGCGATCACCTGGGATCCCGCGACCGGTTCCCATCTGACCACGCACCGGCTCCCCATCGATGCCTTCGGCATCTGGTGTAGCGCGAGCGCCCTCTGCCTGGCGGCCGGCGAAGGGGCAAACGGCACCGCGGAGCTGATTGGCTCGACGGATCCGGCGGCGCGTAACCCCACATGGAACGTAACGGACTTCGGTGACGTCAACGCCGTTTCCTGCCCCACCAGGTCGGTGTGCGTGGCCGCCGACAACGAAGGCGATGTGATCGTCGGGGTCACGGTGACCAGCCTCGATGGCACGCTGCGAGGAGAAGCGCTCGGCGGCCACATCCCGAGGATCGGCGCTCTCGTGCGTCAGCGCGGATACACCCTGGCCTTCGCGAGCCCGCTCGCCGGACAGATGCACATCGAGTGGGCGCTCTCCGGAGCAGCGGCGAGGGCGGTCGGCGACACCGGCGCGGCCCCCCTCGTGCTCGCCACGGCCTCGGCGCGCTTCACCGGCGCGCAGAGTCAGAGCGTGCGCCTGAGCCTGACCGCAGCCGGCAGGAGGGTGCTCCACGCCGCCACTCGGATCACCGTGACCGCGGCGGCAACCTACGAGACGAACACGGGCACGGTGGCCGCGCAGCGGAGGCTCACGCTGAGCTCGCGCTAAAGCTAAAGGTATCTGCCGGTGGGGGCCGTGACCGTGAGCGCGGCACTGGCCGCGCCCAGGGTCGGGTGACTGGCGGTCACGGTGACGACGCCAGTGTGGTTCGCCTCCGAACGGATGTAGGCGCCGCCGACCCCGCCGTAGCCCGCGAAGTTGAACGGATCCTGCCCGACCAGGACCGCCGGACCCTTGACCACCAGTGCGACATTGCCGTCGACATACGGCCGCTGGTTACCGAAGGCGTCGAGGGCTCGGAAGGTGAACCTGGTCGCGTCGAAGCCGTTGCCTTCGATCGAAGCGTCCTCGAGATCCAGGCTCAGGTGGTCGGTGGCGGTGTTCGACGACATCTGCAGAGAGGCGGCTAGCGTTCCGCCGATGTACCCGTTGATCTGCAGGGTGGGTAGCCCCGATCCGACCACCGTCAGGTCCACGAATACCGGCGGGTAAGCGAGGTTGCCGAAGCTCGCGGTGTCTGGGGTGGCGCTCGCCAGGAACTGGCCGTCCACATAGAGCTCGAGCAGGTCACAGTTGGTGGCGATCATCGCGTTCGCGCCCGGGCCGGTAGCCGGGGAGCTCGGTCCGAAGTCCCAGTAGAAGGCCGGGAAGATCACCGGAGTGGCGGTACTCACTTGCGAGCGGTAGAACGACGCGCCGGGCTTGGGGACGCGGAAGGTGTCAAGCACGCCCCCCCACTTCAGGTTCTGCCAGATGCGATCGCCGCCGCTCAGCGAGTCATAGTCGATGCTGCACCAGGCGAGCAATCCGGCGTAGGCCGGATTGGACATGGCGATGTCCTGGACCTGGGCGTGCAGGAGCGCTTGCGTGCCCAGAGTCTGTGAGCTGTCGATCCAGCGGTAGAGCGGTGGACCGTCGATGGAGCCGACCGCCTCGCTGATCATGTAGGGGAGGCCGGTCAGCGGCGGCTCGAGGATGGCATTGCCGTCGGAGGTGTGGTAGTCGTCGTAGGCGAACACGTCCTCGGCCCACCCCGCCAAGTTCTGCGTGTACATCGCCCCCGTCGTCTGGCGCGTGCCGTCGAGGGTGTAGGCGAGCTCCCGCGTCTCGGCATAGAGCTGGTCGTAGTCGCTCGCGGTCTCGTCGAGGCGGGTGCCCCACACGATCACCGACGGGCGGTTGCGATCGCGAACCACCATGTCGTGGACGTTGAGCAGGACGAGCTCCTGGTAGCGCGGGTCGCCCACGTATTGCCAGCCCGGCGGCTCCTCCCACACCATCAGCCCTACTTGGTCGCAGGCGTCGAGGAAGTGCGGCGACTGCGGGTAGTGCGAGCAGCGCACCATGTTGCAGTTGAGCTCGTTCTTGATCAGCTCGGCGTCGCGTGCCTGCAGCCGCTGGGGTGCTGCCATCCCCGTGTAGGGGAAGAGCTGGTGGCGGTTCAGGCCGAAGATCTGGAGACGCTCGCCGTTCAGGTAAAGGCCGTCGGCGGTGAAGGTGGCCTGGCGGAAGCCGGTGGTGACCTCGAGCGTGTGCGACGGGATCGACGTGCCGCTCAAGGTGGTGCGGACGGTGTAGAGCTGCGGGGTGGCCGGCGACCACAGGGCGATTCCACTCAGGGCGCTGAGCGTGACCCTGCTGACCGTCGAACCCTTCTTCACCGACACATTGACCGAGCCCTCCGCCACCGTGCGCGACCCGTCGAGCAGCTCGACCGTCAGCTGTGCCCCTCCCGGCGCTGGGCTCACGGCATCGATGGTGGCTTTGACCTCGAGCCCGGGGCTCCCCGTGAGCACGCCCGTCGGCCTGGCGAACACGTCGGAGATGAAGGCATCGGGAACCAGTCGCAGCTTCACGTCGCGGTAGATCCCGGCCGGCATCAGATAGTCGACGTCGTTGGGGCCACCCGCGTTCCCCGCCGGTGGCACCTGGAGCCAGCGCCCGTCGACGACGACCGCGAGCACGTTGGCGCCGGCCACGAGCTCGTCGCTCAGCTCCACCGACCACGGCAGGAACCCGCCCTGGTGCTGGGCCATCTCGACCCCGTTGAGGTACACGGTGGCGTCGGTCATCACGCCGTCGAAGTCGAGGAAGACGCGGCCCCCGGTGAGCTTGGCTCCCGAGAACTCCTTGCGGTAGATCCATACCCGCTCCCACGCAGCGGGATTCCAGTCCCCCCATGAGAGCGGCGTCACCGTGTGGGGCACGTTCACCCGCGCGAAGGCCGCGTCGGAGTAGCCCGGCTCCTGCGCACCGTTCACGTAGGCGCCGCCGAAGCGCCAGCCCTGGTTGAAGTCGTAGGTGGCGCCCGAGGTTCCCTTGTGCGCGCCGACGGCGGGCGCCTTCGGCGAGGTCTTGCCGGCGACGGCGGCGGCTCGGGCCGCGCTCGAGTTCAGCGCGAGGGCGGCGCCGCCGAGCACTCCGGAGCGCAGAACCTCACGCCGCGACACGCCTGATTCGTAGCTGGACACTGCCCTGGAGCCTCCCTGAGCGTCACGGATCCACGCATCATCGCGCAACGCCGGGCCAAGGGGCGCCGGTCGATGCCGGCGCCTTGACCTGCCGCACCGGCGGTGGTATTACTTGTGCAGGCATTGGGGTTACCGGTAGGCGAGGCCGTAGCGTGCGCCGATTTGACCGGGCGGCGTAGCCGTTACCCGCGCAGGTTGCTTACCGTGTGGCGCTGGCCTGCCCACTAAATACTGTTGCATTGGAAAGGGCATGCAGGTAGGGGACTGGGACACGCTGCTGGGCCGTGTCAGCACCGGGAAATGCACGCCGTTTCTCGGTGCGGGTGCCGTTACCCCCGCGCTTCCGCTCGGATCGGAGATCGCGGTTAGGTGGGCGAGCGAGCACGGCTACCCGCTCGAGGACTGTCACGACCTGGCGCGTGTCGCGCAGTACCTCGCTGTCGAGCGCGACGACGGGATGTGGCCGAAGGAGCTGATCGCCAAGGAGCTCGGGAGCCTGACTCTGCCCGATGTCACGGCGCCGGGAGAAGTTCATGCGGTGCTGGCCCGGTTGCCGCTGTCGATCTACATAACAACCAACTACGACGACACCATGTGCACCGCCCTGAGGGCTGCCGGCAAGGACCCGCACCGGGAGATCTGCAGGTGGAACCGAGGCGCGGAGGTGGAGGCCGAGCCGAGTCCGCTGTCTGACGGAACATACATCCCGACCCCGGCGAATCCGCTCGTGTACCACCTCCACGGGCACCGCGAGCTGCCCGAGTCGCTGGTCCTGACCGAAGACGACTACCTGGACTTCCTCGTGGCCCTCGCGCGTGAGCCCGACCTGCTCCCGCACCTGGTCACGCGCGCGCTCGCGGCCCATTCCCTGCTCTTCGTCGGGTACCGGCTCGCCGACTGGGACTTCCGTGTGGTCCATCGCGGCATCGTCTCCAGCCTGGCGGGAAGCCTCCGCCGACTCAACGTGACCGTCCAGCTCCCCGACCCCGCGGATGCCCAGGATTACCTCAGCCGCTATTTCGACGCCCTCAACGCCCACGTGTACTGGGGCAACTCGGCGGACTTCGCGGCCGAGCTTGCTCAGCGCTGGAATGGCAATGGTCACCACTGAGGCTCTGTCGATCTCGCCCTATGTCGGTCCCCGTCCCTTCGAGGCGGCGGATCGTGGAGCATTCTTCGGCCGAGCGGGCGAGGTCTCGCGCCTGGTCTCTGAGGTGATCGCCAACCCGACGGTGCTCGTCTACGCGGTGTCGGGCGCGGGTAAGACGTCGCTCCTCGCGGCCGGGCTCGCGCCGGCACTGATCGAGCAGGGATTCGAGGCGTTGCCGCTGGCCAGGGTGGGCGGCGGGGCGCCGCCACCCGACGCGGCTAACGCGTTCGTCTACTGCGCGCTCCAGAGCATCGCGCACGCCGGTCCGGCTGATCGGGCCGATTCGCCCCCCCGGATCGACGAGACGCTGGCCGAGCGGCTCGCGGCGCTTCCGAAGGGGAGCGACGAGCTCGGCTTTCCGCGGCCGCGAGTAATCGTGTTCGACCAGTTCGAGGAGCTGTTCACCTTCCACGAGGACCGGTGGCAGGAGCGGCACGGGTTCTTCTCACAGGTCGCGGCGGCGCTCGACCAGGAGCCGGAGCTGCGCGTCGTGTTCTCGCTCCGCGAGGAGTACCTCGCCCAGCTCGAGCGCTACGCCGACCAGGTGCCGGGAGCCTTCCGCGCGCGGTTTCACCTAGGACGGCTACGGCGCAAAGCCGCAGTGCAAGCCGTGATCTGCCCGCTTCAGGCATCGAACAAGCACTTCGCGCCGGGAGTCGCGGAGCGCCTGGTCGACGATCTGGGACAGTCACGCGTATCGGCCCGCGCAGGACAGCCGGTCACCGTCCAGGGAGAGTTCGTCGAGCCGCTCCACCTGCAGGTCGTCTGCGACCAGCTGTGGCGGCGGATCCCCCCCGATCAAACCGAGATCACGGCTGACGATCTCGCCGCCTTCGGCGACGTCGACGAGGCCCTCACCTACTACTACGAACAGGCCATCGCGTCCGCGGCGAGGGCCTCGAGCCGCTCCGAGCGCAAGCTCAGGCAGGCGCTCGAGCGCCTGTTCATCACCCGGTCGGGAACGCGGGCGATCGTCTTCGCGGGCGCTGCCGAAGAGGCGCTGAGGGCCAAGGCGGCCGCCGAGCTCGAGCGCCAGCACCTGATTCGCAGGGAATCGCGCTCCGGAGCAGACTGGTTCGAGCTTTCCCACGATCGCTTGATCGAGCCGATCCAGCAGTCGAATCGGCGTGTGCGGACCCGGCACTTGCGTGGCGCCGTGACTGTCCTCAGCCTCGCCGTCGTGCTGGCTTTGGGAGCGGCCGTGGCCGTGCTCGTCGGGGGTGCGTCGACTGCCACGCGCAATGATGCGCTCGCCGCTCGGGTCGGCGTCCTGCAGAAGAAGGTGCCGGCGAGCGAGAGCGCGCTGTACCGCATCGGAAAGCAGTGGCTCGAGGACATCAATGCCGGCAACTACGCGCGGGCGTCGAGCTTGATGGCACCCGGGGTGCAGATCCATCTCGTCGGCATGCCCAAGGTCAAGACGCTGAAGACCGCCGCCCAGATCCTCAGCGAGCTCCGCAAGCTGCCGTGCCGTTACACCACCACCCACGGCGGTACCTTCATTAAGGGCAGCGGCACGATGGCCCTGCTTGTGCAGCCATACCAGTTGGGGCGCCACGGGACGCCGGTCAAGTGCGGGTCGGGGTCGGCAGTGGCGATCGTCATCGTCGTCGGAGGCCGCCGGAAGATCGTGCAGGCCGCGACCAGCGCGCCCCTGCCTGCGCAGACCGTGACGGCGATCTCCACCCGGACGGTGACGCTGGCCCAGACGGTCACCGTGGCCGGTAGCTCGGGTGGCGTCGTCGGCTCTGTGAGCACATCGGTCACCCCTGCGCAAACGACCACCAGCCCCACTTCTGGATCCACCACAGTCTCGAGCACGCCGACCACGGTGGCAACCGTCCCGATAACGGTCGAGACGACGGCGACGGCCACGACCCCGTGACTACACGAGCCCGCTAGCCCGCTCGCGCACGGCGATCGGCGTAGCCGAGCCCCCGCGCGGGTTTGACCTGAGCGGTGTCGGTGAGGGTGATGGCGTCGGTGATCGCGGTGTCGAGCTCGGCACCCCAGAGCGGTGCTTCGAGCCTTCCCACGAGCTTGCCCAGGGTTCCCCCGATGCCCTTCCAGGTCAGCCCCAGGGCCGCCAGCACGCCGGACGCCCCCGCCGCCAGCTTGCCGGCGTGACCATTGGACGCGAGCAGGAAGTAGATACCGACGCTGAAGAGGACCAGGGCGAGGACGATGACCGCCCACAGCCATTTACTGCTCAGCGCCCTGCGGGCGAATCTGCTCTCGAGTTGCTTGGCGGCCTCGAGGTAATCGTCCGGCTCGAGCAGCTCCGTCGCCTTCTTCTCACCGACGATGACCGATCGCCACAAGCTGACCTGGGTGACGGTGAGCGCAGCGTCGCTCGCTTCCTTCGACCCCGGCCATGCGCCCAGCGAGTTGGCGACGCCGCGGGCGGCGTGCGAGGGCAGGGCGGAGCTCAGCGAGTCCAAGGCGCCCACGAGGCTCTTGGTCGAGGGTGGGGTGGCGCCCGCTGAGCCGCTCGTACCCTGATCGGGCATCAGCGCCCGGAGACCGCTGCCCAGCAGGAAGGCCTTCGGCAACCGTGCATCGGCCCCCAGCAGGGCTACGATCACCCTCGGTTCCACGGCCCTGGCAGCCGCTTGGGCGGGGCCGGTCTGGAGCGCACCCTTCAGTTGCTCGACGGCGGCCGAGTCCAGGTCGGCCAGCTTCAGGGTGCCGAGTAACGTCGTCAGCTGCAGGGCCTGGACCTGGCATTTCTCCGCGCTGCCGAGCGAGAGACCGGCGAGCAGCGCGTCCGGGGACCAACCCTCGGTCAGCTCCTCGATCAGCCAGCCGAGCTCGACGGCGGCGATCACCTTAGGGTCTCCGGCCGATTCGGCGGCAGCGGCCTTACCGGCCGCCGCCAGCGCATCGACGAACGGATCCTCGGCGTCGCTGACCGATCCCGCTGCGGACTCGGATCCGGACTGTGTGCCGCCCATCGTCTGCCCCTCCGGTGGTGATTGGGGAAGCTTCGCCTCCCTTGTGAGCTCTGCTGGCGCAGAGCTCCGCTTCCTTGACAGCGAGCGCACTCTAACCGGATCGGTCGGGAGCTGTGCGAAGATCGAATGGTGAGCAGCGGCCGCGACGATCACGATCCGGTCACGTCGTGACCGCCGCCTCGCTCAAGCACGCGGCCATCTCGGGACCCGACGAGCTCGTTCGTCGCGACCGCGCTGCCGCCAACGTCGCCGTTCTCACCGGCGTCATCTTCCTCTTCGCCGGCCTGGTGAAGTTCGTCTTTCACCACTGGGAGCTCGACGCGTTCCGCAGCTTCGGGTTGCCGTGGCCCTCCGGCCTCGAGATCCTCGCGGGAATCCTCGAGATGGCCGGAGGGCTGGCCCTGCTCCTGCGTCGCTATGTGGTGCCCAGCGCGGTCGTGCTCGCGGTGACCATGGTCGTCGCCATCGTCTCGTCAGGGATCGGCGCCGGCGACGTCATCCCCAGCCTCACGCTCGCGCCCGCGCTCCTCGTGGCGATGGTCTACCTGCTCGTGCGCACCGCACCGCCGTATTAGCCGACCAGTTGTGAGAGGCTACCGTCATGGCCGAAGCTACGGAGTTCATTATTGGCAGCGAGGTCGCCTGTAGCGACGGTGCCTGTGGGAAGCTGAGACGCGTGGTCATCGATCCGGTCGCCCGCGCGATTACTCACCTCGCTGTCGAGCCCAGCCATGGGCAGGCCGCCGGGCGTCTCGTGCCGATCGATCTCGTGGCCTCGGCAGGGAAGGAGATCCGGCTGCGGTGCACCAAGTCTGAGTTCGATGCGCTCGAGGAGGCCGACGAGTCGCAATTCCTGCCGCGAGAAAGAGGACACCTGGGTTACGACCGAGTGGACGTCTACACGTTGCCCTACTACGGATTTGGCGGGCGCAACCTGGATCGGGGAATCCCTCCGCCCCGCGGGGGCGCCGATGTGCATCAAACCACCTACGACCGCATCCCCGTAGGTGAAGTCGAGGCGCGCCGCGGCGATCACGTGGAGGCCACCGATGGCCCGATCGGGCGCGTCAAAGGACTGGTCGTCGATCCCAGCGACCATCACGTGACCCATGTCCTACTCGACGAGGGTCACCTGTGGGGCGAGAAGACCGTTGCCATCCCCATCGGCGCCGTGACGCGCGTGGGCGAGATCATTCGGCTGAGCCTGTCCAAGGACGAGGTGGGGGCCCTGCCGTCGGTCGACCTCGATCATCCCGAGTGACGTTGTAACACCGCCGGATCATTGGTATCAATAGCTGTCCCTTGAGTTCGACCGAGACAACCTGGGCGGCGCGGAACCATGCTCGCGCCCAGGGGGGCGCGGTCGTCGAGACGATGCCGACCGTGCCGGCGGGCTCCTGGCCGGAACCCCCCGAGGGCGTGCCGGCGTCCGAGCTGACCTGGGCCGAGGTCATCGCCCCGAGGGGCGCGACGTCGAAGGTGCTGGCGCGAGGGACGAGCCTGCGCCTGCGTGACGTATACGGACAAGCGTGCGCACACCTACTCCTCTACAACGCCGCGGAGCCGTGGGAGCGCCTGAACGTGGCCGACACGGTGAAGATCCCCTGGCAGGCCTACCTCGGCCTCGGGCATCCGCTCCTCTCCGACCAGGGACGGGTGCTGGCCACGGTGATCGGCGACGACTCCGGCCGTCACGATGCCCTGTGCGGCGGCGGCCCGGCCGCCCGGGCGCGATTCGTCAACGCCGCCGCCAAGCACGGGCTCGAGCCTCGGGACCTCCCGCCGAGCGTGTCACTGTTCCAAGGGGTGCGGGTCCAAGCCGACGGGTCGCTGGCCTGGCTCGGCAGCGCCGGCCCGGGCTGCGCGGTGACGCTGCGCTGCGAACTGCCGCTCGTCGTGCTCCTGGCCGACGTCCCCCACCCGGTCGACCCGCGGCCCGAGCCGGAGGTGACCGCGCTCGAGGTGCTCGCCTGGCGCGGCGAGTCCACCAAGCCCGATGACCCTCTGTGGACCTCCACGCCCGAGCTCCAGCGGGCGTTCGAGAACACCGCCGACTACTGGGAGGCGCGCGCGTGATCGAGCAGGTGGTCGGTGCCTGCGAGCCCTGGTCCGCGGTGGTGCCGGCCGCTTCCACGCTGCGCATCGTCGACCTCGAGGGTAATCAGGCGGTCGACTTCCTTGTCTACAACGCTCACGACACGGCCGAGCGCTACAGCGCTCCGGACACCATCGTCGCGCAGGGCAACGTCTTCCTTACCGCCGGCAGCGTGCTGCGCTCGAACCTGGGAAACCCACTGATGACGGTGGTCGAGGACGAGGTCGGGCGCCACGACACCATCGGGGGCGCGTGCTCGAAGGAATCCAACACCCTGCGCTACGGCCACCACACCAAGCACCAGCACGCGTGCGTGGAGAACTTCCTCGCCGAAGGCGCCAAGTGGGGCCTCGGCAAGCGCGATCTCGTCTCGAACATCAACTGGTACATGAATGTGCCGATCGAAGAGGACGGGACGCTCGGGATCGTCGACGGCCTCTCCGCGCCCGGCCTGTCGCTGACCCTGCGCTCAGAGGTCGACACCCTGGTCCTGGTCTCGAACTGCCCGCAGATCAACAACCCCTGTAACGGCTTCAATCCCACGCCGATCCGCATGATCGTCGCGCCGTAGGCGCCGCTGAATATGTTCGACACCGTGCTGGTCGCGAACCGCGGCGAGATCGCCTGTCGCATCATCCGCAGCGCCGCTGCCCTGGGGCTGCGCACGGTGGCGGTGTACTCGGACCCCGACCGGGGCGCTCCACACGTGGGGATGGCCGACGTCGCCGTTCGTCTCGGCCCCGCGCCCGCGCGCGAGAGCTATCTCAGGGCCGACGCCGTGCTCGAGGCCGCGCAGGCCCACGGAGCGGGGGCGGTGCACCCGGGCTACGGCCTACTCTCCGAGGACGCGGCCTTTGCCCAGGCGGTGGAGGACGCGAGTCTGCGCTTCGCCGGGCCTACGCCCGCGCAGCTGCGCGAGTTCGGCGCCAAGGATGCCTCCCGCGCGCTCGCGCAGGCCGCGGGCGTGCCCCTGCTCCCGGGTTCCGGGGCGCTGGTCGACGAGGACGCGGCGATCGCGGCGGCCGCGGAGATCGGCTACCCGGTGATGGTCAAGGCGACGGCGGGTGGGGGAGGCATCGGGATGGAGCGCTGCGACGACGCCGGCGAGCTCTCGGCCGCGTTTGGTCGCGTGCAGCGCGTGGCCGATGCCAGCTTCGGGGCCGGCGGTGTCTACCTCGAGCGCTTCGTGGCGGCCGCCCGGCACATCGAGGTCCAGGTCTTCGGCGATGGCGCCGGACGCGTCGTCGTCCTCGGCGACAGGGACTGCACGCTGCAGCGCCGTAATCAGAAGGTCCTCGAGGAGGCCCCCGCGCCCGGCCTTCCCGACGCCGTGCGCGAGCGCTTGCGCGACTACGCGGCCGAGCTCACCCAGTCGGTCGCCTATCGCTCGGCGGGGACGGTCGAGTTCATCTACGAGGTCGCTACCGGCGAGCTCTACTTCCTCGAGGTCAACGCCCGCCTCCAGGTCGAGCACCCGGTCACCGAGGAGCGCTACGGCGTCGACCTCGTCGCCGCCATGCTCCGCCTCGCGCAGGGGGAGACGAGCGTGCTCGGCGAGCTGGCGGCGGCGGAGCCCTCCGGCTGCGCCGTCGAGGTCCGGCTCTATGCCGAGGACCCGGCGGCGAACCACCGGCCGTCCGCGGGCTTGCTTACCGAGGTCGTGCTCCCCGCGGGTCTCCGCGTGGACGGCTGGATCGTCGCCGGGACCGAGGTCACGACGGCCTACGACCCCTTGCTGGCCAAGCTCATCGCTCACCGGCCCTCGCGTGAGGAGGCGCTCGACGCCATCGCCGCGGGCCTGGCCGCGACGCGCATCGGCGGCATCGCCACGAACGCCGGACTGCTGGGAGCCGCGGTCGCCGACCCGCGCGTGCGCGACGGCACCCACACGACGGCGACGCTGGCGAGCATCGCCGACCCGTGCCCCCGGATCGAGGTGCTGCGTGGGGGAACGATGACGACGGTGCAGGACTGGCCCGGTCGCTTGGGGTTCTGGGACGTGGGCGTGCCGCCGTCGGGTGCCATGGACGACCGGTCATTACGTCTAGGTAACCGGGCGCTCGGCAATCCCGTGGGAGCGCCGGCGCTCGAGTGCACGCTCGACGGGCCCGCGCTGCGCTTCAGCCACGACACCGTGGTCTGCGTGACGGGCGCCCCCGCCGTGATCACCGTGGCCGGCGAGCCGGCCGAGCTGTGGGAGCCGGTGACCGTGCCGGCCGGGGCGACGCTCGACGTCGGTCGCCTCGAAGGCCCTGGGCTGCGGGCGTACGTCTGTGTGGCCGGCGGCGTCGACGTTCCCGACCACCTGGGGAGCGCGGCGACCTTCACGCTGGGGCGCTTCGGTGGTCACGGCGGACGGGCGCTGCGCCCCGGGGACGTGCTCCGGGCGGTAGCCGACGGGAGTGGCGGGCGCTCCGCGCTCGCGGCTGTGCCCGTCTCCGACCGGCCGGAGCTGGCGAGCGCGTGGGAGATCGGCGTCACCGAAGGTCCCCACGCCGCCCCGGACTTCTTCACCCGCGAGGACATGGAGGCGTTCTACGCGACCGCCTGGAAGGTCCACTTCAATTCATCTCGGACGGGAGTGCGCCTGCTCGGGCCGCGACCGCGCTGGGCTCGTCAGGACGGGGGCGAGGCAGGCCTGCATCCTTCGAACATCCACGACACGCCCTACAGCGTCGGGTCGGTCGACTACACGGGTGACCTACCGATCGTCCTCGGCCCCGACGGGCCGTCGCTCGGGGGGTTCGTGTGCCCCGCGACGGTGGTGAGCGCCGAGCGGTGGAAGCTCGGGCAGCTCCGGCCCGGGGACGAGGTGCGCTTCGTCGACGTGGGGGAGTCGGGGGCCGCCGCGCTCCGGCGGGAGCTGGCCGCCGCGGTCCGGGCCGCGCCTGTGGCGCCGCTCCGGCACGCGCCCGACGGCGACGACGGGGTGCTCGCACGGCGCGGCGCGGATCTCGGCGACCCCTCCGTGACCTGGCGGCGGAGCGGCGATGACAACCTGCTCGTCGAGTACGGGGACATGGTCCTCGACCTCGGCTTGCGGATGCGCGTGCACGCGCTCGCCGAGGCGGTCGCGCGCGAGGAGGTGCCCGGCGTGCTCGAGCTCACCCCCGGCATCCGCTCGCTCCAGGTCAAGCTCGACCCCGACGTCCTCGGCCTGCGCCGCGCCCTCAGCGTGCTTCGGGCGCTCGAGGAAGGGCTACCGGCCACGCGCGAGCTCTCGGTCCCCTCGCGGACCGTGCACCTGCCCCTGTCCTGGGACGACCCGGCGACGCGCGAGGCGATCGCGCGCTACATGGCCGGTGTCCGCGCCGACGCGCCGTGGTGCCCGTGGAACATCGAGTTCATCCGCCGCGTCAACGGACTCGACGATCCCGAAGCCGTGCGACGCATCGTCTACGAGGCCGAGTACCTCGTCCTCGGGCTCGGCGACGTGTACCTGGGAGCTCCGGTGGCGACACCGCTCGACCCCCGCCACCGCCTGGTGACGACAAAATACAATCCGGCCCGGACCTGGACGGCAGAGAACTCCGTCGGCATCGGCGGCGCCTACCTGTGCATCTACGGCATGGAGGGCCCGGGCGGGTATCAGTTCGTCGGGCGCACCACTCAGGTCTGGTCGCGGTTCCGCAGGACGGGAGCGTTCGCCGAGGCGCCCCACCTCCTGCGCTTCTTCGATCGCATCTCCTGGTACCCGGTGGGCGCCGAAGAGCTCCTCGAGCTCCGGGCCGACACGGAGGCCGGCCGCTTCGATCCGCGCATGGAGGACGGCACCTTTACCCTGGCCGAGCACCTCGACTTCCTCGCCGCCGAAGCCGATTCGATCACCACCTTCCGCGCGCGGCAGGCTGCCGCCTTCGCCGCCGAACGCGAGGCGTGGGCGGCCGCCGGCGAGTTCGACCCCAAGCCCGAGCCCGATGTCGCGCCGCCGCCCCGCGAGGTGACGGTGCCGGCGGGCGGAGTCGTGGTCGAGGCGCCCTGCACGGCCAGCGTGTGGCGGATCGAGGTGCGCCCCGGCGATGCGGTGTCGAGCGGTGACCGGCTGCTGACGCTCGAGGCGATGAAGATGGAGACCGCCCTGGTGGCGCCGTGCGACGGGAAGGTGGCCGAGGTGCTCGTCGGCGTCAGCGACCATGTCGAGTCCGGCCGGGCACTCGTCGTCGTGATGCCGCGATGAGCGCCGCGGGACGGGTGGCCGCGGCGTACGCGCGGATCGCCGAGGTCGACAGACCCGAGCTGTGGATCACGCTCCGCGACCCGGAGGACGTGCTCGCCGAGGCGGCGATCCTCGACGCCGGCCCGCCGCTCCCCTTGCGGGGCACGGTGGTGGCCGTCAAGGACAACATCGACGTGGCCGGCCTCCCCACGACGGCGGGCTGTCCCGACTACGCCTATGAGCCGAGCGTCGACGCGCCCGTGGTCGCCCGGCTCCGCGCCGCCGGCGCGCTCGTCCTCGGAAAGACCAACCTCGACCAGTTCGCCACCGGCCTGGTGGGTACGCGCTCACCCTACGGCGTGGTGCGTGATGCCCGGCGCCCGAGCTTCGTCAGCGGCGGGTCGAGCAGCGGCTCGGCCGTGGCCGTCGCCCTGGGGATCGCCGACCTCGCGCTCGGCACCGATACGGCGGGCTCGGGGCGGGTGCCGGCCGCCTTCCAGGGGCTGGTCGGCGTCAAGCCGACACGCGGGCTCGTGCCCATCGCCGGCGTCGTCCCCGCCTGCCGCACGCTCGACTGCGTCACGGTCTTCGCGCGTGACGCGGTCGCCGCACAGCGCGCGCTGTGGCTGATGGCCGGCCCGGACGTCGCCGGCACCGCGGCCACCGCCGCGCTCGACCGCGAATGGCCCGCGGACGCGCCGCTCGCCGCGCCACCGGCGCCGACGATCGGGGTTCCCGACGCCGGCCAGCTCGGCGCCCTGAGCCCCGATGCCCGGCGCGCCTTCGCCGCCGCGGTCGAGCTTGTGGAGAGCTCCGGGGCCGCGGTCGTCGAGTTCGACCTCGACCCCTTCGTGCAGGCATCCGGCCTGCTCTACGGCGGCGCCTACGTGGGTGAGCGCCACGCCGCGGTGGGCGCCTTCGTCGAAGCTCACCCCGACCGCGTCGACCCCGCCGTACGCGAGATCGTGCGTGCGGCCGGCCTCCCGACGGCGAGCCGGCTCACCCGCGACGGGGAGGCCCTCGACGCGCTGCGCATGGCCACGGCACCGGTTCTCGCCGCCACCGATGCGCTGTTCCTCCCGACCGTCCCGCGGCAGCCCACCATCGCCGAGGTCGCCGCCGACCCGATCGGGGTGAACGCTGAGCTCGGTCCCTTCGCTTCGTTCGTCAATCTCCTCGACCTGTGCGCGATCGCGGTGCCGGCGGGGGAGGCCGACGGCGGGCAGTTCGGAGTGTCGTTCGTCGCCGCGGCCTTCCGGGACCGGGTGCTCGGCGACCTTGCCGCCCGCTTCCTGGGCGAGCCTGACGCCGGCCCGACGCCGGGTGCGCCCGAGGGCATCCCCATCCTTGTCGTCGGCGCCCACCGGCGCGGCCAGCCCCTGCATCATCAGCTCACGGCGCGCGGTGCCCGCGGCCTCGGCGTCGCGCGCACCGCGCCCGCCTACCGGATGTACGCCCTCGACACCGACCCGCCCAAGCCCGGTCTCGCTCGCGTGCTCGACCACGGCGTCGCGATCGAGGGCGAGCTGTGGGCGCTGCCGGCCGCGGCGCTCGGGTCGTTTCTCGCCGCCCTGCCGGCTCCCATGGCGCTCGGACGCGTGACGCTCGAGGACGGCCGCGAGGTGGTCGGCTTCCAGTGCGAGCCGGCCGCGCTCGAGGGCGCGCCCGACATCTCCGAGCACAGCTCGTGGCCGGCTTACCTCAGCGCGATGAGCGAGAGCATCTCGTAGACGACGTTGGCGGCGAACAGGGCCGTGATCTGAGCCGGGTCGTATTGCGGGGCGACCTCGACGACGTCGTAGCCGACGAAGTCGATGCCGGTCAGGGCACGCAGGTAGCCGAGCGCCTGGAAGCTCGTCGGCCCGCCGACCTCGGGCGTTCCCGTGCCGGGACAGAAGGCCACGTCGACGAAGTCCACGTCGAAGGTCAGGAACGCGGGTAGCGCTCCCGTGCGCCGCCGCGCCCGCTCGGCGAACTCGGCGCCCGAGAGCGTCGCGAGCTCCAACCACGGGATGCTCTCGATGCCGAGCTCGCCGGGGAACTCCTCGTCGGTGGCGTCGTACAGGCCCCCGCGCATGCCGGCTTGGATGACCCGCGCGGGGTCGATGATGCCCTCCTCGAGGGCACGCCGGAACACCGTGCCGTGGGACAGGGGCTTGCCGAAGTACGCGTGCCAGAGATCGCTGTGCGAGTCGATATGGACGAGGCCGAGGGGCCCGTGGACGTTCGACAGCGCTCGCAGCTCGGCCAGCGTGACGCTGTGGTCACCGCCGACGCCGACTCCGATCACGCGATGCTCAGCCAGGGTCCCGACGAAGCGCTCGATGCGGGCCAGCGTCTCCTCCACGTACCCGGGCACCGTGGGCGCGTCGCCGTAGTCGATCGTCGAGAGCGCCCCGAACACCTGGACGTGGAGAGCGGGGTTATAGCCGCGGAGCATCGCGCTCATCGAGCGCACCGCTTCGGGCCCGAAGCGCGCGCCCGACCGGAAGGAGGTCGAACCGTCCCACGGCATCCCGTAGATCGCCGCGTCGACGCCGTCGAGGTCGGTCGTGTGCGGAAGCCGGGCGAACGTCCGCGGTCCCGTGAACCTGGGTATCTCGCTGGCGTCGGGCGGCTCGTGCATCACGGCCGCATCATGCCGTCGGGCCGCTCGCCGGGGTGCCGGGCCTGCTCGCGGTCATCCGGTCGACCAGCGCGGCCAGGTCCAGGAGGGAACCGAGATGCTCGAAATCGAGCTTTCCAAAGTCGATCTCGATGCCGAGGCTCGTTTCGATCTCGTGCATGAACTGGAGCAGCTGAAGCGAGTCCAGGCCGACGTCGGTCCGCAGGCTCGCCGTGTCGGGAAGGGTCCGCGCCAGGCCAGGATCTCCCAAGAGATCAGCGAGGATCTCCTTAAGGACAGCGACCGTAGACATCCGCGTACGCAGCCTCCTCGGCGGGGCCCGACTCGAGCTCTCTATCGAGAACCCTCTCGACCGACGCGAGAACATGTTGCTGTACCCACAGCGGAGTAAGTGAATGAGCCTGCTTGGCCCCACTCATGAGCTCTACCTCGAGGTTTGGCCAACGGTCCAAGTCGTCCAGAAAGCCGCTGCGCACGAACTCTTCCCGCACCGGCTCGTCATCGCCGGTGAGCATGAGGAATGCAGTCTGACCGCGGTCACGAAGAGCATCTAGTAACGCAGCTCCCTGGGCACCTGCGGCAACTTCTTGCCCACGCTGTCCCGGTAACACTTGCCGGCACGCATCGAGCGCCGGGCGGACACCATGCATCCACGCCAGCGACAGGCACCGTGCGGCCGGGATCTCGCCCGCGATGAGCTTGCGCCAAGTGGCGCCGAGCAGCAGCCTGCTCCGCAGCGCTCGAGCAAATCGCCTTCGAGCAACCCTCCGGTGCGCGTCGCCGACCTGTTCGTTCCAGATCAGTGTCGGCGGGTTCACCATGATGGCGGCGGCGACCCGCTTGTCGCGAAGGGCCACCTGAAGCGCCCAGTAGGCTCCGGAGCATAAGCCGACGAGGACGAACCGATTCGGCAGACCGCGGGACTCCAGCATGTCGAGCGCGGCCGATGTCGCATCGAGGTACTCCGGCGCCGACAGCGGCGCTTCCAGGTACTCCGAGTCGCCCATCGGCATGTCGTCGCAGACCGTCAATCCCTCTCGCGGGTTGCTCTGTCCATCCGAGTCACCTATCCCTGACATGTCGAAGCGCAGGGTGGGTACGCCCTTTGCCGCCCACTGACGGGCGACCGTGACCCACAGCCG
>Ga0302314_10008486_pt1 | contig 18264 bp, 19 predicted proteins | sample III_Palsa_N2_3_FD_200533 | JGI IMG/M metagenome (GOLD analysis project Ga0302314, IMG submission 200533) | Peat permafrost microbial communities from Stordalen Mire near Abisko, Sweden - III_Palsa_N2_3 | ecosystem: Environmental > Terrestrial > Soil > Palsa > Peat permafrost | place: Sweden...
TTGTTCTCCGCTGACCGCACAATGAGCGGTCCTCGTCTTTAACTCAACCCGGAATGGTGTCGCGCGTCAACTTCGCTCACCATCTCCTGAGCCATTTTGAATGGCGGCTTCTCGGCGGCGGGGCTGGTGTCCTGCCCGCTAGAATCCTTCACCAAACCCCGCCATCCTCATCCCCATGACCAAAACCCTGATCATCGCCGGCGCCACCGGCTATGGCGCCTGGCCGGCCAATACGCTGGAGGGCGCGGCCTGCTGCGTCGCCGCGCCGATCGACGGGATCGAGATCGACGTGCAGATGACTTTGGATGGTCATGTCGTCGCCCATCACGACTACCGGCTGAAGCGCAGCCAGACGCGGCTGAACGGAACGTGGCTCACCGAGACCGGGCCGGCGCTGAAGAGCCTGACCTTGGCGCAACTGCAACGCTACGATATCGGCCGCTCGCGCCCCGGCTCCCATGAGGACGAACACTATCCGCGCCGCGAATCCTTCGACGGCGCCCGCATCCCGGCCCTGCCGGCTCTGCTGCAGGTGCTGAAGGCGGCCAAGGGGCCGCGCCGGCGGATCTATGTGGAGATCAAGACCGATCCTCAGAACCCGGACGATGCGCCGGACGCGGCGGCGGTCACCCACGCGGTGATCGACGACCTGGAGGCGGCGGACTATATCGCTCCGGCCAAGATCATCGCCTTCGACTGGGCGGTGCTGCGCCTGACCCGCGAGCGGCGCCCCGACCTCGCCACCGCCCACCTGACCATCCCGCCAGCCCTGGCCGGCACGGTCAGGCGCCTGCCGAACGGCGACTCGCCCTGGGCCGACGGGTTCGACCCGCGCCATCACGGCGGCTCGGACTTGGCCGCGATCAAGGCACACGGCGGCGAGGAATGGTCCCCGCACCTGGTCGACATCACCCCCGAGCGGATCGCCGAAGCGGCCGCGCTGGGTCTCAAGGTCGGGCCGTGGGGCGTGTCGTCGGCCGAGGACATCCGCCGCATGATCGAGCTTGGCGTCTGGAGCGCCACGGTGTCCGGACCCGACTGGGGCTAGTTTCCACCGACGCCGGAGAACAGGTTGCTCCCCCGCTGGGGGAGCTGTCGCGAAGCGACGGAGGGGGGACATTTCGGCCGCGCCAATGCGGCGGTACGCCCCTCCACCACTTCGTGGTCCCCCTCCCCACGACGTGGGGCGGATCAGTTCAGGGATGCTCCCCCTCGATGGACCCAATGGGGGAGGAACTATGATTCTGCGTCGGTCTCAGCCTGATCGGTGATTCCGCAAGCGCTTGCGAGGAGGTGTTTTCACCGCGCTTGACTCCAAAGTGATAATAATATCATTTCGTGTCAACGCGAGCCGCGAGCCCGCATCCACCCCAGAAAGGCATCACCATGTCCGACGTGCACATCGCCCGGCTCGAAGACCGCCAATGGGCGCCGACCGAGACTCCCGGCCTCGACTTCGCGCTGATGCGCCCGAACGAGACGGGCGGGGCGACCGTCCTGCTGCGGTTCAACAAAGGCGTCGTCGGCGCGGCCCACACCCATCCCGGCGGTGAGGAGCTGTTCGTGGTCAGCGGCGACATCACTGTCGGCGGCCAACGGCTGCAGGCGGGCGACTACCTCTACACGCCGCCGGACGGGGTGCATGAGGCGGTGGCGCACGAACCCACCATCCTGCTGCTGCAGCTGCCCAAGCCGCCGGTTTTCCTATGACCGCAGGCAAAGTCGTCACGATCGCCGGACGGGCGCTGATCGCCATCCTGTTCGTCGGCGCGGGGGTCTCCAAGGTCCTGGGCCCGGCGCCCTTCCTGGAACACATGGCGCGTTTCCATGTCCCCGGGTTCCTGTTGATCGGCGTGGCGGCGCTGGAAATCGGCGCGGGGCTGGCGGTTCTGTTCGGCTGGCGGCTGCGCTATTCCGCCGGCGCGCTGGCGGCCTTCTGCGTCTCGACGGCCCTGGTGTTCCATCTGAACCTCGGCGATCACGTCGAACGGACCAGCTTCTTCAAGGATCTCGCCATCGCCGGCGGACTGGCGGCGATGGCGGCGACGGCGGTTTGAGCGCCGGGCGTTGACCCCGGGGGCCTGGGCGCCGATGGTGCGTGGCGGGGGCGTCACGGAGCATCGTATGGAGACCCGACCGAAACAGGTTCGCAGCGCCACGGCCGAGAAGCTGCTCTACGCGGCCGCGGCCGAGTTCAACGAGCATGGCTTCGCCGGCACCGACACCAATCGCATCGCCCGCCGCGCCGGCTTCGCCCCCCAGACCTTTTATCGCTGGTACGAGGACAAGATCGACGTCTTCATCAAGGTCTATGAATATTGGGAGGGCCAGGAGGCCGAGGTCCTACAAGGACTGTTGGCGCAGAACGCCCCCGACGAGCGTATCGTCGAGGCCATGGCCGCACACCATCGGGCCTATCTTTTGTTCCGGCGCAGCCTGCGCCAACTGTCGCTGGAGCATCCTAAGGTTCGCGCCGCGCGCGCCGCCAGCCGTGTGCGCCAGATCGCCAATATCCAGGCGATCCAGGGCGCCCGCGCGATCGACCGATCCCGGCTGGCGGCGACGCTGCTGCAGATGGAGCGGCTGTCAGACGCCCTGGCCGAGGGCGAGATCGCCGACATGAACCTGGATCCCCAAGCCGCGGCGGACACCTTGGCCGAGATCATCCACGCGCTGCGCCATCCGGGCTGATCAGGCCGTCAGGGAAACGGGTGCACGATTTTTCGCTGAGCGTCCGCCGCGCACTCGGATAAAAGGCGCGGCTTGACCACCCCTTAAGGCGCACATGCTCGCTTCCGTCTTCGATCTGTTCAAACCGGGCGTCGGTCCGTCCAGCTCCCACACCATGGGACCGATGACCGCCGCGGCGCGCTTCGTGGCCTTGCTGGGCGCGGGGGGTGGTTTGGCGCGCACGGCGCGGGTGGAGATCACCCTTTACGGCTCGCTGGCCCTGACCGGGCGCGGTCACGCCACCGATCGCGCGGTGATCCTCGGTCTGGCGGGGTTCGCGCCGGCCAGTCTCGATCCCGACGCCGGCGTGGCGGCCCTGGCGGATATCGAGACGACCGGCCGGATGGCCCTGGGCGGCCGCGACCCGGCGATCGCCTTCGACGTCGGCCGCGACATCGTTTGGGCGGGGCGCGAACGTAAACCGCAACATCCCAACGCCCTGAAGTTCAGCGCCCTCGACGCCGCGGGCGAGACCGTGCTGGAGCGGACCTATTTCTCGATCGGCGGCGGGTTTGTCCGCGACGAGGACGAGATCGGCCGCAACGAGCCGGGAGACGCCGGCCCCGACCTGCCGCACCCTTACGAATCCGCCGCCGACCTGTTGGAACGCGCCGAGGCCGCCGGGCTGACCATCGCCGAACTCATGCTCGCCAATGAACGCGCCCGACGGCCCGGCGCCGATATCGAAGCCGAGCTGGATGTGATCCACGCGGCCATGGAGAGCTGTATCGAGCGCGGCATGCGCGTCGACGGCCATCTGCCCGGCGGCCTGAATGTCCGCCGCCGCGCCCGCCCGCTGCACGCCTCGATCCTGGCGCGGATCGAGCGCCAGATGGCCGATCCGCTGGGGGCGATGGACTGGATCAACCTGTGGGCCCTGGCGGTGAACGAGGAGAACGCCTCGGGCGGGCGCGTGGTCACCGCGCCGACCAATGGCGCGGCGGGGATCATCCCCGCGGTGCTCCGGTTCTATTCGCGCTTCCACGGCGGCGGCGCGACGGGCGTGCACACCTTCCTGCTGACCGCCGGCGCGATCGGTGCGCTCTACAAGCGCAACGCCTCGATCAGCGGCGCCGAGGTCGGCTGTCAGGGCGAGGTGGGCGTGGCCTGCTCGATGGCCGCGGCGGGCTTGGCCGCGGCCCTGGGCGGGACCAACGCCCAGATCGAGAATGCGGCCGAGATCGGCATGGAGCATAATCTGGGCCTGACCTGCGATCCGATCGGCGGGCTGGTTCAGATCCCCTGCATCGAGCGCAACGCCATGGGCGCCATCAAGGCCGTCGACGCCGCGCGCCTGGCCATGCTGGGCGACGGCCAGCATTCGGTCAGCCTGGACAAGGTGATCGTCACCATGATGCGTACCGGCCAGGACATGAACGACATCTACAAGGAAACCTCGCTGGGCGGTTTGGCGGTCAATGTTGTCGAGTGCTGAGCGACCGGTCGCCGCGCGGGCGCCCGGAAATCGACGGACAGGCGGAACTTCTAGGACGGACGGCGGTTTAACCTGCGCCAGCGCGCCAATGCAGCGGCTGTCCAACATGGAGAGAAAACGTCATGTCCGCGAAATTCCTGGTCCTGGCCTTGGCCTCCAGCGCCCTCGTGTCCGGGCCGGCCCTAGCCCTTGCGCAGTCCATGCCGGCGGCGCCGATCCCTTACGGTCAGTTCAACGCCGACTATGGCAAGACGGCGCATCATGCCCGCCACATGGCTGGCAAGGACCAGATGGCGCAGAACACCGCCATGGCGCCCGACGCGCAAACCGACGCCGACAGCGCCAAGGCCGGCGCCGACTCGGCCAAGATGTCGGCTCACCACGCCAAGAAAATGGCCCACAAAGCCGACGCCGAGGCTAACAAGGCCGACAGCAACGCCAACGCCGCCACGAACAACGCCGCCGCGGCCTCAGCCGATACGGCCAAGACGAGCGATGACAGCGCCAAGGCGGCCGCCAAGGACGCCAAGTCGGAAGCTGAAAAGGCCAAATCGGAGGCCGACAAGGCCACCGACAACGCGGCCGCGGCGACCAAGGCCGTAACGCCCCCGCAATAATCGTTATTCGGCTGCTCTTCCCTTCTGCAGGTCGGGCGCGTGCCCGGCCGGCATGGCCGTGCGGCTGGCCAGGGTCTCCTTGAGGGCCGCGGCCGCCCGTTCGTTGCCCATGATCTTGGACATCACCGCCGCGCCGGCGCGCTCGAAGGATTCGCGGTGGTCGATCACGTATTGGCGCGACGTACGATAGCCCTCCAGCATGCCGTTGATCTCGGGGATCACGTAGCGGGCGACCAGGTCCCAGCTCTTCGCGGTGTTTTCGCGGTTGGCCCAGTCGTGGGCGAAGCCGATCACCGTTCCGAACCCGCCCGAAAGCGCCATCAGTGAGCGGATCGACTTGACCAGGTCGTCGGGCGTGCCGATCACCGAAGCGCCGCCGTCGGTGAGGAAACAGGCTCATATCCCAATTTACCGCAAGCGCTCGCGCTCACCTCACACCCTCAAAAGTGGTATTATTTTGTTGCGTAATTCACAACCCATGGTATAGATAACACAAGTTTTCCGCAACATCAGATCATCCAAATCGGCAAAGGGGCGCACCGTGGCGACATACAAGGTGATATTCGGGAATGGAACGGGCCAGGACCTGTTCGTGACCGGCCGCTTCGGGCTTGATTTTACCAACTTCGAGCTGGGACAGAAAATCGGAACCGGAACCTGCGAAATTATCGCTGATTGGGATTCGGGAACAGCTTCCGAGAACAATTGGGACTTCATCTACCTGGGCAAAGAAAAACCGACAGATGAGAATGACGGAAAAGCAAAATCTCTATATCAGTTATATATGCAAAGAACGAATATCGGTAAATTCTATCAATATGATGGCTATTATTACGACAAGCCGGGCCCGACCAAGGAAGCAAACCCGTATCCGTTCCCAAGCGACAAGTGCACGCTGTGGGTCAGGGGGGAGGACGACGAGCACGGCCTCGTGCTGATCTATTCGTTCCTCACCGACCTCGGCGCGCACGTGGGTTAGGCTCAAAACTGCCGTGCATTAACGCCGGCCGGTCACCACGGTCAGCGGATCGCTCGCGCCGCCGTTCAAGAGCGCTTTGACCTCGATACCGGAATACCCCGCGAGATCCAGATAGCGCGCCACCAGCCGCGCGTGGCTCTCCTCGTCCAGCATGCGCCAGATCATCACCGCCTTGGTCGGGAAGCAGCGGTTGGAGAAGGCGATTACGACCTGGCCGCCGGGCTTCAGCACCCGCGCGACTTCGCTCAGCACGGCGACGGGTTGCTCCAGGTACTGGATCGAGACGCAGATGGTCACGGCGTCGATGCTGGCGTCGTCCAGCGGCAGTTTCGGGTCGCGGTTCAGGTCCTGGGTGAACCAGCGGGTGAAGCGCGGATTGGCCGCCAGCTCGACAGCGTTCATGCCGTGGCCGATCACCTGGGCGTAGGCGATTTCCGGCGGCAGGTGGCTGACCCAGCTGCTCATCAGGTCCAGGACCACGCCGCTGGCGGGCAGCGCCTGGCGATAGAAGCCGGTCAGGGCGGCGATGGCCTGATCGTCGATATGGGTGACCAGGCGCGGCTCGGCATAGAAGGCGGCGTCGTCGCCGGGGTCTTCCTTGGTGAAGGCGTCGCGGGGCAGGCCCAGTAAGTCCGTCATGGCGCCTTTGTCCTGATGCGTTCCGGTGTCGATTTGGCGGCGGAATAGCGATAACCACGGCGACGAACCCGAACGCCGAGCCCGCCCCATGACCAAGCCGTTTTTTGACCTGAAAGCGACCCACAATCCACACCGCTGGTACCTGCCGCTGAACGACGCGCTGTGCGTCGGGCCGGTGGGGAGCAATTTCATGTTCGGCGGGGTGGGCCTGGCCTCGGCGATCACCGCGATGGAGCGGACCTGCGAGCGGCCGGTGATCTGGGCCACGGCCCAGTACCTGTCCCATGCCCGCCCGCCCTCGATCGTCGACATGGACGTTTGGGTCCCCGCCCACGGCCATAACACCAGCCAAGCCCGGGTGATCGCCCATGTGGGCGACAAGGAGATCCTCACGGTCAACGCCGCGCTGGGGCAGCGCTCCAGCGACATATCCCATCAATGGATCCAGGCTCCCGACGTGCCGGGGCCCGAAGACTGCGCCGAGGTCCACCACTGGCGCGGCGAGCAGGATGACCTGCACAGTCATATCGATCTGCGCGTCGCCAAAGGGCGCTACGGCTTTAGCGACCCAGGCGGCGACGAAGGCGTCAGCGAGGACGGGCGGCTGATCCTCTGGATGCGGCCCAAGGACGGGGCGCCGATCGATTCCGGCATGCTGGCCATCTTCGCCGATCACGTTCCCGCGGGGATCGGCAATGCGCTGGGCATGAACGCCGGCGGCAACAGCCTGGACAACACCATCCGCTTTCGCCGGATCGTTCCGACCGAGTGGGTGCTGTGCGAGATCCAGATCCACAGCGTCCATGCCGGCTTCGGCCACGGCGCCATGCGGCTCTACGCCCAGAACGGCGAGCTCATGGCCACCGCCAGCCAGTCGCTGATCGTGCGGGTGCGCAAGGGTCCGGACGATCGATGAGCACAAGCTTTGACGTCGCCGTCATCGGCCTGGGTTCGACCGGGGCGGCGGCGCTCTATCATCTGGCGCGGCGCGGGCTGCGCGTTGTCGGGCTGGAGCTGGCCACGCCGGGCCACGCCGGCGGATCCTCCGACTGCGAGAGCCGCATCATCCGCACGTCCTATTTCGAGCATCCCGCCTATGTGGAGTTGGTGCGCGCGGCCTACGAGAACTGGCGGGCGCTGGAACAGGCCACCGGCCGGTCGGTGATCACCACCACGGGAATTCTGGAAGCCGGCCATCCCGGTTCGAGCCTGGTCCGCAGCACCCTGGCCTCGGCGGTCCTGCACGACCTGACGCATGAGGTCTTGACCGGCCGGCAAGCCTCGCAAAGGTTTCCGGCCTTCGATCTGCCGGACGATTGGGAGGCGGTGTTCCAGCCGGACGCCGGCATCCTGGCGGCGGACCTGACGATCCAATTGCATGTCGACGGCGCTCTGGCGGCGGGGGCGCGGGTGCGGACTCAGACGCGCGTCCGGGCGATTGAACCAACCGGGCCGTCAGTGCGCCTTGTGCTGGAACAGGGGGCCGCTATCGAGGCGGGCGCGATCGTGGTCGCCGCCGGAGCTTGGATCGGACAGCTTGTTCCAGACCTTCGCCGTCATCTGACCCTGTCGCGCCAGCCCGTCGCCTGGTTCGCGCCGGCCCGGCCCGCCCTGACCGGCCCAGACCGGTTCCCGGTCTTCCTGCTCGACGCGGACGCGACGAACGGGACGCCAGCCGACGTGATCTATGGCTTTCCGGACTTCGCCGGGACGGGCGTAAAGGCCGCTTCGCACCTTTTGGGGCGCACGCTGGCGAGCGCGGACGAGGCCCGCCAGGACGCCGACGCCGACGACGCGCAGCGCACCCTGGACATCCTTGGGCGGCTGATTCCGGCCGCCGCCGGCCCTGTCAGGCGGCTCAAAACCTGCATCTACACCAGCACGCCAGACGCCGACTTCGTCATCGACCTCCACCCGGACGATCCGCGCATCGTGCTGGCTTCGGCTTGCTCGGGCCACGGTTTCAAGTTCGCCAGCCTGTTCGGCGAAATCCTGGCCGACCTGGCGACGATGGGGTCCACCAAACGTGACATCTCGCGGTTTCGATTTTCGCGTCTGGGACTCTGATCCGGTTACTTGGCCGGCTGAGGCGCCATGTCGAGGATGCGCTGCGGCGGGCGTGGCCGTTCATGGACGGTTCAGGTTGGATTGGCCATGCTGCTCAAGCGAGACGGCGACGGCGGTCGCGAAAATTGACCTTGGTCATTGGCGACGGTCGGCTCGATATTATTTATAACCCAAGTGGGGTGATTATCGGCGATCGGCGGCATGAGAATGACCGAGCGGCGTCGAAGGAGGTCAAGATGAAAATGCTTATCGCCGCCCTGGCCGGCGCTGCCCTGATCACCGCCCCGATGGCGGCCCAGGCCCAGTCCCATGGCGGTTCGCACGGTGGAGGGAGCCACGCGGCCGGCGGTTTCCACGCAGGCGGCTTCCACGGCGGCGGTTTCCGCGGCGGCTTCCGCGGCGGCTACGGCTATCCATTCTTCTGGGGCGCTGGCTTTGGCCTCGGACTGGGGCTGGCCTATGACCCCTGGTTCTGGGGTTATCCCCCGTACGGCTACTATGGCTACTACGGCTACCCGGCCTACTATGAGTATGACGACGGCGACGACTATAGCGGCCCCCGAGGGCCGTCCGGCTACTATCGCGGGTCGATGCCCTCCGACGATGGCGCGCCGGGAGCGCCGGGCTCGAACGCCAGAAGCGCGCCGCCGCCGTCGCAATCGCAGGCGCCCGCACAGGCCTGCGGCACGTGGCGTTGGGATCAGTCCGCCCAGAAATATCAGTGGGACACCAGCGGCTGCTGACGCCTAGGCCCGCACGCCGCGTCGCGACTAGTCCCTGCTGTCGTCGTCGTGCCGCGGTGGCAGGGTCTGCGCGTCGAAGACCCGTTGTTGATCCGGGTTAAGGGTCCCGTAGAAGGCTTTCAGCCCCTGGGCCTGGCGGTGGATATCCGCCAGGTCCTGCTGCATCTCCGCCTCGACCAGATCGATCCTCCGCGGCGCCGTCAGCGTCGGGAATAACATGGCCGCCGAGCGACGCCGTTGCTCAGCCTGCGCTTGAGCCGAGACCGATGCCTTGTAGGCGCTCCAACCGGCCTCCTGGGCCGCGCTCAGATGCAGCGCATCGTGTAATGTGCTCAGATTGGGCGGCTGGGCATGGGCCGCCGCCGAGAAGCCGAGCATCGCACAAAGGCCAAGTCCGATCAGACGCTTGCGGATCGCCATCGCGATAATCCTCCCAACAAAGCCAACTCATCTTATTCGTTGGCGTTTGTGGCCGAAACCCGGCTAGCCATCGCGGGTGTTGCAAAGAGAGGCGGATTTGGACCGGTTCGACGTGGTGGTGATCGGCGCCGGGGCCGCGGGCATGATGTGCGCCATCGAGGCCGGAAAGCGCGGACGCCGCGTGCTGGTGATCGAGCACGCCAAGGTGGCCGGCGAGAAGATCCGCATCTCCGGCGGCGGCCGCTGCAATTTCACCAACATTCATACGGCGCCCGAGAACTTCATCTCGCAAAACCCCCGGTTCTGCATCTCGGCGCTGCGCAGGTACGGACCGCGCGACATCATCGCCCTGATCGAGCGCCACGGGATCGCCCATCACGAAAAGAGCCTGGGCCAGCTGTTCTGCGATGGTTCGGCGCGGCAGGTGGTCGATCTGCTGCTGGGCGAGATGCGCGGTCAAAGCGTCATGCTGCGTCTCGGCGCGGCGGTGGAGCATATCGAAAAGACGGCTGACGGTTTTCGCCTGGCCACGAACGCCGGCGCCGTGGACGGCCAGGCGTTGGTCATCGCCACGGGCGGCAAGTCGATCCCCAAGATGGGTGCGAGCGGTTTCGGCTATGATGTGGCCGCCCAGTTCGGCCTGGCGGTGGTTCCGACCCGGCCGGCGCTCGTCCCGCTGACCTTCGAGACCGGACTGCTGGAGCGGCTGAAGCCCTTGGCTGGCGTCGCCCTGCCGGCGCGCGTGACCAGCGGGCGAACCCGCTTCGACGAGGCCATGCTATTCACCCATCGCGGGCTGAGCGGCCCGGTGATCCTGCAGATCTCGTCCTATTGGCGCGAGGGCGGTGAGATCCAGATCGACATGGCGCCGGGCTTGGACCTGTTCGAGGCCTTGCGCCGCGCGCGCGCCACGCACGGCCGCCAGGCGTCCCAGACGGTGCTGGCCGAACACCTGCCCAAGCGGCTGGCGCAGCTGATCTGCGAGGCCGAGGGCGCCGAGGGCAATATCGCCGACGCGTCGGACAAGCTGCTGCGCCGGCTGGCGGACGCGGTGCAGGCCTGGCGGGTCAAGCCGGTGGGCTCGGAGGGTTACCGCACCGCCGAGGTCACTCTGGGCGGGGTCGACACCACCGGCCTGGATTCCCGCACCATGCAGGCCAAGACGGTCCCCGGTCTCTATTTCATCGGCGAGGTGGTCGACGTGACCGGCTGGCTCGGCGGCTATAATTTCCAATGGGCCTGGGCCAGCGGCTGGAGCGCTGGCCAGGTCGTTTAGGACGGCCCGGCCGCGGGCCTGATCAGAGCCTCGCGCTCCCGCGCCGTCATCGGCCGCCACCGGCCCTCCGGCAGATCGCCCAGCCGCAGATCGCCGACGCGGGTGCGGAACAGGTCAACCACGCTCAAGCCCACCAGGTCGCACATCCGGCGAATCTGTCGGTTACGGCCTTCTTTAAGGATGAAACGCAGCTGCTGGTCCTCGATCACGCTCACCTGAGCAGGGCGCAGCTGGCGACCGTCGAGTTGCAGGCCGTGGCGCAACAGGCCCAGCTTGCGCGCGGTGATCGGACCCGTCACGCGGACCAGATATTCCTTTTCCAACGTCGAGGTGGGCCCGATCACCGCCTTGGCGACCACGCCGTCCTCCGACAGGATCAGCAGGCCGCGCGAATCCATGTCCAGCCGCCCGACTGGCGCCAGCCGGCTGTCGCGGCCTGGAATGGCTGCCGCCTCGCCCCACAAGGCCTCTTTGGTCACGAGGCGCACGGCGGGAACCTGGCCTGCTTCGGGCTGGGACGAGACCACGCCCACGGGCTTGTGGATCACCACGCTCAAGGCGCCGTCCAGCTGGGCCTCGGCGCCGTCGGCCAGGACCAGGGTCTGGCCGGCCTCGATCTTGCGGCCTGGATCATCGACCCGCTGACCATCGATCGAGACCAGTCCCTTGACGATCAGGGCCTCGGCCTCGCGCCGGGAACAGACGCCGCTTTGGGCCAGCCAGCGGTTGACGCGCTGGGGCGTGGGTTCGGCATAGAGGCGGGTCCAGGTCATGGCGGCGCAAGATGCCCGCCCCGTCGCACCGCGTCTATTGCAGGTTCAGCGCCTGGGCCGTGGCGAAGTTGAAACCGCCCAGCGGCAGGTCCTTGTCGCGCTGGAACCGGGTCAGCGCATCGCCGGTCGGGATCGTGAACAAGCCGTCGATCGGGCCGCTGTAATAGCCCCGTTGCGCCAGCGCCGACTGCAGCCGGACGATGGAGCCGTCCGCCGCGACGCCATGCTCGCCGCGCCCGCCCTCGGCCAAGACGCGCGGATGATAGAAGACCTGTGGCCCCGTATAGGGCTCCAGGGCGCCGCGTTCGCCGTCGGAGTCCTGATCGTGCGGGTGGCGCGGATGAACGACCTTGCGGCACTCGAATTCGCGCCACTCGGCATGGCCCGGCGTGACGACGCGGGTCCTGGCGACGATCCTGTAGACCGCCGGCACGGTATAGGTCTCGACCCGCTCGGGCTGGACCACGACCCGCTCGCGCACGACGGAATAGACGGGTGGGATCTCGCGCCGTTCCTCGTGCGCCGGCTGGTCGATCACCTCGCGCGCGCGGGTCCTGACTTCGGCGGGAAAGGTGGTGTGGATCACCCGCTCAGGCGAGCGCAGCACCTCCCTCGTCTCCAGGCGGTACTCGGCCGGAACCTCGATCAGGCAGACGATGTCGCGGTCGGAGGGCCAGCGCGGCATGTCGGGATCAGAGACGGGGCCATAGCCCCGGCGCCATTCGGTATGGGCTTCGCGGACCAGGATACGCTCGGTGACCCTTTCGTACTCCGCGGGGACTACCTCGGTGCGGGTGGTTTCGGGCCGGATCACCTCGGTCTCGGTGACCGTGCGATAGGTCGGCGGGACCTGGATATGGTCCACGCGGCCTTCGCGGACCACGACCTTTCGGTCCACCTCGCCATAGACCGGCGGGATGGTCCGGGTCGCCGTGTGCTCGGGAATGTCGACCACCCGCTCCTGATAGGTCTCGGTGACCGGGGGCGTCATGACATGCTGATAGCAATGGCCGGGTACGGCGTTGGGCGGCAGGTCGTCAGGCGCACCGGCCCCCGACGCGCTGGCTATCAGCAACGCGGATAGCGCCGTCCCGGCCGCCAAGATCGTTCTCATCGCACCCGCTCTTTAGATGATACCCAGACGCCGAAGTCGTTCGCCTGTTCTTCAGTGTTGGTACAATCATGCTTACCCGCAAAATCCAATTTGGTTCCCCCACAGGGTGTAGACCCGCGGCTCGCGTCTTCAGACCCTGGCCTCGCACGCGCTCTAGCGCTCGGGATAGGGCGCGCCATCCTTGTGCACGAACCGGCCGTCGGCGTTGGTGCTCATGATGTCGACGTCGGAACAGACGGTGACGTCGGCGGGCGAACGCGATCCGACTTCGAGATAGACCGCCATCGCGCCGGATTTGTTGATCATGTGATGGCCGTCGCCGGAGCCTTTCGGAAAGGCCGTGCAATCGCCAGCGCGCAGCACCGTCTCGCCGCCGTCCTCGATCAGCGTCAGTTCGCCCTCGAGCACATAGACGAATTCGTCTTCGTGCGAATGCCAGTGGCGCTGGCTCGACCAGGCGCCCGGCGGCAGGCGCATGAGATTGACCCCGAAGTCGGTGAGCCCGCCGGCGTTTCCCAGCCGCTGCCGCACGCGTTCGGCGCAGGGTTCGTCGAATGGCGGCGGATAGCCCGCGCCTTTGCGTTTCGGCGCGGCGGCGATGTCGATCTTGGGCATGGCGGTCTTCCCAGCGATCTGCGACCGCGCCCGTGCACGGCCAACGCATGGCCGACCTAGCAAAATTCCTGGGCGCGGCCTAGCGACAGGGCGCGGCGGCCGGTGGACAAAGCCCCGCCCATCGCTAGGTTCGCCTGATCGGGCGAAAGGGGTTGATGCTTGGGGCGGTTGGCGAAGTTCACCCGGCGCGGACTGGCCAAGCTCATGGCGTCGGCCGGCGCGATTTCGGCGCTCGGCGAAACGGCGAAGGCCGAGGCGTCCTACGAGGTTTCGCTGACCTCGGACGTCATGGTGCGGATGCGCGACGGTGTCTTGCTGGCCACCGACATCTACCGCCCGGCCAGGGACGGCCGGCCCGTCGCGGGGCGGTTTCCAGTGATCCTGGAGCGCACGCCCTACGGCAAGACGGTGGTCAGCCGTTCGGAGCGGACCGCCTCCAACCCGACGCCCAAGAGCCGCGCCGAGGTGGCCGCCTTCTTCGTGGCCCAGGGCTATGTGGTGATCTATCAGGACTGCCGCGGCCGCTACGGATCGCAGGGGACCTTCGTCAAATATCTGAGCGACGGCGCCGACGGGTACGACACATGCGCCTGGATCGTCCGCCAACCCTGGTGCGACGGCAAGATCGGGACCATGGGCCTGTCCTACGCCGCTCATACGCAAGGCGCCCTCGGCTGTGCCAATCCGCCGGGCGTGGCGGCCATGTTCCTGGATAGCGGCGGCTTTTCCAACGCCTATCAGGGCGGCATCCGTCAGGGCGGCGCGTTCGAGCTGAAGCAGGTCACCTGGGCCTATGCGGCGGCCATGGAAAGTCCGGAGGTCGCCAACGATCCGTTGCGACTGGCGGCGATGAAAAAGGTCGACCTCAAGGCCTGGTTCGCCCGCATGCCCTGGAAGCAGGGTCACTCTCCGCTCAGCCTCGCGCCCGACTACGAGGCCTATGTCTACGACCAGTGGCGGCACGGCGACTTCGACGCTTACTGGAAGCAGATGGGCCTCTATGCCGAGGGCTTTTACGACACGTTCAGCGATGCACCGATGGTGCATATGTCGGCCTGGTACGATCCCTATCCGCGCACCGCGACGGCGAACTATGTGGGGCTTTCCAGGCGCAAGAAAGGACCGGTAAGGCTGATCCTGGGCCCCTGGACCCACGGCAACCGTTCGATCACCTATGCCGGGGACGTCGACTTCGGGCCCGCGGCCACGCTGGATGGCAACCTGGCGCCCGATTTCCTGACCCTGCGCCTGCGCTGGTTCGACTGCTGGCTGAAGGGTAGAGACAACGGCGTGGCGCGCGAACCGGCCGTGCGGATCTTCGTGATGGGCGGCGGCAGCGGGCGGCGCAACGCCGAGGGCCGGCTGGACCATGGCGGCCGCTGGCGGGCGGAAAAGGACTGGCCGATCCCCGACGCCAGGGCGCGGACCTTCTTCCTGCATGGCGATGGCCGCCTGGCCGCGGCGACGCCGGCGGCTGGCGCGGAACCCCTGACCTATGACTACGATCCCGACCACCCGGTCCCGACCATCGGCGGCACGGTGACCTCTGGCGAGCCGGTGATGCGCGGCGGGGCGTTCGACCAGCGCGAGGGGCCGCGCTTTTTCGGCTCGCGCGAGCCCTATCTGCCGCTGGAGGCGCGGCCAGACGTGCTGGTGTTCCAGACCGAGCCCCTGGCCGCCGACGTCGAGGTCACCGGCCCGGTCATCGCTAAACTGCACGTCGCTTCGGATCGTCCGGATACGGATTTCACACTCAAGCTGATCGATCTATACCCGCCCAGTCCGGACTATCCCGAAGGGTTCGCCATGAACATCACCGACGGCATTCTGCGCGCCCGCTATCGCGACAGCTGGGACCATCCCACGCCGCTGACGCCTGGCGATGTGGCCGAAGTGACGATCGAGGCCTTCCCGACCTCCAACCTGTTCAAGAAGGGGCACCGCATCCGCGTGGATATCTCTTCCAGCAACTTCCCGCATTTCGACGTCAATCCGAACACCGGCGAGCCGGAGGGAACCGGCCTGACCCGCCAGGTCGCGCGCAACAGCGTGTTCGTCGACCAGGCGCGGCTCTCCCGGGTGATCCTGCCCATTGTGCCGGAACGAGGATGAACCGGTTGACCGACCCGCGGCGAATTCAGTCGATCGTCCTGGCGCTGCTGATCGGCTGTGGCGCGGGAGCGGTCGGAGCGGCCGAGCCTGGCCGCATCCTCTATCGCGGCGCGACCCTGATCGACGGAACCGGCGCGCCGGCGCGGCCGAACATGGCGATCCTGACCAACGGCGAGCGGATCGAACGGGTGGCTCCGGCCTCCGAACTGACGCCGCCGCCGGACGCCAAGGTGGTCGACGTCTCGGGCCTCTATGTGACGCCTGGCCTGATCAACAGCCACGAGCACCTGGCGACGCCGCCCAACCGCCGCTTCGCCGAGGCGATGATGCGCCGCGACCTCTATGGCGGGATCACCGCCGTGCGCGACATGGCCGACGATCTGCGCGCGGTGGCCGATCTGGCCCGCGCTTCACGGGTCGGCGAGGTAGCCGGGCCGGACATCTATTTCGCCGCCCTGATGGCCGGTCCGGAGTTCTTCGACGATCCGCGCACCCACGCCACGACCGCGGGCGAGACCGCCGGCGCCGTGCCCTGGATGCAGGCGATCGGCCCGAACACCGATCTGGTGCTGGCCGTGGCCATGGCGCGAGGCACGGGCGCGACCGCGATCAAGATCTACGCCGACCTGCCGGGCGATCTGGTGGCCGCCATCATCAAGGAAGCGCATCGCCAGGGGATACAGGTCTGGACCCATGCGGCGGTGTTCCCCGCCTCGCCCCAGCAGGTAATCGAGGCGGGCGCCGACACGGTCTCGCATGTCTGCATGCTGGCCTACCAGGCCTCGGACGCCATGCCCCACGCCTATCACCACCGGGCGGGCGTCGACGAGGCGCGGTTCAAGGACGGCGACAGCGCTGTCGTCGGCCGGTTGTTCGACGAGATGCGCGAGCGCGGAACGGTGCTGGACGCGACCTTGCTGATCTATCGGGAGATGCAGCAGGCGCACGCCGCCCACCCGGACGGCCCGGCGCCCTATTGCAGCGAGAGCCTCGCCGAGCGGCTGGCGGGCCAGGCCTATCGCGACGGCGTGCTGATCTCGGCCGGCACCGACGGGTTTTCGCCGCAGGCCGATCCATGGCCAGCCCTGCAGGACGAGATAGAGCTGCTGCAGGACAAGGCCGGCATGAAACCCGCAGACGTGATCCGCTCGGCGACGCAAGTCGGCGCGGTCAGCCTGCACAAGCAGGACCAGATGGGGACCATAGCGGCGGGCAAGCTGGCCAACCTAGTGTTCGTGGCCAAGGATCCGAGCCTCGACGTGCGGGCCTTCCGATCGGTGGTGCTGACGGTCAAGCGCGGCGCGGACTTCTGGCGCAAGGACTATCGGCCGGTGACGGGCGATGAGATGGGGCGGGATGAAGAGTGAGGGGGATTGGGACCAGCCAACTGGCTGAAGACGGCGCTGCGATTAAGTTCCTCCCCCATTGGGGGAGGGGGACCGCGAAGCGGTGGAGGGGGCCTTGCCGGACAGGTCTGTGCGACCGTGTAGGCCCCCTCAGTCGCATCGCGCCAGCTCCCCCAACGGGGGAGCAGCTAGGACGGAGCCTTTGAGCGGCGCCATCCGTGACCTAAAAACCCCGTTATTGTCACCCCTCCAACCCGATCGCACCCATGCCCCCTCGTCAGGCCGTCCTCGGCGTCGAAAACGGAAGCTTCTCGTACGGCGCGCGGCGCGTGTTCGAGAATGTCAGCTTCCTGCTGGACGACGCCCGCACCGCCCTGGTGGGCGAGAACGGGGCCGGCAAGTCGACCCTGCTGAAATGCCTGACCGGCGAGCAGGAGCTGAATCGCGGCCAGATCGTCCGTTCGCGCGGCCTGAAGCTGGGCTATGTGCCCCAGGAGTTGCCGTCCAATCTGCTGGACCTGCCGGTGCGCGGCGTGCTGGACGGAGTCCTGGCGCGAATGGGATCGATCGGCGAGGACTGGAAGATCGACATCCTGCTGGACGAGATCGGCGTCTCCCCCGAAACCGCCGAACAGCGGTTCGGCGCGCTCAGCGGCGGCTGGCAGCGCCTGTTGATGATCGCGGCGGCGGCGCGGCTGGAGGAACCGGACATCTTGGTCCTGGACGAACCGACCAATCACCTGGACCTGGCCAATATCAATGTTCTGGAGCGCTGGCTGACCGAGGAGACGCGCCTGCCGATGCTGATCGTCTCCCACGACCGGGAGTTCCTCGACCGGGTCACCACCCGCACCATCTTCCTGCGCGCCGACGGGACCCACACCTTCAAGACGCCCTTCGTTCAGGCCCGCGAGGAGCTGTTGCGCCGCGACGCGGCCTCGGCCACGCGGCGCAAGCTGGAGGACAAGGAGATCAAGCGTCTGGAGGCGGTCGCCGCCCGCTACAAGGTCTGGGGCGTCAAGAATTCCGACTTCCACAAGAAGCAGAAGACCACCGAAAAGCGCATCGCCCGCATCCAGGATGCGCGCGCCCAGATCTATATCGGCCGCGAGCGCCGCCTGGAGCTGAACGACGGGGAGATCGAGGCCAAGGTCGCCCTGCGGCTGCACGACCTAAAGGTCACCACGCCCGCCAATTCGCCAGGAGGCGCGCGCACGCTGGTGAGCATCGACCGGCTGGCGATCGGCGCCGGCGAGCGGATCGCGCTCTTGTGCGTCAACGGCGCCGGCAAGTCGATGCTGCTGGCCGCGCTGGCCCGCGCCTGGGACCCGGCCCAGGTCCACTATGACGGTCAGGCGCCGATCCGCTTCAACCCCGCCTGCCGCCTGGTTTATTTCG
>Ga0302314_10008487_pt1 | contig 18259 bp, 14 predicted proteins | sample III_Palsa_N2_3_FD_200533 | JGI IMG/M metagenome (GOLD analysis project Ga0302314, IMG submission 200533) | Peat permafrost microbial communities from Stordalen Mire near Abisko, Sweden - III_Palsa_N2_3 | ecosystem: Environmental > Terrestrial > Soil > Palsa > Peat permafrost | place: Sweden...
ACGCGACCTGGGGCCTCGCGGTCGGCGCCCGCGCGGACCTGCTGGTCGTCGATCCCGACGACGCCAGCCTCATCGGCCTGCCGCAGGCCCGCTGGCTCGACGCCCTGGTCTTCTCGAGCCCGGGCCGCCCGTGGCGCGACGTGATGGTGGCGGGACGCTGGGCGCTGCGCCATCACCACCACGCGCAGGTGGAGCGGATCAGCGCGGGGTTCGCGAAGGCGATGCGGGAGCTTTGGGGCGAGGCCTAGGTGTGAAGCCGGCCGGCCGCCGCGCCTACTTCGACGCCTTCGGCAGGGCTTGCAACCAGCGCTCGTTCAAGCGGGCTATCGTGCCGTCCTGGACCATCGACGCCAGCGCGGCGTCGACCGGCGCCTTCAGCGACGATCCCTTCCTGAAGATGAAGGCGTAGTCCTCGCCGGGCAGGGGCGTGCCCACGATCTTGAAGACGCCGGGAGAGCGGCCGATCTGGCCGCTCGCGCCCGTCGGGTCGGACAGCACGACGTCGACATCGCCCGCGCGCAGCGCCTGCACGGTCGCACCGAAGGTGTCGAACAGCTTGATGCGCGGGCTCGTCGGCGAGGCGCCCAGGAGTTCGCGAGCGGTCGCATAGAAGCTCGTGGTGCCGGGCTGGGCGCCGGCCAGCAGCCGGGCATCCGCACGGAACGACGCCGCGTCACGGAAGCGCGTTTCGTCCGCCCGTACGAGCATCAGCAACTGAGCGCGCATGTACGGAATGGAGAAGTCGACCTGGGATCGGCGCGCGTCGGTCACGCTGATGCCGTCCATGCCGACGTCGAACTGGCCGGATCGAATGGACTCGATCATCACGTCCCAGCTGCTGATGCGCCAATCGACGACCAGGTGCAGCCGGCGCGCGACCTCGTTGAAGCAGTCGTACTCCCAACCCGCGCCTTTGCCCGTCCGCGCGTCGAGCATGTTGAGCGGAGGAAACGCGTTCTCCGTCACGGCCACGACCTTGCGGCCGCCGAGATCGGGCAGCGCCTGCGCGGTCGCGAGGCAGCAGGCCAGCAGAAGCGCCGCCGAGAGCAGCCAGCGTCGCAGCGAGGCACCCGCCGCAGATCCGTTCGTACCCATGAATGACTCGCCCTTCGTGCTGCGGGTTTGGAAGCGAAGACCCGGCGATCGCAGCGCCACCGCCCGAGCCCGAATGGTAGGGCAGTTCGAGTTCGTTCGGCCCGGCGCGGGCGCGCCGAGCGCTGGCACATGACGCGACGCCGGCCGGCTGCAAGGACAATGGGACGCCTTCCGGACATGCCGCCCCCCATGACACCCTCGCGCACCAAGGATCTCCTGAACCTCGTCCCGTGGTGGCTGCTGGCCATCGGAGGCCTCGTCGCCTGGCTGGTGGCGGAGGCCCTGTCCAACGACCTGTATCGACAGATCCTCTCCGTGGTGTCCGAGGGCATCGGCGTGACGGTGTTCGTCTCCCTCGTCGCGTTCGCGGCCGCGACGCTGCTGGGCTTGCTGACCGCGTGGGCCCTCCAGTCGAGCCGTCTCGCGGTGCGCCAGATCGCCCGCTTCTATTGCGAGCTGATCCGCGGCGTGCCTGTGCTGGTGCTGCTGTTCTACATTGCCTTCGTCGGGGCGCCTGCGCTGTTGCAACTGACCAACTTCCTGGCGACGCTCGTGCGCGCCCGGGACGCTTCGCCGCTCTTCGAGGCGCGCGACTTCAGCCTGATGTGGCGCGCCATCGTCGCCCTGACGATCAGCTACAGCGCCTTCATCGCGGAAGTCTTCCGCGCCGGCTTCCAGTCCGTCGCTCGCGGCCAGGCGGACGCGGCGCGCAGCCTCGGAATGACGCCGGCCCAGGTCTTTCGCCACGTCACGTTCCCGCTCGCCTTCCGAACCATCCTGCCGCCCCTGGGCAACGACTTCGTCTCGATGATCAAGGACTCCGCGCTCGTCTCGGTGCTCGGCGTCGGCGACATCACGCAGATGGCGAAAGTCTATGCAAGCGGCTCGTTCCTGTTCTTCGAGACCTACAACGTCGTCGCGCTGGTCTACCTCGTCATGACGCTGGCGCTGTCGCTGGCCCTGCGCGCCCTGGAGCGCCGGCTGCGCGCGCACGAGCGCCGCTAAGCCGCTTCGTTCTTGAAAGCTTGCGCTCAGCTACGCGGCGCCATCGAGCCCCGCGGTGCGGCGTTCGCGAGGCAGGACGGTGCGCGCGGCACTGCCCAGGTGCGCCGCCAGACGACTTTGGTGAACGCACCGCGCGGCGCATCTGTCCGAACCGACGAATCCCGCGCACGCAGACACATGTTCGCCCGATGAACCGCAACATGCCGTCGAGACCGGTCAATGGGCATGGAACGCGACTTGCGATGGCCTTGCCCGGGAACTGCGAACGCCCACGGCGTTCGACAGGTCCACAGCCAGCTGCCCGGTACCGGCGGCACCGCTCTCCGAGCGACGCCCGGGCCGCATTCCAGATCAACGACAAGGACGGGTTCGAGCAATGACAGTCAAGACGCAGTTCGCCATCACGGTTCCGTTCCTGGTCGCCTTCGGATCCGCGCCAGCACTCGCGCAATCGGACGCGACGCCCGCCAAGGCGCCGGCGGCCGCCGCGCCGGCTTCTGCCGCCGCGGCGGCGGGCGAGTTGCCGGCGCAGCAGGTCGTGGTCAACGGGATCAAGCGCGGCGAGCTGATCCTGCCGACCACCGTGACCTCGTCGTCCGCGTTCGGCATGGACCTGGGGGTGCTGGACACGCCGCGCAACAACACGATCCTGTCGACCGCGCAGCTCGAAGCACTCAACGTCAAGAACCCCGAGAGCTTCTCGTACCTGACGTCCAGCGCGTACACCGACTCGTCCTTCGGCGTTCCCAACGTGCCGCGCATTCGCGGTCAGTACGCCGACGTCTTCATCAACGGCATGCGCGACAGCTTCACGTCCAACGGCTACGGCGCGCCGTTCAGCTTCAACGCCATCGACACCATCGACATCAACAAGGGGCCGGCCACGGTGCAGTCGGGCCCGGGCGCCGGCGTGGGCGGCTCGATCAACATCAGCACGAAGCAGCCGAACTTCGTCAAGTTCTCGGGCGTGGTCGACTCGCAGTTCGATACGCAGGGCGAGCGTCGCATCGGCTTCGATCTGGGCGGCCCCGTCGGCCCCTCGAATCCGGATCTTGCCTACCGCGTCAGCTACGCGGGCGACAACAGCGGCAGCTACTGGTACGGCCAGTACACGCATCAGCAGTCCCTGTTCTTCTCGGTGCTCGACGAGGTATCGCCCAGGTACTCGGTGGAGTTCAACAGCGAGATCGTCAACGCCAGGTACACCGAGAACGACGGCGTCAACCGGGTGAACCAGGCATTCATCGACCACGGGACCTATCTCACCGGGTCGCCGGACGCCATCACCAACTATCTGACGCCGGTGACCCTGGGCAACCCGATCCAGCTCGACCGCCGCATCGACATCGACGAGACCCCGGGCGACGGCGCGCGCGCGTTCAAGTACAACATGCAGCTGATCCAGAACTACGAGATCAGCGACCAGGCGTCCGTGTCCAACAACACGTTCTTCAATTTCCTGAACCGCTACAACGTCGTCCAGTTCTATTACGAGGACTCGACGGCCAACAGCTACACGATCGAGAACAAGACCGACTACAAGTACAGCTTCGGCGCGTCGATCAAGGATCCCGTCAAGCCCGGCGAAGAGGCGCGAGCCCAGTCCATCGACGCCGGCTTCACGTTCCGCTTCGCCCACGTGAACACCATCCAGAACTTCTTCGACGAAGTCGTCAGCGTCTACGACCTGTCCACCAGCCCGTCCACGTGGGTCCTGCCGCCGGATCAACTGAGCGGCGTCAACTACACCGGGCCGTTCGGCAAGACGCTGAACGGATTTCCGGCACGGGATGCCTATTCGCCGAACGATTCGGTCGATTCGGACCTGGCCGACGCCGCACTCTTCCTCGAACATCGCATCACGGTGTCGCCCCAGCTGAACGTGCTGTACGGCGCACGCGCGGACTTCGTCAAGCTCAACGAGAAGGATCCGTTCGACACGGCCGGCGAAGACGGATTGCTCACGGGCGTGGCGCGCACCCACTCGTCGCACTGGTACATCCTGGGCAACGGAAACGCCAGCGCCGTCTACAAGCCCGCGCCGTGGACGTCGATGTACGCCACCTACGACTATGCCCAGTACGTCGATCCGAACGCCCAGGACGGGGGCGTCGCCACGTTCGGCGTGGAGGATTCGACCCAGCTGCGCCAGGTCTCGCGACTGGCCGAGGTGGGCGAGAAGTTCGACCTGCTGAGCAAGAGCCTGTTCTTGTCGACGGCCGCGTTCAAGCAGGAACGGACGGAGCCGAGCGGCCCCGGCGGCACGGCGAAGACCGGGGCCCACATCAGTGGATTCGAGGCCGAATTGAACTACCAGCCGAGCCCGCGCTTCTTCATGACGGCCAGCTATTCGTTCCTGCGCACCATCCTGGACACGGCGAAGGGCTTCTATGACTATCCCGCGCAGGTCGGAGCGAACGTCGACGGCGCCGGCAACGAGATCGTCTGGGCAGCCGGCCAGAAGTTCAAGGATCCGGGCGTGCCCCAGAATCTGTTCAACGTCCTCGCCAACTACAAGTTCGCGAGCGGCTTGGGCGTGCAGGCCAACCTGCAGGTGACCAGCCCCATCGAGACCACGACGTCGGGCCAGATCGACCTGGTCAATTCGTCCGATGTGCCGGCGTCCATCGTCGCCAACGGCGGCTACTACAAGTCGCCGGAAATCCCGCGCCAATACACCCTCAACACCGCCGCGCTCTACGACTTCCGGCAATTCGAGATCAAGGCGTCGGTCTACAACGTCACCAACCGGCGCAACCTGACCAACGATGCGCCGTACTACGGCAACGACTTCATCACGGTGAATCCGCCGCGCAGCCTCGAGATCAGCCTGAAGGCCAAGTTCTGAAGGCGCGTCCCGAGGCCACGCCATTTCGGCGGGCAGCGGCCGCCCGCTTCACGATCTGCCGGTGGGGATCGGCACCGGGTGGGGCGCCCCCATTGCGCTACGGCGGGTTGTCCAGCCAGCCGGCGATGCTGTCCAGGACCTGGGTCTCGACCCCCAGGAAGCCGTGCGGCGACTGCGCCTTGCAGTCGGACCTGCGGTCGCCGCCTCCCAGCGTGCTGGAGATCGAGCGGTAGTCGAAGCCGTTCTCCCGGGCCATCTGCTTCGCAGCGCCGGCCGGCGAGAACTGGCAGCGGTCGTTCTCGTTGGACAGCACCAGCACGCGTGCCGTGTTGCCTTTCCAGCTGAGGCCGGAAAGGCCGGCCTGCGCGCGGTTCGCCTGCGTGACCGGCGACGTCAGCACGAATGCGTCGGCCAGTTCCGGATGACGTTCGAGCACATTTCCGACGGTGATCGTTCCCCGGCTCGTGCCGATCAGGGCGACCTTGGCGTCGGGATAGCGCTTGCGAAGTTCGGAGACCGCCGCCCCGACATCCGTGCTGGCGTCCGCACTCAGGCGGAAGACGTCCTGCATCCCGCCGGCGTGGTCCGACGGCGCGTCGAAGATTGCGCAGGCATCGCCGTGGTCCGTCCAGTACGAAGCGGTCCGCACGAGGAAGTTGCCCTGCATGCGCGTGGGCCCGTGGTCCGAGGCGGAGACATTGCCGTCGTCCCCCGCGAAAAGCACGACGACCCAGCGCGGCGAAGCGGACTCCGCGGCGAGAAAGAGGCCCTGCGTGACGCCGGGGCGCGTCGGAACCTGCACCAGTTCGGCCGCCGAGGCCGGAAGGCCGCAGGCCAGCGTCAACATCGCCGCGGCGAGGCGCTTGAACCCTCTGGCTGTCCGTCCCGCGTCGGTGCCGTCTCGCATGTCGCCTCGGTGTCGCTGGCTTGAATGGCCCTCAATCTACCCGAATGCCGACCGCCGCGGATCGTTCACGTCGACCGATCGTCCCGGCCGGCGGCGCGCATCGCCAGCAGCTCCGGCAGCCGCGCCGACAACGGCGGCAACGCGACGCCGCCGATCGAGCAGGCCCGCCGGGCTCGTGGCCGAAGACCATCGCCGTGCCCGTGAACAGCAGCGGGATGCCGCGCTCGTGCGCGTGGCGCGCGAGCAGGCCGGTCCAGGCCACCGAGCCGATGGCCAGGAGGGCGATGGCGTCGGGCTGCAGGCGCTGGAGTTCGGCGTGCGCCGCCGCGCCGTCGTCGGCCGGGATGGCGCGGCGTCCCAGCCGGACGCGCGCCAGCCTCGACCCGCCGCCAGCTCGGCGAGCCGCGGGCCGAGCGTTCCCGACAGGCCGGTCACGAGCACGTGCAGGGCGTCACTCCCGGTCGGCCGCTCCGCCGTGGCGGCCGGCGCCCGCCGCGAATCGACCGGCGCCGGCGAGGCCCTCCGCGGCGACGACGTCGAAGCCGCGCATGCCTTCGATGCGCAGGGCCTCGTCCAACGGCAGATCCCATTGGCCGATCGCCGACGCGCGATCCGTGCGCAGGCACGCCTGCGGGAACGCCGCGATGTCGGCGGCCAGCGCCTGCGCGGCGGCCAGCGCAGCGCCGTCGTCGACCACTCGGTTGACGAGCCCGAACGACAGCGCCTCGTCGGCCGCGACGGCGCGGCCGGTCAGGATCATGTCGAGCGCGCGGCCGGCGCCGACGATGCGCGGCAGCCGCACGGTGCCGCCGTCGATCAGCGGCACGCCCCAGCGGCGGCAGAACACGCCGAGCACCGCGCCGCGCGCCGCGACGCGCAGGTCGCACATCAGCGCGAGTTCCAGCCCTCCGGCGACCGCGTGGCCCTCGATCGCGGCGATCGCCGGCTTGGCGAGGTGCATGCGCGTGGGCCCCATCGGGCCGGCCGCGCGGCCCGTGGGCTCGACGTGGTTGCGGCGCCGCGGGTCGGCCATCGCCTTCAGGTCGGCGCCGGCGCAGAACTGTCCGCCGCGGCCGGCGAGCACCAGCACGCGCAGCGCGGCGTCGGCCTCGAACGCTTCGAAGGCCGCGCGCAGCCGCTGCGCGGTCGGGCCGTCGACCGCGTTGCGGCACTCGGGCCGATTCAACGTGACCGTGACGACCGCACCGCTCATTTCGACGATCACGGACGAGTCGGACATGCTCTGCGCTCCACGGCTTCGAAGCCGCGATTGTGGCGCGGAAGGCCCGGGCCGCGGGCCGGCGACGGCGGCTCGTGCGCCGGCCAGCCGCGTCCGCGCGGGCCTCAGGGATGCACGATCCCCGCGCCCAGCAGCGCGAGCGGCCGCATCACGAAGCGCTGCACGCCGGGACTCAGGCGCAGCGGCTTGAGCGCCATGCGCACCGCGAGATCCATCGGCAGGTGCTCGCTGACGAGCCGGTAGGCCTGCTCGATCAGCTCGGCGCTCGATTCGATGGCCGTGCCGTCGACCCGGCCCGACCGGCTGCGCCGGCGCCATTCGGCGACGTGGCGCAGCGCGACCGTGGCGTCCTCGCGCCGCAGCTCGAGCGCGCGCCGCACCAGCGCGGCGAGCACGTGGCGCCGGCCCAGGTGTTCGGCCTGCCGGTACTTGTGGAAGAACGCGTGGAAGTTCTTGTAGTGGCGCACCTCGTCGCAACGGATGCGCCACGCCAGGTCGCGCAGCACCGGCTCCGTGCAGGCCGCGTGCAGGGCCTGGTAGTAGGTGGTGGTGCCCATCTCGACGATGCAGCGCGCGGCCATCTCCTGGCCGCCGGTGGGCTCGAGTTCCTCCATCGTGCACAGCTTCGAGTACTCGGCGAAGAAGTCGGCGTAGGCGGCGTCCCAGTCGAATTCGGGCCAGACGTGGCGGACGTAGGCCTCCAGCGCGCGACCGTGCTGCAGTTCCTCCGGCTCCCAGTGTTCGCGCAGCCAGTGGCCGACCTCGTCGTCGCCGGCGAAGCGTTCGACCAGGTTGCCGGTGTAGGTGTCGCTGCCGCTCTCGATGAAGGACGCGCTGCAGACGAGCATGAACATCGCCACGTCGTCGCGAACGCGATCGGGCTCGATGGCGGAGAAATCGATGTCGTCCAGCGACCAGGGCAATTGTCGAGTCGAAGCTGTCATGTCCGACGGGGTGGCAATTCGTGTTCTCACGGCGCGGCGACGCCCGACCGTGGGCTACCGACAACGTACCAGGGAACCAAGCCCCAGGGAAGTGGTCTACCACTGCGTAGAGTCTTGTAAAGGCGCGGGCTTGTTGCTCGACATGAACGCGCGAAAGCAGAGAATCGAGCCGTGCGCCACGAGCGCGTTCCCGAAGGAGATGTCGACATGAGTGCAACCATCGTTCAAACCCCGGCGCTGGTGCCATCCCGCAGCCGCAACCTGCGCAATGCCCTGGCCATCGCGGCGGGCGCGCTGGCGCTGGCCTGCGGCGCCGCCGCCCAGGCCGCACCGCACGGCGGCTGGCACGGCGGCGGCGGCTGGCACGGCGGCTACTACGGCGGCTGGGGCTTCGACCCGTTCTGGGGCTTCGGCGTGGGCCTGGGCCTGGCCGCGCTGGCCACGCCGGTCTACTACGACTCGCCCGTCTACTACGCGGCACCGCCCGTGTACTACCCGCCGGCAGCCACCTACGTGACGCCCGCGCCGGTGTATGTGCAGCCGTCGCAGACGGTGCCCGCCGCCCCGGCAACGGCGCCCGAGCCGATCTTCTATCCGCGCAACGGCCAGAACGCCGCGCAGGTCGAAGCCGACCGCCGCGCCTGCAACAGCTGGGCGACCACGCAGCACAACGCGATGAACGACGCCAGCATCTTCCAGCGCGCGACGCTCGCGTGCATGGACGGCCGCGGCTACACGGCGCGCTGAGCGTCCGGCTGGCCGCGGGCCGGCCGGCCGGGACCGCGGCGCTGGTCACGTCGCTGCGCGACTTCATCCGCGACGTGCTGGAGCTCGATCCGATTCCGGCGTCGCTGGCGATCCCGAAGCAGGGGCCGCTGCGGTCGCCGGGCGGCCGCGACAAGGCCGGCGGGGGCACGTCCCGATCAGGCGGCGGCAAGGGCGCCGCCGACAGTGGCGGCTTCGGCGGCGGAACGGGTGGCGGCGTCGGCGGTGGAATTGCGACGCATCATTCGGCCGGCCCGGACGATGGCGATGCCGAGTCGCATTGAACTCTCGGCCGGCGCAGGCCCTCCGCGACCACGCACGCCGCCGCCGTCAACGCCAGCGAGATGGCGCCCTCGCTCCACGCCGATGCATCGGCCCGGCCCGAGGCCAGGATCGGCAGCCAAACGAGCGCCGTGAACCCGCCGATCTGCACGGCCGCGAGAACCGCGGCGAGCCGCGCGCACACGCCGGTGAGCATCGCGACCGCCGCCGCGAGGTAGGCGCCGCCGGTGAACATCGCCCAGGCGCGCGGCGACGGCAGCCACGCCGGCACCAGCGAGGCCGTCTCCTTCAGGTAGGCGAAGTGCGCCAGCCCGAACGGGATCAGCGCGAGTCCGTACGACACGCGCGCGACGAGCCGGCCGCGATCGCCGGCGGCTGCCCGCACCAGCACCAGCGCCGCCGCCGCGACGGCCAGCGTCTCGCCGACGCCCGACCAGTCGCCCGCGACGCCGGGCGCCATCGCGGCCTCGGCCAGTCGCGCCAGCCCGAGCCACAGCAGCAGCCAGGCGAGCAGGACGCGCGCCGCGAGCGGCGTCGAGCGACGCCACAGCAGGCCGATGCCGCATGCCAGCATCACGACGCCCACCAGCCACGGCAGCGCCGCCTGCGCCGGGAAGAACTTCGGCACAGGGCCCCAGATGCCGGCGAGCGTGCGCGTGACGAGCGCGTGCAGGCCATAGCCGACCATCGACGCCGCGAAGGCGATGCGCGCGGCCGCGGGGGTGGTCCAGGCGTTCACGGCGGCACGGTCGACCGCGCCGCCGCCGCGGCTTCCTTCAGCGTCTTCAGCAGCGCGGGCAGCTCGTCGGCCGGCACGGGATGCGCCAGCAGGAAGCCCTGCATCTCGTCGCAGCCCTGGCGCACCAACTGCAGCCGCTGCTCCAGCGTCTCGACGCCTTCGGCGATCACGCGCAGGCCCAGCTTGTGGGTCATCACGATGATGGTCTCGACGATGGCGGCGTCGTCGGAGTCGGCGGGAATGCCGCCGATGAAGGAGCGGTCGATCTTCAGCCGGTCGAGCGGCAGGCGCTTCAGGTAGGCGAGGCTCGAATAGCCGGTGCCGAAGTCGTCGATCGACAGCAGCACGCCGAGATCGCGCAGCGACTGCAGCACGCTCTGCGCATGCAGCGGGTCGAGCATCACGCTGCTCTCGGTGATCTCGAGCTCGAGGCATTCGGGCGCCAGGCCGCTGAGCGACAGCGCGCGCCGCACCGCGCCGTCGAGGCCGGGCCGCTGCAACTGGCGCGCCGAGATGTTGACGGCCACGCGCAGCGCGGAGACGTTGTCGGCCAGGCCGTCGCGCTGCCACCGCGCCACCTGGCGGCAGGCCTCGTTGAGCACCCATTCGCCGATGCCCAGCACCAGGCCCGTTTCCTCGGCCATCGGGATGAACGCGTTGGGCGGCACCAGGCCGCGCACCGGATGGCGCCAGCGCACCAGCGCCTCGACGGCGCACACCTCGCCCGTCGCGAGATCGAGCTGCGGCTGGTAGTGCAGCTCCAGCTCGCCGCGCTCCACCGCGCGCCGCAGGTCGTTCTCGAGACGCAGCCGGCCGTGGGCCTGCGCGTTCATCTCGGGACTGAAGAAACGGTAGGCGTTGCGGCCTTCGCCCTTGGCCTCGTACAGCGCGGTGTCGGCGTATTTCAGCAGCAGCTCGCCGCTCGCGCCGTCGCGCGGGAACAGGCTCACGCCGAGGCTGGCGGTGACGTGCAGCTCCTGGCCCTCGAGCGTGAACGGCTCGCCGAGCGCGCGCATCAGCTTCTCGGCGATGCGTGCGGCGTCGGTCGCGCCGGCCACGTTGCACACCACCACCTGGAACTCGTCGCCGCCGACGCGCGCGACGGTGTCGTTCTCGCGCAGCGTCGCACGCAGGCGGCGCGCGATCTCCTGCAGCAGCTGGTCGCCGACGTGATGCCCCAGCGAATCGTTGACCAGCTTGAAGCGGTCGAGGTCGATGAACAGCACCGCCAGCTGCTGGTTCAGGCGCTGCGCCTGCGACAGCGCGTGGCCCAGGCGATCCATCAGCATCGCGCGGTTGGGCAGGCCGGTGAGCGAGTCGTGGTAGGCCAGGTGCTCGATGCGCGCTTCCTGCGCCTTGCGCTCGGTGATGTCCTGGATCACGCCGGCGCGCCGCACGTAGCGGCCCGCGCCGTCGCGCACGACGTAGACGCGCATGAACACGTAGCGCGTCTCGCAGCCGGGCGGGCAGACGCGGAATTCGAGCTCGAGTTCGCTCGCCTCGAAGTTGTCGAGATGGGCGCGCACCTTGGCCCTGTCGTCCTCGTGCACGTTGGCCATCCAGGCGCGCCAGTTGGCGTACACCGCGGACACCGGCATGCGCCAGATGCGCTCGAACGCCGGGCTCACGTACAGCGCGAGCCGGCGCAGCGGATCGCTGAGGAAGAACACGTCGCCGATCGACTCGGCCATCTGTCGGAAGCGTTCCTCGCTCTCGCGCAGCGCGCCGCGCTCGCGTTCGAGCTGCGCGCGGTACCACGCGTTCTCGATTGCCACGGGCAGCCGGTGCAGCAGGTCTTCCTGCTTGACGAGGTAGTCGGTGGCGCCCAGCTTCAGGGTCTGCGCGGCGCTGGTCTCGTCGCCGTGGCCGGTGATCACGATGATGGGCAGGCTCAAGCCGCGTTCGTGGCGCACCTCCCGCACGACGTCCAGCGCGTTCATGCCGGGCAGCTTGAAATCGAGCAGCAGCACATCCGGCCCCGGATCGACGTCGGGCGGCAGACGCGCGAGCGCCTCGTGCGCGGTGAACACCGCCTCGACCTGCAGGTGGGGCGCATAGCGCGCGAGATGGCGTTGCAGCAGGTCGACGTCGCTCGCGCTCGGCTCGGCGTACAGCACGCGGATCGGCGTCGAGCGATGCGCCGACGTCTGGCGGAAGGCCTCGACGACGCCCGCCAGCGTGGTGGGCAGGCGCTCGATGTAGGCGCCCGACTTGACGACGTAGTCGTCGGCCCCGCTGCGCAGCGCAGCGACCACCAGCGCCTCGTCGCCGGAGCCGGTGAGCATCACGACGGCGATCGGAAGCCCGCGCAGCCGCACCTCGCCCAGCAGTTCGAGGCCGTTGCCATCGGGCAGGCGCACGTCGACCAGCAGCACGTCGGGCAGCGCGCCGGCGGCCTCCTCGGCGGCCAGGTGCATGCGCGCGTCCGCGAGCGTGTGCGCGGTGGCGATGACGATGTCGGGCGCGAGCCGGGCCAGGCGCCGGCAGGTCAGGTCGGCGTCCTGTTCGTTGTCTTCGACGTACAGGACTTTCATGATGGTTCAGCGTCGCTTCAGATCGACTGCTGGTTCAGCACGCACCAATACAGATCGATCTGCGCCGCCACGTCGATGAACTTCTCGAACTCCACCGGCTTGACGATGTAGGAGTTGACGCCCAGCGCATAGGCCGAGGCGACGTCGGCGTCCTCGCGCGAGGTGGTCAGCACCACCACCGGGATGCGGCAGTAGTCGGCATGCGCCTTCAGCTGGCGCAGCACCTCGAGGCCGCTGACGCGCGGCAGCTTCAGGTCCAGCAGGATCACGACGGGCAGCGGATGCCCGGCTTCCCAGCGCGCGATCCATTCCAGCGCTTCCTCCCCGTCGCGCGCCACCTCCAGCGTGTTCACGATGTGGCGCTTGGCGAACGCACGCTGCGTCAGGTCGACATCCATCGGGTTGTCTTCGACCAGCAGGATCGGGCGACGATCTTCCATCTGCGCAGCATAGCGAATTGCAATACCTTTTACACGGCATTTGCACCGCCCCAGTTTGAAGGGGAGGGGCGCAAGGCGGCATCAAGTCACGAGTTAGGCGCCTGCACGGCGGGAAGCTGGATGTAGAACGTGGCCCCGTCGCCCTTGGCGCTCTCCGCCCAGACCTTGCCGTGCATGCGTTCGACCGCCTTGCGCACGATCGCCAGGCCGACGCCGGTGCCCGGGAAGTCCTCGGCGCGGTGCAGCCGCTGGAAGATCTCGAAGATGCGATCGTGGTAGCGCATGTCGAAGCCGGGGCCGTTGTCGCGCACCCAGAACAGCACGTGGCCCTGCGCGCGGCGGGCGCCGATCTCGATCGTGCGATCGGGCCGGCCGGCAGTGAACTTGACGGCGTTGTCCAGCAGGTTGCGCAGCGCCAGCACCAGGCCGTCGCGCTCGCCGAGCGCCATCAGGCCGGGCTCGACCTCCGAGGTCAACGCGATGCCGCCGTCGGCGACCTCGGCGTCCACGCCGGCGACCACCGTCGCCACGACCGGCCCCGGCGCCACCGGGCCCAGCTTGGGCCGGCCGCGCTCGACGCGCGAGTAGGCCAGCAGGTCGTCGATCAGGTCGCCCATGTGGGCCGTCGCCTTGCGGATCATCGCGACGAAGAAGCGTCCCTCCTCGTCGAGCTTGTCGGCGTGGTCGGACTCCAGCAGCCGGCTGTAGCCGTCGATGCCGCGCAGCGGCGCCTTCAGGTCGTGCGACACCGAATACGTGAACGACTCCATCTCGCGATGCTTGGCCTCGAGCTCGGACGTGCGGTCGGCCACGCGATGCTCGAGGTCGACGTTGAGCGAGCGGATCTCCTGTTCGGCGCGGCGCCGTTCGGTGACGTCGATCAGGAAGCCGTGCCACACGACGCCGCCGTCGCTCTCGCGCACCGGCATCGAATGCGCCTCGAGGCAGCGCTCGCCGGTGGACGTCAGCGGCACGCGGAAGGTGGCGAGCCACGGGCTGCCGAGATCGGCCGACTCGCGCAGCGAATGCGCGACCATCCCGCGGTCGTCGGGATGCACCAGCTCCAGCAGGTCGATGCCGCGCTCGACGAGCGTCTCGGCCGCGACGCCCAGCAGCTCGCGGATGGCCGGGCTCGCGAACGTGAACCTGCCGTGGCCGGCGGCGTCGCGGCAGTACGAATGCACCGCGCCGGGGGCGGTCGCGACGATGCGTTCGAGCCGCTCCTGCGCGATGCGGTGCGCGTGTTCGAGCGCCTCGTTGGCGCGCGCCAGCGTGATGTCCTCGGCGAAGCCGGCCATGTAGCGCATGCGGCCGTCGGCGCCGAACAGCGGGAAGCCGCGGCCGCGGATCCAGACCAGGCGGCCATCCGGCCGGATCACGCGGTACTCGGTCTGGTACATGCCCGCCTCGTTCGCGTGCAGCGCCGCCTCGGCCACGCGCTCCCGGTCCTCCGGATGGATGCCGTCCAGCCAGTGCGAGAGATCCTGGTACAGCGGCGCGGCCGGACGGCCCCAGAGGCGCTCGTAGGCCGAGTTCATGTACAGCAGCTTGCTGCTGCGCGGATCGACGATCCAGATCAGGTCCAGCGAATGGTCGCCGAACATGCGGAACAGCTGTTCGTTGTCGCGCGCCGCGCGCGCGGCGTGGCGTTCGGCGGTGAAGTCGGTGAACGACACCACCGCCCCGCGCGGCAGGCCTTCGCCCAGCGATTCGACCGGCACCGCCCGCACGCGCAGCCAGCGTTCGCCGTGGCGCGGCGTCTGCACGACGACGGTGCCCGACGTGACCCCGCCATCGCCGTGGATCGCGCGCCAGACCGGGCGCTGGTCCTCGGGCATCAACACGCCGTGCTCGTCGTTCTGCACCCAGCCCATGTCCTGGATCCGCACGCCCAGCGCGCCGCGCCCCAGGCCCAGCACCTCGCGCGCGGCCCGGTTCGCGTCGACGATGCGCAGGTCGGCGTCGAACCAGAGCAGGCCCGACTCGAGCGAGTCGGCGATGCGCCGGTCGTTGTCAGCTGCCACGCGGAACTCCCTGCAATGCTGCGGTCGAGTCGAGGACTTTAGTCGGTGAACAGGTCCGCCGCCAGTTGCGCCGCGCCCGGCGGCGCGTCGTGCAGCCAGCGCAGCACGCGCGCGCCGGCCAGCGTCGCGCCGATGCGGTGGCGCCGGCTCGGCCGCGCTTCGGAGAAGCCGATCTCGAACACCAACGCCGGCGCCACCGCGTGCACGCCGCCGAAGCGCAACCCGGCGTTGACGCGCAGCCAGCCATGCAGGCGCAGCAGGTCGGCGTCGGGCAGTTCGACGGCCAGGCGCGCGAGCGGCAGCAGGCGCAGGCCGTCGAGCGCAGGCGCGGCGTCGGGCGGCGGCAGGAACCGGCCGGACATCGCCGCCGTCATCGCGGCGTGCTGCTCGTTCTCGGACAGCGGCACGCGGTTCCACACCGCGAAGCCGCACCCGACGAACGCGAGCGCACGCGCGGCCGCCGGGTCGGCCGCGAGCGCCTCGGTGGGCACGTACTGCAGCACCGCGCGAACGCGCCGCTGCGGCGCCCGCACGGCCCAGGCCTCGTCCGATGCGCGATGGCGCAGCACCAGGCCGCTCCAGCCGTCCGCGCGCGCCGCCTGCGTGTGCGACGCGAGGTCGATGCCGGCGCCAGGCGGCGGCAGCGTCGGCGTCGTGAAGATCGCGGGCAGCGCGCCGCGGTCGGCGAGATCGGGCGCCGGCCAGCGCGCGAGCAGGTGCGACCGGCGCGCGCCGTGTTCGCCGGGACCGGCATGCCAGTCGACCAGCGCGAGGTGCAGCGTCGGCCGGCCCGCGGCCGGACGCTGGCGCGGCGCCGGGGCATCGTCGAGCGCGACGGCGCGGCCCGCATGCCACGCCAGCAGCACCGCCTCGATCGCGCCGACGTCCGGCCAGGGCTCGGCGAGCCACGCGGCCGGCAGGCGCGCGTTCAGCAGCCGGCCGCCGCGCTGCCAGACGGCCACGTCGTCGCCGCGCCGCACCACGTGCACCCGCACGCCGCTCCAGCGCGGCTCGGCGCGCCATTCGTCACGGCGCCAGGCCGCCAGCAACCCGACGTGAAGATGCTCCGGCGCGTCGGACAGCGGCGCGAACGGGTACGGGCGCGGCAACTCGATGGCCGGCGTGTCGCGCAGCAACGCGTCGCGCCGGTGGTGCCACTCCCAGGCGACGGCGTGCTCGTCGACATCGAACGCGCGCGCCCACGCGCGCTGCCACTGCCACTCGTCGACCAGCGGCCTGACGAGGCCGCAGGCCGCGCGCACGGCCCAGCGGCGGGCGATCGCGTCGTCCAGCCGCGCGATCAGCGCGGCGACGGCCGCGGGCCGCGCGGATGCCGCCGCCCAGTCCGCCATCCAGTCGGCCAGCACGGGACGGCCGGCGGCGTCGGGCTCGCCCTCCGGCCACGGCAGCAGCAGCGCGATCGCCTCGGCCGCCTCGTCGCTCGCGGCCTGGCCGACGTCGAACAGCCACGGCGCCAGGCCGCGCCCGGCCGCCAGCTCCCGCGCGGCCTCGGCCAGCGCGGATAGGCCCAGCCGGACGGGACGCCCCGTCCGCGCACCGGCCACCAGCCACTCGCCCGCGAGCGCGCCCGCGTCGCGCCCGACCGCGCGCAGGTGGCGCGCGAGGGCGTCCACGCGATCGGCGTCGCCGGGACGGGATTCGAGCTCTTCGGTGAGGGCGGCCAGCGCGCGCATGCGTGCATGATGCCGTCCCGCGACCTCAGGCCGCCACGCGCCAGGCCTGCGCCTCCAGCCGGTTCAACGCGCCCGCGGCCCACTCGCGCGCCAGCGGGAACGGGCCGTAGCCCGAGTCGGTGTTGATGTGGCCCGCGTTGCCGAGGTTGATCCAGTCGCTGCCCCAGCGCTGCGCCCAGGCATGGGCGTGGGTCGCGGTCATCCACGGGTCGTTGTCGCTCGCCACCACGCACGTGCGCATCGCGAGCGGCGCCTGCGGCAGCGCGTTGGCGAGGTTGAAGCGCGTGGGCTCGGCCGGCGCGACGAGCAGGATCCGCGCGACGCCGAGCCCGGGGTAGCGCGCCGTCGCATGCAGCGACGCGAGGCAGCCGAAGCTGTGCGCCACGATCACGTGCGGGCCGGCGCCCAGCGCGTCGACGGTCTCGGCGATGCGATCGGCCCAGCGTTCGACGTCGGGCACGCTCCAGAAGTCCTGCTCGACGCGCACGGCGCCGGCGATCTGTCCGTGCAGCCAGCTCTGCCAATGCTCGGCGCCGCTGCCGTGCAGCCCCGGCACGATGACGAGTCGCGGGCGCGGCGCCGGCTTGGCGGCGCGGTCGGAAGGCGTGTGCGGCGAGTTCATGCATGCCAGCGTACGGACCGGGCGCGTCCTCGCCAACGAAGGAAATGCCATATGCATCGTCGGCCGCCGCGGCCGCGGAAAATATTTTCCGCGCGGGCTCAACTTCCTGCTCGGCCGGCCGATGAGCCGAACAAGCGCCCTCTCCGCCTAGCACCAACGGCCGCACAGCGATCGTTGGAAGTGGCGAAGAAAGCGCCGGCATTTCTTCACGTCGACGCTCGCGCGCCTGTGCCAGGCACTTCCGCGCGGCCGGACGCGTGGGCAGGACAACGAGCGTGTGCCTCCGTCGACGCGAGGCGCACGGAAGGACCGCGCCATGTTGACGACCAGCCCCACCGTCGCCACGCCATTCACGCCCGCCACGACCAGCACCGCCAAGGCCGCGACGGTGGAGGCGAACTCGCGCGCCGACTTCGACATGCAGCTGCAGCTGGCCAGGGCCGACGAGGCGCGGGCCGCCGACGTGCAGGCCCAGCAGGCGGCCGCGCAGGCCGCGCAGTCCCAGGTGCCCGATCCGATGACCAGCCTGTCGACGGTGGCCGTCGCCGGCGCGATGAACAGCCTGCCCGCGGCGCTCGACATGATGCAGCGCATCGCGCTGGCCTCGGCCAGCGGCACCCTCAGCGACGCCGATCGCCAGGCGCTGCAGTCCGACTACGCGCAGCTCAACGCCAAGGTCGTCAGCAGCGTCGGCAGCGTCAGCGCGAGCCAGCGGCAGCAGACGTCGACGTCGCACGACGACGAGCGCGAAGACAACGCCGAGAACACCTGGCGCGAGGACAGCGACGACCGTCGCGGCACGCTGACGCAGACGACGGAAGTGCCCCGGCAGACCGTGCAGTACCAGCCGGTCGAGCGCACCGTCACCACGCAGAAGCAGACGCTGGTGACCGACGGCCACGCCGCGCAGAAGGACCCGCGCGTCGACTTCCGCACGCACGAGCTGCACGTGGGCGCCGACTCCTACGAGCCGGTGTCGATGCGCCAGTCGTTCTCGCACCCGACCGAGCCCGCGACCTTCGGCCGCGTCGAGAACCACGCGGAGACGCAACACGTGTTCACCACGCAGGCCGCGCAGATCACGCAGTTCGTGCAGGTGGCGCAGACGGAACACGTCGCG
>Ga0302314_10008488_pt1 | contig 18258 bp, 21 predicted proteins | sample III_Palsa_N2_3_FD_200533 | JGI IMG/M metagenome (GOLD analysis project Ga0302314, IMG submission 200533) | Peat permafrost microbial communities from Stordalen Mire near Abisko, Sweden - III_Palsa_N2_3 | ecosystem: Environmental > Terrestrial > Soil > Palsa > Peat permafrost | place: Sweden...
TTCCTCGGCGCGACCTTGCTGCCCTTGATGGCGATGGCGAACTGCTCGTCGAACCGCTCGCGGCCGGCCTTTTGGGCGAGAGTCGTGAGGTAGCTGATCCTGGAGTGGGGACTGGTCTGGGGCCAGGACGTTCTGCCCCCGCCGGTACTCGGCGGGTCGGCCGGGCCGGATTAGCGGTGCCCTACCAGGGCGGTGATCAGGGCGCGGGCGGTCGTCTTGGTCAGCCGGGCTATCGCCTTGGCGTCCGTCTCCCGGGCCTTCCTCGGCGCGACCTTGCTGCCCTTGATGGCGATGGCGAACTGCTCGTCGAACCGCTCGCGGCCGGCCTTTTGGGCGAGAGTCGTGAGGTAGCTGATCTGGGCGGGGCTGAGCGGTTCCTGCTTGGACTTGGCCGCCCGGTCCTTCCTGGCCTGGTAGATCTCGGCGTTCTGCGCTTTGCGCGCGGCTTCGTGTTCCGGATCGCGGCAGATCACACGCACCTGCTCGTACCAGTCCTGAGTGCCGGGCTTGCCGGTGACGGCCTCCCATAGGGCGTTCGCCGTCAGCTGGGACTCGTCGACGTCCTCGGTCAGGCCGGGGCCGACCAGGGCGATATGCCCGGGGTACCCGGGGACCACGGTGAACCCGGCCGGGATGACGTGCGCGGTCAACCAGTCCTGATCACATCCACAGTGGCCAGCGTGGTAGCGGCCCCACTTGGAGGCCAAGACCTCGTAGACGAGCCGATCGCCGTACATCTTGGTATCGCGGGTGAATCCGGACATGCCCGCCAGTGTCCCACTGCTGGCCGAACCGGAGGCGGGTATCGGCCTGACCAGTAAAAATAACGGGCCCCACGATGGCGCATCTTGGGACTGTTATCTATCTGCGAATATGCAGGTCAGAGTTAGTCCTACCTTCCTGCCCTCCTACCTTCCTAGGCTCACAGGAACTTAGGAAGGTAGGAGGGCAGGAAGGTAGGAAGGTAGGAACCTAGGGGCGGTCGGTGGTTTCGGCGAGCCACATGTGCAGCGCGTCTGTGACCAGGGCCTTGAGGCTGATGTCCTGCATGAGGCAGGCGAGTTTGAGGGATTTGTGCAGGTCGGCGGGGATGTCGACGTTGAGCTGGACGACGCGCAGCGAGTCGGGCGCCGGGGCCGGGGCGGGCTGGGTCAGCAGCCTGGAGCGCGGGATCTGGCTGTCGTTGGGCACGTCTTCGTAGCGGGGCATCAGGCGTTTACCTCCGTGTTCATCAGGGCCGCAGCCCGGTTCCTTGTCCACTGGTAGACCTGTCCTATCAGGTCCACCGCGTTGCGGCCCTGGGTGCTGGTGTCGGCCGTGAGCGGCTGCGCGTTCTCGCTGGAGGTCTTGAACACGCTCAGCTCGGGTACGCGGATCGGGCAGGCGGCCTCGGGTCCGGCGATCGTGGCGACTTCGGCGGCGCGCTTCTGGTGTACGCCGAGGCTCTGGCGGTAGCGGTTGACGATGAAGCCCAGCAGTTCCAGGTCGGGGTTGAGCAGGTCGCGGTCGAGGTAGATGCGCTCGCGCACGCGGCGGGCCGCTTCGACTCCGTCGTACTCCGGCTCGGTCGGGACCAGGACGAGGTCGCTGGCGGTCCACGCGATGTCGATCAGGTGGCCGAGCAGGTTGGGCGGGCAGTCGATCAGTACGAGGTCGTAGCCGTCGACCACGCCGATCAGGGAGCGCAGCAGCCGTTTCTCGCTGGAGGGCTCGGCGGCGGTGCGGGCCAGGAGTTCGAGTTCGAGGTGTCCGGGCGCGATGGTGATCCGCTCGGTGTAGATGCCGCCGTAGCCGCAGGGGACCAGGACGCGCTCGATCTCGCCACGGGCCGGGCGCAGCAGCACGCTGGCGAGGGAGTGTGCCGCGCGCTGTTCGAGGTCGGGCACGAGCTGGGCCTGGAGTCGGCGGGTCAGATTTGCCTGCGCGTCCATGTCGATGACGAGGACGCGGTGGCCGGCCTCGGCGGCCGCGCACGCCAGAGCCTTGGTCAGTTCGGATCTGCCCTGGCCTCCTTTGTGGTTGGTCAGGGCGATGTGCGGAGGTGCGCTCACGCGCGGGCTCCTCTCGGGTCGGAAGGTTCCTACCTTCCCAGCTACCCACCTAAGAACCTAGATCGGTAGGAACCTAGGCGCGGCGGAAGCTGGCGCATTATCCATACGGACCTTGACAGGGACCTTGACAGAGGTTCGGGCTGACCTTGACAAAAACCCTGCATTCCCAGGTCAGGGGCTCGCAAAAGACCATCCGCGCGGCGTAGCAAGGGATAGGATTTGGTTCCCAAAATCCGCCGTACGGAAAGCTTGACGGCATGGTATCCGTATGGGAACCTTTACGAAGAGCGGCAATCAGCCGCCTGATTCGATCAAGGAATAGGAGGGTCCGCCATGGTGCGGATCAATGATTGGGACTGGACGGTCGAGGGTGTGACCGAGCACCGGGGCCGGACGGTCGGCGCGCTCGCGCAGCGGCCGGGCCAGGACGCGCCGCAGGTGGTAGAGCACTGGGACACGCTGCTCGGGGACGGGACCGCGTCCTCGTTCGAGGTCTGGGCCACGTGCGGCTGCGGCTGGGAGGGGATCAAGTTCTCGACCGGGTCGAACGAGGTCAAGAGGCTGGGGCGGGCCGGGGTCGAGGCGGAGCTGCTGCTGCGCGGCGACTGGGACCAGCACGTGACCAGCGCCATGGCGCCCAAGCCCGTGGAGGCGGACCTCAAGAAGGTCGCTGACCTGCTCGCCGAGATCGGGTCGCGGACCCCGGCGGACGCGCTCTACGTGCTGCGCTGCATGGGCAGCATGTTGCAGGGCCAGCTGGCCGACTCGGTGGCGGCCGCGCGGTTGGACGGTCGGAGCTGGTCGGAGATCGCCGAGCCGCTGGGGGTGTCGAAGGCCGCCGCGTACGAGAAGTACCGGGCGATCGACCCAACCCGGTGGGACGGCAAGGCCGAGCGCTGCGAGGCTGCTCACCGGCAGGACTACACCCTGTGCGAGGGGAACCCGGAGGCGGTCGAGATCGTGCTGGAGAGCGGCGATTCGGTGCGAGCCTGCGTGAGCCACGGTGCGCGGTTCTACGCCAGCACGACGCGGCCGAGGGTTCGCCCGGTCGGCGGTCCGGACGGACCGAATGCGGGTGCTGCGTTGGAGGTCTACCACCGGGCGCAGGGCATGACGCCCTTCTTCTGGATGTCGGCGACGGACCAGTTGGCGGAGGTGTCGCGATGAGCGGCGCAGACGACGCGCGGACCCTCGCGGCCAGGGCGGCGTGGGGCCGCTCAACCCCGAGTACCCCGGCGGAGTGGGACGCGGCGGTGAAGCGGTTCCTCACCACCTACCAGGCCGACCAGTCCGACGCGGACGGGCCCGTCGACCCGCCGTTCGTCCTGCGGATCGCGACCCGCGACGGGTCCAAGACGCTCGGGTTGATGCGGAACAGCGATTGCCAGGACATGAACGTGTCCGACACGGCGGACCTGGTCCGGCGGTTGAACGAGGCGACGGCGGAGATCCTGGCCACGTTGCGGGTGATGTGGCGTCAAGGCGGCACGGACACGTGGGTTGAGCTGTCGCATCCCGGCTGGCAGTCCTGGGAGTGCCCCAAGTGCGGCGGGAAGCTCTCGACCAACACCACGCAGCCGGACCAGGTGCTGCGGATCCTGGCCGTGCACGGTCCGCACTCGCACGTGGGGCTGGCCGCGCGGTGGGACGAGATCGAGGCGACGATCCTGGAGGCGTACGAGGCGATCGGCTCCGGTCCCGGCTCCCTGGTCTCGCTCGCCGAGATCCGCACGTTCCTCGGTGAGCGCTACCCGCGTCCGGGTGTGGACGAGGCGCTGGTCCGCTTGGACCAGGACGACCGGAAGGCCGGCCACCTGTTCCCGATCGAGGGCCGGGCGCTGACGCAGGCGGACCTGGATTCGGCACTCATGCTCGGCGGCGAATGGCAGCACCAACTGATGATCGAGGAGGCGTCACGATGAGCGAGTCGGACCTGTTGGGCTGGAACGAGGCCAACGACTACGAGGACGAGGCGGACGAGCTGCTCGACCTGCCCGCCGCGGTGACCGACCCCGGTTTCCCGGTCGCGTGCTCGATGATGCACGAGCACGACCCGGTGGACTGCGCGCCGGAGGCCTACCCGACCAGCGAGGTCGGCATCCGGCTGTTCGAGCTGGCCGACCGCGCGGCCGGCCTTTCCGACCCGGAAGGGCGCGAGGTGCTGCGCGGGCTGCTGTTCGAGCTGTCGGGCCTGCCGGAATCGGACTGGAGTCCGGCCCTGGTCGCGTCGCTGGCCGACCGTTTCCTCAGCGGTGAGCCGGGCTTGCCGGGCGCGGTCACTCACCACCCGCACGTGCTCGACCAGGGCCGGGCGGTGTCCGGCTACCCGGACGGGTGGGCCGCTGACCAGCTGGCATGGATGCTGCGGCGTCTGGCCCGGCCGCCGCTGGGCGAGGTCGAGGACGTGCTGGCCCGGATCGACGCGAGTCTGGCGGTGTCGGAATGAAGTTCTCTGACATGGACGAGGCCGCGTTCGTCGCTGACCAGCTGAGCGAGGTGCACGACGCGATGGGCGTGGACAATGGCCGGGCATCGCGGCTGCTGCTCGCGCTCGACTCGGAGGCTCCGGACGCGGGCGTGCTGGCCGAGGTGCTGAGCGGCGCGGCGGTCCGGCTGATCGAGCGGATCAACGCCGGGGACGAGTCGGCGCGGGCCGACCTGGTGACGCTTCTGCGGATCGTGTCGGGCCAGGCAAACTGAGTGTGGGCGGGTCGGGACCACGCGAATTGGCCCCGACCCGCTCCTGATCGAAGCACATCAACCAGATGAGGAGAAGCACGCATGATCACCGAAGAGCATTTCATCGACTGCCACCCGGAGGATGAGGAGGCACCGGCCACGCCCGAGGGGTACGAACCGGCGGAGACGGAGAAGTGCTGGCACTGCGCCGCGCCCACCAAGAAGGGCTGCAACTGCGCGGACTGCTGGGAGAGCGACATCCCGCCGAGCGGCATCTACCACTGCGCGGTGTGCGGGCGGTATTGGGCATACATGCAGCTCAACGTCACCACGATCACCCTGAAGGGGGCAGAAGCCTGATGGCGAGCCTGGAAGAGCGGATGGCAAAGCTCGAAGAGCGGGTCGAGCAGATCGGCCAGCGGGTGACGCTGGCCCACGACACGGCCGGGGACGCGCTGCACGTCGCGCACCTGAACGCGGGCCTGCTCAGCGCCCTGCGCGAGACACAGGTCGAGCACGGCGACAAGCTGACCGCGCACACCGATGCGCTGGCCGAGCTGCGCGAGGGGCAGGGCGCGATTCTGGCCCTGCTCAACGAGCTGATCCGGCGCGACGATGACCGGCGCGGCGACGCGGACGGAGCGAGCGAATGAGGTTCGGGGCGCGCAAGGCGGCCCCGGCCGGGCCGGTCGCGGCGCAGGTGCCGCTGTGCGTGCTGTGCGCGCGCGACGGCCTGGTGGTCGAGGGCGAGGCGCTGGCCGACGTCGACCGGCCCGAAGAAGGCCGGCTGTGCGAGACCCACCTCATGGCTCAGGAGCACGCGGTCGAGACCGCGACCGGCCTGCACCCGGCGGACCTGTGGGCGCTGGTGCACGGCGGGGAGCTCGCCGCGCCGTGCGGGGGTGAGCACTACTTCCCGGAACCGGAAGAGCTGGGCTGCGACGCGGAGTCGTTCCCGGCCGGGCGGGGCAACTGCGTGTGCGGCCAGTCGTGGGACGGCGTGCGGTGAGCGGCAACGAGCTCGGCGACGGGTTCGCCGGCATCGATCCGGGCGACTTCTCGCAGGCGATGCTGATCGGCGTGCTGATGCACAACGGCGGCCACTACGACCTGCCGCTCGATGCCCTCGAAACGGACGCGCTCGGGCGGGTGGACGGCTCGCTGTACGCGGTCGAGATGAGCCCGCTGCCGGGCGGGAAGATGGTCCGGCTGCGGGTCGTCCCGCGCCCGGACGGCAACGACGCGGTGATGCGCTGGGAACGCCAGGGCTGACCCGCACCAACCAAGGGCCCGGCCGGGGCCACCCGTAGTAGCCCCGGCCGGTCCGCTGATCACATCACGAGACGAACAGGAAGGGCAGCACATGACTGATCACCAGCACGATTTCCCGATCCCATCCGACTACCAGGACCCGGCCGGGCGGCCCGTCGACATGGAGTTGCTGGGCGCGTTCATCGGCGCCGCGTACGACGGGTGCACCACGTGCCAGGACGCGGAGATGACCCGGCTGGTCACTGACCCGGCGACCACAGCGCGCCTGGTCGAACTGGCCTGCGTCGCGATCCAGGCCTCGCTCGGCGGTCTGCCGAGGAACATGACCGACCGGAAAGCGCCGGGCATGACCAGCCAGAGCTTCCGGGCGCTGGCCCGCGCGGGGCTGGACGGGCGCAACGACGCGATGTTCCAGGCCTGCGCGGCGATGGGCGTTCCGCGTCGGCGCGAGGCGGCCAACGACGCGGCCGACCTGCTCGTCGGCCAGATCGCGATGCCTCTGGGCAGTGCGGAGACGGACCGATGACCGACGTTGACGTTGTGGATCGGCTGATCGAGCACTTCGCGGCGGTGGCCGAGCGGCAGAAGGCCGAGGCGGCGGCGGCCGAGGTGGAGCGGGCGGTCCAGAGGCGGGAGGCTGTGGAGCGGCGGGCGGCCGAGGCGTGGCTGGCCCTGCTCGGCTCGAACGAGGCGGGCGGGGAAGACCTGCCGGGTTTGGTGTGGACCGGGCACTACGCGGCGGGCACGTCGAAGGCGGACATCGCTGTGGCGTACCTCGGGCGCGGGCTGTGGCTGGTCAACAGCCAGGCCGCGAAGTCCGATGCGTTCACCCTGGCCACGCGCTGCTCGCACGGCACGTACTACGAGACCCGGCTTGCCCAGGGCACGGCCGAGTGGATGGCCACGTACCTGCGGATGGCTGATCAGGCGCGGGTGGACTGCGTCGAGCACATGCCCGATGGCCGGACGCTGAAGGAAGCCGAGCGCGACGCGGAAGAGCAGCGGGCGGCCGAGAAGGCGGCGGCCTGACGGTCCGGTGATGGTCAAGGCCCGGTCGGTGATTCCGGCCGGGCCTTCGTCGCGCCCAGCTCGATCGGGCAACACACCTTTTGCAGAGTTGGCCGGCGGCCCCGGCCGGGCTCGCCGAGCGGTCCGGGATGACGATCCGAACGTCTTCCGGAGACGTAACGGTGAGGTCTCGTTCAGGGCGGACGAGCGCAAGCAAGATGTGCGATTGGTGGCCCATCGCGAGGGTCCGGCGGGGCCGGTCCGGGTGCTCGTCCGGGGCGGACGAGGGCGGACGAACGGCAGGCAAGATAGTCGGTTGCTTATAGCAACCGGGGCGGCCGGTGGGCCTGCGAACGGCGGTCCGGAACATCGAGATGCAATGGTGTGCATGATCGCGGGGGTGCCATTTTAATGACAGTGGGTGTGTCAACGGCAGGAGATGAACGATCCGGTAGGGCTAATGTATCTGTGGCAATCTGCCGATTGCCACAGATACGTCCGGGACGAAACTCGCTGGTCTTTCCGTGGTCGTATCCGTGGCAATCTGCCATGGATACCTTGGTCCTATCCGACTAGATCTTGGCCCGACTCGTTCTCGTTCTTCGTTCTCATCGACGTCGGCGGCGGAGCTCTTCGAGTCCTCCTGGGGTGACCTCATCGAGGGCGGTGAGCGCGTCGAGAAGTGCGGCCATCAACTTGCCGTGGTCCCAGTGCCGGTTGCCTAGCTCGCCGTCGTGCAGCTGCTCGCCGAGCGCGTCGAGGTGGCCGATCCAGTCGGCCGTCTTGGTGGGCACCTTCAACGGCTTCGGCGGGGCCGGGGCGCGCGGTGCCGGCGGGAGTGTCGGCGGGCGGGAGATCACCTCGCGCACGGGCTCGGCGGTGGCGCGTCCGGCGGTCAGGTCGCGGCCGAGCCGGGCTTCGGCGGTGCGCAGTTCCCACGCCCGGTTCCGGCATGACTTGCGGCAGTAGGTGCGCGGTCGGCCGCTGCCGGAGTAGGTCATCACGGACCCGCACCAGCCGCACGTGCGGGAGATCAACAGGTCTCGGTTTGGGTCGGTCGGCATGGTGGTTCCCCGTGTGAAAAGCCCAGCGCAGCGACCGCCGGACCAGGCGGACTTATCGTCCCGGACGAAACGATCAGGTGTGCTGATCGTATATCTTGCCCCCGCCTGCGGGGTGTACCCGGTGACGTGCGGATACAGCCGCAAAGAGCTCAAGATCATCATGGTGCATGTCGTCTGCCATCGAAATGTCAGTGGGTTCTGCCACTTCGTGTCAGTGGCTCCTGCCACTGGGCACCTTGAGCATCACCGCAGGAAATGCGTAGGGGTCGCAGCCTGGCGGCCGCGCCAATCCGGCACGTCGGTGCAGCTCACGGCAGGCTCGTCGAGTCGACGAGTCTGAGTCGCCGCAGGGAATCCGGGATTTCCTGCGGCGGCCGGCTCAGTGACATTCCGATGGCAGACGGCCGCTGACGTTCTCGCGGCAGACGACAGGTTTCGTCACGGACATTCCGGGTCGGGCTAGGGGTGGGCTAGGGCATACCGGACTCGGGCGGTCGGGCGGCGGATCGAGGCCTTCAGCTGTCGCGCCTGCTACCGCGCCTAGTGCCGCGCCTACTACCGCGCCTCGTACCGTGCCTGGTACCGCGCCTAGTACCGGGCGCGGCCGCGCTTCGGGGCTGGTATCGGTGCTGGTCCGGGGTGTTGGGCAAGGGGGTCGCGGCGGTGCGACATCTTCCCCCTGCACCCTCTCGGCAGAAAAGGCCGGCCACGTTGGGGAGTGAGCTTGCGGTCGGTACTCGAGTACGGGTCGCGGTTGGTCGGTTCACTCCTGGCGGGCCCGGCCGGGGCGGAGCTCGCCGCCGCGCCGCACCGTGGCCCGCGCCGTGGCCCGGCCCGTGGCCCGCGCCGTGACCCGCGCGGAGGCCCGCGCCGCGGCCCGCTCGCCGTTTGCGCGGTGGCCGGGAACGGCGCTGGTCCGGAGCTGTGGGCAAGGGGTGGCGAACCGCGCGACATCTTCCCCCACGAACCGCATGGGGTCGGCCGTCCCCCGGCCGGGGTCGAGCTCGCCGTCGACGCGGTCGTCCAGGAGTGGGCGGAGCTCGCCGCGGGGACTCTGCAGAGTCGGCGGCGCGGTGTGGCCGGCTGCGGGCCTTCCGCCAGTTCTCCCCCGAGGTCTGGGTTCCGGTCTCTCGTCTGCGCGGCGAAAAGACGTGTGGGCTGTGCCGGTCGTGGCCTGTCACCCGTAGCGCAGCGAAGGGCTTGACCCGGCCCGCTTTTGGCCGGGTTGACTGGTCGCGGGCGGTGCAGCACGCTCGGCTGCCGCGTTGACGAGAGACCGGAACCCAGACCGGTACCCGACCCATCCACCCTGAGACTGGAGATGCCCGACGATCTTCCGTCTCTCGGATCGTGGCCGGGTCCGGGCAGCGCCCGGCGGGGTCCGGCGGCGGAGCCCCGGCAGGGACCTCGAACCAGGACTGCGCGGCGCGAGTCGAGTCCGGCGGAACGGTTCGCGTCGGAAAACCGGCCGTTGACCTGCGGTGCGTGAATCGTCCTCGTCCGCCTGGTCGTGCTCGCCGAAGCTGTTGGCCGCCGCGCGTCCCGGACCGTTCGCGGCCGGACCGGCGCCCCAGCGCCGCAGCCGTGCCGCGAGGGCGGGCCGGGACGCGCGGCGGCGGGCCGAAGGCCCGGCGCCCTTGATCAGGTAAAGAAGAGTTAGACACAGCGCGCCGGGGTCGGTGGTCGGCACAGCGCAGCGACCCGGATGGGACGGGCTGACCAGCCGTCAAGAGGCGATCAGGTGACCTGATTGCACATCTTGCCAACGGCTACGGATCGAGGGTTCGCGGGCGAATTCTGGTGATCGTTTTCCGGACACAATGCGAATTGCAAAAGGTGTGCTTTCGTTGATCTTGAGTTCCGGATCATGGAGCCGTCACGGGGATGGGTCCGTAGTCCATTGATCGATGATCAATAACGGGACACCTCTTGCTACTTTCCGGAATCCGCAAAACGATCATCGGAAACGGGCGTAGCAAGGGATAGCAATCTGTTGCAGATCACGCCGCGCCGAGGAGTCCTTCGACGGCGGCGATCCGGTCGTCGACGCGCTGGCTGCCGGAGATCTGGGCGTAGCCGAGGACGCGGCCGAGGGCTTCGCGGGCCTGGTCGGTTTGGTGGGCGCGGGCGTAGGCCTCGGCGAGCCAGGACCAGTACAGGGCGCACTCGCGGGCGGCGTCGGCCGGGTAGCGGGCCAGGACCGGGACGAGCAGCTGCTCGGCGGCGGCCGGATCGCCGAGGCGGATCGCGCAGCGGGCGCGCATGGTGTCGACCTCGTCCCGGGAGAGCCAGTAGACCCAGTGCGGATCGTCGTCGCCGGGTCGGCGGGAGTCGAAGGTTTCGTCGACCTGGTCGAGTACGCGGGCGGTCTGCTCGGCGTTGCCGGCGCTGGCCGCTGCCCAGGCGACCCGTTCGAGCAGCAGGGCCCGGACCATCGGGGTCGCGGCGGCGGCGCCCTTGGCCGCGGTCCGGGCGAGCAACTGCGCGTCGGGTAGCTGCTGGCCGCGGTTGGTCATCTGGTAGGCCAAGCAGCTCAGGAGGTTGCCCGCGAGTCCGTCCTGGCCGGCCTCGGTCGCGGCCTGGACCCCGGCGAGGTAGTGGGTCTGGGCCGCGCGGTAGTGCCCGGCGTCCGAGGCGGACCATCCGGCCAGCTGGGAGAGCTCGCCGACCACGGTCAGCAGGCGGCGACCGGTCTCCTGGGAGTAGGCGGACTCGCGCACCAGGCGGACCGAGGCGCGCAGCTCCTTGCCGAGCAGCGGGGCCAAATCCCGGCCGCCGAGGTAGTCATCGAGGATCCGCAGCTCGACCACGCGCGCTTCGAGGGTTGCGGCCAGCTCGGCGCCGACGCGGCGGCCGGCCTCGGAGGCGAGGGTCTGGGGCTGGTCGGCCAGCAGCCACTCGTGGGCGACCCGGATCGGGTCGGGCAGGACGGCCGTGAGCTGCTCGGCTTCCACGCCGAGGGCGCGGGCCATGATGGCGGAGGTGTGCGGGGTCATCCGGCGCCGATCGCCTTCCCAGCGGGAGACGTCCTCGCGGCCGATGGGCGCGGACCCGGCCGGCGCACACTCGTTGTAGGCCCTGGCCAGGCGGTCTTGGGACCAGGCGCGGGCGGTGCGGGCCTGGCGCAGCGCCTCGCCGGGGGTGGCGGTCATGGGTCCAGTGTGGCCACCGCGCTGGCTACTGTCCCGAAGTCCGGCCGGATGTGCACTGAACAGCATGAGAGTAGGCACTCGGACCGGCGCGGGAATGCGCGTCGTGATCTACCGGATCGACCCGGAAGGTCGGCACCACGGGCAGGCCCGCACGGCGGGTATGCCGGACCCGCCGTGCCGCTGCCGCTCCTGCGGCCCGCAAACCGCCCCACGGGGCCCTGTGGGGCCCGTGGAGGCCTCGGGCGGACCTACGGAGGGGCCCGAGCCGCCTGCGGCCGTTCTGGGGCCGCTGAAGGCCGCGCGGTCCGGGAGGGTGATCCGCAGGGCGGACGGATCGGGCGGGCCGCTGTCGAACTAGTCGGCGCGAACCGTGGGTCGATCATGCTTCTGACCTCGGTCGGAACCGTGACGTTCGGGTTATTCGGAAGATTCCGCTCATAAGTGGATCATTCGGGCGGCCCTCGCGTGCGCGCGCGTAGGGGCCCGAATCCGGGGGCCGAACGGGGCGCCGAACGAACGGCGGCCGGGGCGGCTTTGGGCGATTTTGGGCGAAAACGCGAAACCGCCCCGGATGGAGATCATCCGGGGCGGTTTTTTGTGTTCGCAGGTTGATTCAGGCGCCGCGCTCGTCCGCCTCGCGGTCCGGCTCGCGCAGGAGGCTGCGCGAGCCCGGAACGCGCTCGATCTGGCCGTCCGCGATCAATCGGTTCACCGCGGCGGACACGGTCGACGGCGCGAGCTCGGCGGCCTTGGGCAGCGCGCCCTGGGCGATCGGCCCGTCCGCCGTGGCGATCAGGGCCAGGATCCGGGCGTCGGTGCCGAGCAGGCCGGGGTCGACGTCGTCCTGGTCCTCGATCTCGTCCTCCGGCTCGTCCACGTCCGCGCCGGTCGGAACCGCTTTGAGCGGCTGGCGGGCGTCCTGGTCCTGGCCGTGCCAGATCAGGCCGGCGGGCATCGCCAGGACGGTGTTGTCGTCCATGTACCAGCCCTGGACCGGGTGCGGCTTGCGCTTGCGACCCAGCTTGATCAGGGCTTCTCCGGGCTGGCCGGACAGCTCGGAGGGCTGCCACCCGGTGTCCGAGGCCTTGTCGCCGAAGATGATCCGGTCGGCCTGGGCGGACTCGACCGTCAGGGCGATGCGGTCGAGCATCATCTCGGCGACCTGCGCGGGGATGCCGTCCTCCTTGGTCGGGTACTGGGTGGCCCAGATCAGCCACACCTTCGTGGCCCGGCCCTGGGTGGTGATGTGCTCGCAGATCTCCAAGATGTCCTTGTACGGCTTCTTCTTGCCCATGCGCTTGATCGCGGCGCCCTCGTCGATGATGACCACGAGCTCGGGTGCGTCGGGGGTCGGAATCCACGTCGCGGTGCCAGAGCACTGGTCCTGGCGCCGCTCAACCTCGCGCAGCACCTCCTTGAGCAGGGCGTACATCTCCGGTTCCTTGGCCGCAGTGCGCATCTTGCCCTTCCACAGCCCGGCCTCCATCTGCTTGGGGTCGATGTAGATCACGGCGGCGTCCGGGCGCTGGAGGACCATCGCGATCAGCGGGCGCAGGTACACGCTCTTGCCCATCCCGGTCACGCCTGCGACCAGCATGAAGCGGTACGGGTCGAGGTCGACGACGGTCCCGGTGATCGTGTCCACGCCGATCCCGCGCCGCTCCGGGGTCCACGTCATGTCCATCTTGTCGACGGCCGAGCGGGTCCGGACCGTGAGCACGGCCCAGCCGCCGCGCTCGCCGGTCTTGATCGGCACCTTCAGCGCGGTGCGCATCCCGAGCAGCGCCCGGATCTGCTCCTCGGCGGCCCGCAGCTTCCCGGCGGTCCACTGCCCGTCCAGGCGCACCTGGCACCTGATCCCGGCCTCGGTCAGCTCCGGCTTGCCGGTCATGGTCCCCTCCAAGCCGCGGTCCTTGGCGTGCCCGGCCCAATACGACGGGTCCAGGCGCCCCATCAGGGCCCGTTCCTCGCTGGTCGGGACCAGGCCGGAGCGGGGCCGGTGGCGCAGCGCGTACCGGACGGCCAGGACGGCGGCGGTCCCCAGGGCCAGGGCGGCCAGTCCGTCGACGGCCACGTGCCACAGGCGGACCCCGGCCCGTTCCTGGAGCCACCACCCGCCGACGAACGTCGCGGCCCCGGCCCCGGCCAGCGTTTTGGCGGTCAGCCACCACATCGCGTTCGGGTAGTGCCGACGCAGACGGCGGTAGTCGCGCCGGGACCGGCGGGTGACCCGGCTGGTCTTGCCGCCGCGGTCGGCCCGCTTGGCGATCTGGTACTCGCGCCTGGCCCGGCGCAGGTCCGGCCCGCGCTCCTCGCGCAGCTCGCCGCGCCGCCCGGCCTCGGCCTGGTACCACTGGGCCAGCCGCGCCGAGACCTGGCGGGCCACGCCGGGAGTGCGGCCCGGGTCGACGTCGACCGGCCCGGCCGGGGCGGCGGGCCTCGCCGGGTCGACCCGGCGACGGCGCAACGTCCTCGCCCTGGGCGCGTCGTCCTGGTGCTCGCCGAGCTCACGGCGCGGCGCGGGAACGCGCTGGCCGTAGGGGTCATCGAGCGTCGGCATCGGGCCGAACGCCTCGGCGTAGGCCTGGTCCGCGGCGGCGGAAAGGCCGGCCACGCTCGGGCGGCCGTCCGGGCCCAAGTACAGGCCGATCATCGGCCGGTCAGGTCCCTGGTCCGGGAATCGCCCGTTGATCACGTCGCCCATGGCAGGCGCCTCCCTCGTGTCGGACTGTAATCCTGCATACACATACGGTGTGATGTCCATACTGTTTCGGTTCCTCCGAGAAGGCGGCGGGGTCCGAACCCTGAAGCTCAAGGGCCCCGCCGCGAGAGAATGGCTGAGAATCAGGCGGCTGACGAGCCGTTGACGAGGGTCAGTGCGTGGCGGGTCGCGTCGCGCTCCAGGCGGCGGAAGGTACGGCTGATCTGGGCCTTGTCGCGCTTGACCGCGTTCGCGGTCTCGGTCACCCCGCGCCCGTCCGCCCATGCCGCGCGGATCAGCTCGGCGGCCTCGGCCGTGGTCGGCACGCTCGGGGCGATGAACAGCGGCGCGCGGGTGGTGACCGGCGCGGCGGCCAGGGCCGGGCGCGGGTCAACCGTCTCAAGCTCCGTATCAACGCGGCTGTCAACAACGGCGCTGGTCTGGGGCTCGGGCTCGGCGGCCATCAGGGCGGCGAGGTCGACCACCGGGGCGGCGGCCGGGGCCAGGACCGGGGCGGCGGGCTCCGGAGCGGCGCCGAGGGCGGGCCGGGCCAGGAGCGAGACGGTCTCGGCGTGCTGGTCCAGGCTGACGCGCACCCCGGCCGGGTCGCGGCCGAGCAGCCGCAGGCCGACGCGCTCGGCCAGCGGCGCGGAGTGCTTCCACCGGCGGCCGTGGCGCAGGCGCAGCTGGCCGACCACCGCGGTGCGGGTCGCGTCCCGGTCCAGGGCGGCCCGGTAGGTCGCGATCTGGTGGATGCGCATCTCGCGCCACAGACGCAGCGTGCTGACCGGCCGGATCAGCCACAGGATCCACCGGATGCGCTCCGGCTTGGCCACGCCCGAGAGGCCGACCAGGCGGCGCACGGCGTACTCCCCGGCCCAGACCACCAGGATCCACATCGCCGGGCCACCGCCGTGCACGGCCTTGCCGGTCCACGTGTGCTGATCCGTGGTGTTCAGGTACAGGGTGAACGCGCTCAGCGCGACCGGGACCAGGCTGATCGAGCGCGACGGCATCCCGGCCATGGCCAGGACCAGGCCCAGCACCGTCATGACCAGGATTCCCAGGTCAACGACCACGGGCAGGACCCAGGAGGCCCAACCGAGGTAGGGCTCGGCGACGCCCATCAGGCTGCCGAACGACTCGCCGAACCCGACCGCGCCGAGCAGGCCGGCCCCGGCGAACGCGAACCCGAGCGCCGTCTTGACGATCTCCGGAGACGGCTTCCACTCGAACATCTGGCCGCGCTCCGTGGCGGCGGTGTTGCTGCTCATCAGGCATCTCCCTCGATCAGGTCGAACAAGCTGGGGGTGGTGGACGCGGCCAGCGCGTCGGAGTTCAGGCGGGCCTGGCGGGCACGGGTGTTGGCCCGCTTCGTCGCGCACGGCACGCACAGGACCGTGCCGTCCGCGTCCAGGACCAGGCCGTACGCGCCGGGGCCGAAGCCGGGGTGCTCGCACTGGTGCACGTGGGTGCACCTCGGGCCGGTCGCGTCGTAGAGGCGCTGGCACTGGCACCACCAGCTCGCCGCATTGACGGCGGCCAGCCACTCGGGCGTGACCACGATCGGCAGCTTCGCGTCCTCGGGGATGCGGGTCTTCGCGCTGGTCACCGGGACACCTCCCCGGCGGGCGCGCACTGCCGGCAGCGGCACGGCGGCTCGGGCGTCCTCGGCGGCGCCGCGACGCCAACGGCCAGCTGCGGCACGCCGTGGTGCTGGCCCGCCTCGTCGACCCGGTACACGGTCAGGCGCAAACCCTCGCCCGTGGGAACCCCGCCCCTCATCGGGTCACCCCCGCCCACCTGCGAATGTCATGCTTCGAGTGGACACCGGCAGCCGCGAACGGGCAGTAGCCAGCGTGGTGGCCACCCCCGGCCGCACGGCCGTGACCGGCGGTGCCCCGGTCACGCCGGGCCAAGGCCACGATCCACGCGACCATCCCCGCGTTCACGCCGATCAGCGCCACCGTCGCCACCACGGGCGAGAACATCAGAACTGCTACCAGCAAAATCACCGGTCCGACCACCGGACCGCGCGGCGAATGCGCCACAATAGCCATGGGTCACTCCTTCCAAGAGCTCTGACCCGAACCGCGCTCCCCGGTGTCGTAAGCACCGGGGAGCGCTTGTTTGCCACCGTAGCCGTATTGTAGATTTTCCGCAACTGTTGAAGGCAAATCGGCAATGCTGTATGGTTCCGGCTATGACTCTTCCCGAAGAACTGCAAGGGGCGGCGTTAAGACGCCTCACGGTGGCGCTTGAGGCTCTACGCGCTGCTCAGACCGAGGTGGAAGCCGCGACGGCAGAAGCTCGGGATGCCGGAGTCTCGATCAATCGAATCGGTGGCCTTGCCGGGGTTTCCCGGGACAAGGTCTATGGCTGGCTGCGATCAGCAGAGGAATCGGCAGGCCAGCCACCAGGCGATACCCCAGCTCAAGCTGAGTAGTCGTCAGATATCAACACCCGCGCGGTAATCCGTCACAGTGTCGTGACCAAGTGCCATAATCAGCGCTCAGACTGTCGCTGAAAAAGCGAGAAGGCCCGACGACCGAACGTCGGGCCCTCAACGATTTGGGACCACCTAGGCCTGCCAGGGCCGAAGTGGTCATGACCTGCAATCCGATACGAACGGAAAGAGGCCCTGCTCCGTGGCAAGCGTACGAAAGACCGACCCCGACGACAAGCCGACCCGCGTCACATCCTCCGTGCGGACGAGCCCGGCCGGGGCCGCCGGCCTTTGCCGCGCGTGCGGTTCACCTGTGGCTCAGGCCTCCACTGGCCGCCCCAAAACCTTCTGCTCGGATGCTTGCCGGAAGCGGTCTACTCGCACCGGCTCTGACCAGCGCTTTAGCGGCAAAGATGCTGGTAGCGAGTTTCCGGACACAAAAACCGGTGTGAAACTCGGCTCTTTGGTGACCAAAGTCGCAGCTCAGGAGGCATCTTCGGAGTCCGAATCCACCCAAGGGCGCCTCGGTACTACCGGAGAATGTTCCGCCGCCGCAGGTCAGGGCCTTTTGCCGAAGCAAAACCGCAGGTGGCGAATCGAGGCCGCGCGATCCGCCGCGATTGCCGGGACGGAGCGGGGTCCGTGGGACCGGAATCACCGGTTCCAGTTGCGCGAGGATCTGCAACGGCTCGACCTGACTCCGGACAAGGCGGCGATGCGGTGCGGGGCCGGGCTGCTGATGGGCGCAGTGACCCAGACGCTTCGGGCCGGGCGCAGCGCGTTCTCCGGCCTGTGCACCTGCGGAAAGATCCACCTGTGCCCGGTGTGCTCGGAGAAGATTCGGAAGGTTCGGCAGGACACTGCGACCACCTACGCCGATGCGTGGGAGTCGGCGGGCTACGGGATGGCGCTGCTCACAGCCACGCTGAGGCACTACGGGAATCAGTCCCTGGGCACGATCCGCAAGTCGCAGCGGCACCCGAAGGGCTTCGGCCTGGTCGCGGTGCAACACCACGCCTGGCGTGACGCGTTCGGCGCCGGTGACCGTGCCTGGCGGGCGCTGCGGGACGAGTTTGGCCTGGTCGGCTATCTGCGTTCGTGGGAGTGCACGTTCACGACGAACGGCGGGCACCCGCACTTCCACGCCCAACTCTTCCTCGAAGAGCCCTGGGAAGTGTGGGAGGGGGAGGACTTCGAGGAGCGCGCCCGCGCCCGCTGGGTCGACGCGGTGGTAAAGGCCGGCGGGGTCAAGCCGGGCCAGCGCAGCCTGAAAATCGACCTGGCGCGCCGCGGGGAAGCCGGGAAGACCGGGCGGTACCTGTTCAAGCAGCAGTACAACAACAAAGCCGAGGTCAAACAGCGTGTCGGGCTGTCGCGCGGGTTGGTGGCCGAGGTGATGCGGGGGGATGTGAAGACCAGCCGACCCAGCCGCGACGGCCACAAGGGGCGGGCCTCGTTCGAGGTCGCGGAGGACGCGACGCTCAAGGTGCCGGGGTCGGCCGAACTGTGGAGCGAGTTCGCGTACGCCTCGCACGGTGTACGTGCCCTGTATCTGTCCAACGGGATGAAGGCGAAGCTCGCCGCGCTGGTCGAGGTCGATGACCGCACGGACCTGCAAATCGCGTCGGAGGACGAACCGGCCGACCCGCTGTGCATCATCCCGGCGGAAACCTGGCACCGGCACATCAGGTGCCACCGTGGCCGGGCGCTGGAGCTGCTGAGGGCGGCGGAGCACAAGGGCCAGCTCGGCGTGCGGTTGCTGATCCTGGAGTGGGGACTGGTCTGGGGCCAGGACGTTCTGCCCCCGCCGGTACTCGGCGGGTCGGCCGGGCCGGATTAGCGGTGCCCTACCAGGGCGGTGATCAGGGCGCGGGCGGTCGTCTTG
>Ga0302314_10008489_pt1 | contig 18257 bp, 14 predicted proteins | sample III_Palsa_N2_3_FD_200533 | JGI IMG/M metagenome (GOLD analysis project Ga0302314, IMG submission 200533) | Peat permafrost microbial communities from Stordalen Mire near Abisko, Sweden - III_Palsa_N2_3 | ecosystem: Environmental > Terrestrial > Soil > Palsa > Peat permafrost | place: Sweden...
TGCTGGCCCTGCCGGTCTCCGAGACCTGGCAGCAGGACCTGCGGGACGCCTGGGCCCGCGCCGCCGTCCGGCAGAACGACCGCGACTGGGCGCGGGCGCTGCTGTCCCTGACCGCCGGGGAGCCCGCCCCGGTGGGCACGGCGGCGAAGCTGCTGACCGTGCTGGAGCCGGCCGAGCGGGCCGGCTGGACGGCCGGGTACGTGCGGCGGCACGGTCTGGCCGAGACCTTCCAACTGCTGGTCGCCTGCCCGGCGCCATGGCCGGCGGCACTGGGCGGGGCCGTGCTGGCGGCGCTGTCCGGGGTGGCCGCCGCCGGCGGCTACCCGTGGAGCCACAGCGGGGTGATCGGCGTGACCGAGCGCTGCCTCGCCCCGGAGATGGCCGAGGAGCTGGCGGCCCTGGCGGTGAACGCCTCCCCCGCCTGGGAGGAGACCTTCGGCCGCCTCGGCGCGACCCTCCGGCTCCGCACCACGATGCTGGCCGAGCTGGCCGAGCCGACCCGGCCGTGACCGGCGTACGGTGCCCGGGCTCCGGTGTTCGGTCCCTGGCGTCCGCTGTTCGGAGCGGATATCCGGTGGCCCTCCGAAAGCTCCGGTTGCTTGGATGCCCCATGACCATCGACTTCCCGGAGGGCTACGAGCTCTCCACCGACCCGGCCCGCCTCGACGCCGAACTGATCCACCAGTGGCTGTCGCTGGACTCCTACTGGGCCCTCGGCCGCCCCCGCGCGAAGCAGGACCGCGCCATCGCCAATTCGCTCAACTTCGGCGTCTACGACCGCGCCTCCGACGCCCAGGTCGGCTATGCCCGGGTCGTCACCGACCGGGCGACCTTCGCCTGGCTCTGCGACGTCTTCATCTCACCCGCCGTACGCGGCAAGGGCCTCGGCACCGCCCTGGCCGCCGGCGTCCGGGACCACCTCGCCCCGTACGGCCTCCGCCGCATCATGCTGGCCACGGCGGACGCCCACGGGGTCTACGCCAAGGCGGGCTTCGAGCCACTCGCCCAGCCCGAACGCTGGATGGCCCTGGGCAGCTAGCGGCGCCGGTTCCGTCCCGCCGCCCGACAGGGGCGGCGGGACGGAACCAGGAGGCCGCTACGCCGCCGCGCCCGAGCCCACATGGCCGACCACCCAGGCCACCACGTCCCGGGTCGACGCCCCGGGGGTGAAGATCTCCGCCACGCCCATCTCCTTCAGCAGCGGGATGTCGTCCTCCGGGATGATGCCGCCGCAGAAGAGCTTGATGTCCTCCGCCTCGCGCTCGCGGAGCAGCTCCACCACCTTGGCGCAGAGGGTCATGTGCGCGCCGGAGAGGATCGACAGGCCGATGCCGTCGGCGTCCTCCTGGATCGCGGTGTCCACGATCTGCGCCGGGGTCTGGTGCAGCCCGGTGTAGATGACCTCCATACCCGCGTCCCGGAGCGCCCGGGCGATCACCTTGGCCCCGCGGTCGTGGCCGTCCAGGCCCGGCTTGGCCACCACCACACGGATCGGTCCGGACACACCCATCGTTGCCTCCTGCGTCAGCGCGGACGACCCCGACCGGGTTTCCGCGTCCGTTTCCTGGTTCTGCCCCGTGCGCCCGACGTTAACAGTCGTTCGCATCGCTAGGGCGGAGGTTATCGTCCGCGCTGCCCCTGCGCCGTTTCACGGCCCCGACCGAGGGGAGAATCACACCGGAACCAACGTTCACCGCACGTTGGACCCGGCGCCGCCCGGCCGCAATCCACCCGTGCCCACCCACTTCACCCGGCACCGTGCGCCCCTGTCCGTCCGACCACGGGACCTGTCCGCCGGCCCCTGCGTCCGCCTGCACCTGGGAGTCCGGAGCCGTGAGCTGCATCCCTCTGCGCCGAACCGTCGACCTCGTCCGCGCCGCCGGGCTGGAGACCGCCGCCCTCGCCGGGCAACTGCTGCTCGCGCCGACCGGCCTCACCCCCGGCCGCTGGCCGCCGCCGGCCCCGACCTGCGTCCACCCGCCGCAGCCGTCCCGGCGCACCGGCACGGCCCCGCCCGGACACGCCCCGGTGCTGCTGCTGCACGGCCTGTTCGAGAACCGTGCCGTGTTCACCCTGCTCCGGCGCTCACTGCGCAGCCACGGCTGGGAGCATGTGCACGCCCTCGGCTACAGCCCGCTGACCGCGGACGTCCACGGCGCCGCCGTCCGCTTCGGCCGACAGGTGGTCAGCACCCGGCAGCTGTACGGGGGTGAGCGGGTCGCGGTGGTCGGCCACAGCCTCGGCGGGCTGATCGCCCGCTACTACGTCCAGCACCTCGGCGGATCCGAGCACGTCCACACGGTGGCCACCCTCGGCACCCCGCACAGCGGCACCCCCACCGCGCTGCTGCTCCATCCGCTGCCGCTGGCCCGTCAACTCCTGCCGGGCAGCCGGACGCTGCGGACGCTGAGCGCCCCCGCGCCGGACTGCGACACCCGGTTCCTCTGCTTCTGGGGCGACTTCGACCCGCTGGTGCTGCCACCCGGCAGCGCCCGGCTGCTCCACCCCGACCTGCTGGTGGAGAACATCCGGGTGGCCGGGGCCGGCCATGTCTCGCTGCCGGTCCATCCCCAGGTGCTGGCCCTGCTCCGGCAGCGCCTGTCGAACCCGCCCGCCCCCGCCGTCCGACTCACTGCGGCCGAACGGCTCACCGCCTGACGGACGGCCAGTACCTGACGGACGACCAGTACCTGACGGCCGGGCTCAGAGCTTCTCCACCGGGGCGTAGCGGAGCAGCAGTTGCTTGGTGCCCTCGGTGCCGAAGTCGATGGTGGCCTTGGCGTCGTCGGCCGGGCCGGCCACGGCGACGACCGTGCCGAGACCGAAGCGGTCGTGGGTGACCCGGTCGCCGACGGCCAGCGAGACCGCCGGGCGGTCCTTCATCCGGCCCGCGCTCCTGCCCCAGCCGGCCGGCGCCGCCCGCTTGCCCGAGCCGCTGCCGAAGCCGCTGGTCAGACCGCTGGACGAGCCGCGCGAGGAGCCGCCGAAGCCGCCCCTGGCCGAGGGCGCCGCCGAGGCGGCCGAGCGCTTCTCGTCGACCAGCGTCGGCGGGATCTCCTCCAGGAAGCGCGAGGCCGGGTTGTACGAGGGCTGGCCCCAGGCCGAGCGCAGCACGGCGCGGGAGAGGTAGAGCCGCTCGCGGGCCCGGGTCAGCCCGACGTACGCCAGTCGGCGTTCCTCCTCCAGCTCCTTGGGCTGAGCGAGGGCACGCTGGTGCGGGAAGACGCCGTCCTCCATGCCGGTGAGGAAGACCACTGGGAACTCCAGCCCCTTGGCCGTGTGCAGCGTCATCAGCGTGATGACGCCCTTGTTCTCGCCCCCCTCATCATCCGGGCTTCCTCCCGATGTTCCGGACTGCTTCGCATCCGGGCTTCCTCCCGATGTTCCGGACTGCTTCGCATCCGGAATCTGGTCCGAGTCGGCGACCAGAGCCACCCGCTCCAGGAAGCCGGCCAGGCCGCGGGCCACCGGCTCGGCGTCGGGGTCCTCGGCGTCGAGCTCCCCCTCGGCCGAGGCGAGCGCGGCCTCGGCCGCCGCCTCGGCCTGCTCGAACTCCAGGGCCACGGCCGCGAGTTCCTGCAGGTTCTCGACCCGGGTCTCGTCCTGGGGGTCGGTCGAGGCCTGCAGCTCGGCCAGGTAGCCGGTCTCCTCCAGCACCGCCTCCAGCACGGCCGCCGCACCCGCGCCCGAGTCGACCACGCCGCGCAGCTTGGCCAGCAGCTCGTTGAACTTCTTCACCGCGTTGGCCGAGCGCGCGGCCATCCCGTATGCCTCGTCCACGCGCCGCAGCGCCTCGGCGAAGGAGATCCGCTCGCGCTGGGCCAGCGCGTCGATCATCGCCTCGGCACGGTCGCCGATCCCGCGCTTGGGAACGTTGAGGATCCGCCGCAGCGGCACCGTGTCCTCGGGGTTGGACAGCACCCGCAGGTAGGCCAGGACGTCCTTGACCTCCTTGCGCTCGTAGAAGCGCACCCCGCCGACGACCTTGTAGGGCAGCCCGACCCGGATGAACACCTCTTCGAACACCCGGGACTGGGCGTTGGTCCGGTAGAAGACCGCGACATCGCCGGGGCGGGCGTCGCCGGCGTCGCACAGCCGGTCGACCTCGTCGGCGACGAACTGGGCCTCGCCGTGCTCGTCGTCCGCGACGTAGGAGACGATCCGGGCGCCGTCCGCGCCCGCCGTCCACAGGTTCTTGGCCCGGCGGTTGGTGTTGCGCTCGATCACCGCGTTGGCGGCGCTCAGGATGGTCTGGGTGGAGCGGTAGTTCTGCTCCAGCAGGATCGTGGTCGCGCTCGGGTAGTCCTCCTCGAAGTCGAGGATGTTGCGGATGGTCGCACCCCGGAAGGCGTAGATCGACTGGTCCGCGTCACCGACCACGCACAGCTCGGCCGGCGGCACCGACGCCAGCCCGGCCGCCGCCGGATTGACGTACTCGCCGTCCACCGTCATCTTGGGCCCGGAGCCGGCCGCGCCCCCGGACAGCTCCCGGACCAGGGTGTACTGGGCGTGGTTGGTGTCCTGGTACTCGTCCACCAGGATGTGCCGGAAGCGGCGGCGGTAGTACTCGGCGACGCTCGGGAACGCCTGCAGCAGGTGCACCGCGGTCATGATGATGTCGTCGAAGTCCAGCGCGTTGGCCTCGCGCAGCCGCCGCTGGTACAGGGTGTAGGCCTCCGCGAGCTTCCGCTCCATCGGGTTCTCGGCCTGCCCGGCGTAGGTCTCCTCGTCGATGAGCTCGTTCTTGAGGTTCGACACCTTCGAGGTGAAGGACTTCGGCGGGAACTGCTTGGGGTCGAGGTCCAGGTCCCGGCAGCACAGCGCCATCAGCCGCTGGGAGTCGGCCGAGTCGTAGATCGAGAAGCTGGAGGTGAAGCCCAGCAGCTTGCTCTCGCGGCGCAGGATCCGGACGCAGGCGCTGTGGAAGGTGGACACCCACATCGCCTTGGCCCGGGGGCCGACCAGGTCCTCGACCCGCTCGCGCATCTCACCGGCGGCCTTGTTGGTGAAGGTGATGGCCAGGATCTCCCCCGGCTGCACCCCCCGCGCCGCCAGCAGGTAGGCGATCCGGTGGGTCAGCACCCGGGTCTTGCCCGAACCGGCGCCGGCCACGATCAGCAGCGGCGACCCGGCGTGCACCACGGCCTCGCGCTGCTGCGGGTTCATCCCGTCCAGCAGCTGCACCGGATCCACGACGGTGCGCGGGGCGCCGTCGCGGTGGAACGCGTCCCGGCCGGGCGGCGGCGCGTCGAAACGGCCCGCGAACAGGTCGGCGGGCAGCTCCTCCTCGTAGGGGGCGTCGTCGAAGGGCGCGCCGTCGAAGGGGGCGTCGTCGTACGGCGCGTCACCCGGGGCGTCCAGGCCGGGCAGGGGGATGTCGTCAAAGAGGCTGCTCATCGTCTCCGAGTCTAGGCCGCCCCGCCGACAGCCCTCTCCAAAAGCCGGCAGCCGCCGCAAAAACCGGGAGACAGCGCCTGCGGCGACTCCGTACCGTCATCGGACATGTCACATTCGAACGACCCTGACACCGCACAGACGGTGAAGCAGTCGCGTTTCCTCTCCCTGGTGCTCCGGCACGAACCCGACCGGATCGGCCTCACCCTCGACCCGGGCGGCTGGGTCGCCGTCGACGAACTGCTGGCGGCGCTGGCCGCGCACCGGCGGTCGATGACCCGGGACCGGCTGGACCGCGTGGTGGCCGACAACGACAAGCAGCGCTTCGCCTTCGACGCCACCGGCACCCGGATCCGGGCCAGCCAGGGCCACAGCGTCCAGGTGGAGCTGGGCTACGCCGAGGCCGAACCGCCCGCCGTGCTGTTCCACGGCACCCACCCCGGCGCGCTGGCCGCCATCCGCCGCGAGGGGCTGCGCCCGATGCAGCGGCACGCCGTGCACCTCTCCCCCGACCGGGAGACGGCCGGCCGGGTCGGCGCCCGCCGGGGTCGCCCGGTGGTGCTGGTGGTGGACGCGGCCCGGATGGCCGCCGCGGGCCACCGGTTCCGGGTCAGTGCCAACGGCGTCTGGCTGACCGACGCGGTCCCGTCGGAGTACCTCGGCGGGCACGGTGCCCGGACCGGCGACCGGAGCTGAACCCGGAGCTGAACCCGGAGCCGGCGGATCCAGGTCGGTCAGACCAGTCGGCGGGCGGTCGCCCAGCGGGTCAGTTCGTGACGGTTGCTCAACTGGAGCTTGCGCAGCACCGCCGAGACATGGCTCTCGACCGTCTTCACCGAGATGAACAGCTGCTTGGCGATCTCCTTGTACGCGTAGCCGCGCGCGATCAGCCGCAGCACCTCGCGCTCCCTGGTGGTGAGCCGGTCCAGGTCCTCGTCGACCGGAGGGGTGTCGGTCGCGGCGAAGGCATCCAGTACGAAGCCGGCCAGTCGGGGTGAGAAGACCGCGTCGCCGTCGGCGACCCGGAAGATCGCGTCCACCAGGTCGGTGCCGGTGATGGTCTTGGTGACATAGCCGCGCGCGCCGCCGCGGATCACGCCGATGACGTCGTCGGCCGCGTCGGAGACCGACAGCGCCAGGAAGCGCACCGCCCCCGCGCCCTCGGGCGAGTCCGCCGGCGCGGTGCCGCCGGGCATCAGCGAGGCGCAGCGCCGCAGCACCTCGACCCCGCCGCCGCCGGGCAGGTGCACGTCCAGCAGGACCACGTCCGGCCTGGTCGCGGTGACCACCGCGACGGCCTGCTCGACATCGTCCGCCTCGCCGACCACGTCCACGCCGGTGGCCTCGGTCTGCCCGATCTCGGCGCGCACGCCGGTACGGAACATCCGGTGGTCGTCGACCAGGACGACCCGCGCCCGGCGGCCGACGGCCGCGGTTCCCTCGGTGCTCTCTTCCCCGCCCGTCATCCCTCGGCCCTCTCCATCTCAAGTTCGACCTCGGTACCGCCGGCCGGTGCCGGTCGTACCCGGGCGTGCCCGCCGTGCCGCTGCATCCGGCCGATGATCGACCCGCGCACGCCCATCCGGTCCTCCGGCACCGAGGCCAGGTCGAAACCGGGCCCGCGATCACGGACGAACACCCACACCGTATTCCCTTCGACCTCGGCATACACCGAGACCGGCTCGCCGCCGCCGTACTTGGCGGCGTTCACCACCGCCTCCCTGGTCGCCTGGACCTGGGCGGCGAGCCCCTCGTCCATCGGGCAGTCGCCGACGTGGATGAACTCGACCGGGATCCCGTGCAGGTCCTCCACCTCGGCGGCGACCGCGCGGATCGACTCGGCCAGGGTGGCCGGCGCGCCGGCGGACTCGCCGGGACCGGACGGACGGTAGAGCCACTGCCGCAGGTCCCGCTCCTGGGCACGGGCCAGCCGGGAGACCTCCTTGGAGTCGTCGGCGTTGCGGAGGATCAGGGTCAGCGTGTGCAGCACCGAGTCGTGGATGTGCGCGGCGACCTCGGCCCGCTCCTGGGCCCGGATCCGCTCGCGCCGCTCGGCGCTGAGGTCCTGCCACATCCGCAGCATGTAGGGCCCGCCGAGCAGCAGCACCCCGGCCAGGACCGCGAGCACGGCCTGGAAGACCTTGGCGAAGTCGCCGATGGAGCCGGACTCCACCAGGAAGCCGACCACCCCGGCGGCGACCAGCACCACCCCGGCGCAGAGCCGGAGCAGCGCCGAGTTCCGCTTGCCGTCGCCGAGCGAGAACCAGCGCGCCCAGCGGGCGTCGTCGGCCTGCCGCCAGACCACGGCCACCCCGAGCCCGGCCACCAGGAACGGCCAGATGTAGGGCGAACTCGACTGCTTGGTCAGGGTGTTGAAGAGCACCAGGACGCCGGCGACCAGTGCTATCAGGGCCAGCAGCGGCCCCCGGTGCGCCTCGGCCTCACCGGCGCGCGGGCGCGGCCCGGGACCGCCGAGCGGCTCGCCCTGGAGGGTCTGCTGGAGCGCCCGGCGCACCCGCCGCCAGCCGCGCTCCTCCTTGACCAGCGAGTAGGGCCCGACACTGCCCTGCTGCCAGTAGCTGGGCACGCTGCGGATGCCCAGCGGCACCGCGAACCAGAAGGCCGCGTAGAGCAGCGCACCCAGGCCGTTGCCGAGCAGCAGCACCACGAAGGCCGCGCGCACCCAGAAGACCGGGACGCCGAGGTGGGCGGCGAGCCCGTTGGCCACCCCGCTGATCATCCGTCCCTCGGGGATCCGGTAGAGCTTCCGGATGCGCACGGGCTCGGCTTCGGTGCTCTCGGGGGTGAGGTCTGCTGCTGCCACCCCCTGATCGTCACACGGTCGGGGTGTGCCGGGCATCAGGGTTGCGCAGGAACCTTCCCTGTCGTTGCCCCGAGCTGTGTCAGGGTTGGCCTCAGGGTCGGACCAGGGAGATGACGGATGGGCGCAGCGGCGGGCGGGCCGGAGGATGGCGGTATGACAGAGGAGACACCGCCCGCACCGGAGTCGGGAACGGCAGAGCCACCGGAGGGACCGCGCGCGCCGACCCGGCCGCCGCTGGAACGCAGCACCAGCCACCGGGTGGTGGCCGGGGTGTGCGGCGGACTCGGCCGCCATCTGAACATCGACCCGGTGGTGTTCCGGGTGGTCGTCGCCGTGCTCTGCCTGTCCGGCGGGGTGGGCCTGTTCATCTACGGGCTGGCCTGGTTGATCATCCCGGTCGAGCAGGACGGCCCGAGCGAGCTGAAGCGGCTGATGTCCGGGCGGGTGGACGGCCAGTCGCTGGGGGCGGTGCTGGTCACGGTGCTGGGCACCGGGATCTTCTTCTCCTACATGGGCGACAGCGACCACCTGTTCCCGCTGCTGCTGATCGCGCTGCTGGCCTTCGCCGCGCTGCGCTACGACCCGGACCGGTTCCAGGCCAGGCCGGTACCGCCGGTCGCGGACGCCTCGGCTCCGGCCGACGCCCCGCTGTCGGCCCCGGCCGGCGAACCGCAGCCGCCACGGCCGGCCGCCACCGCTGCCACGGCCACGGCCACGACCGCGGTGATCGCGACCGATGCCATCGCCCCGCCCGCCCCGGCCTGGTGGCAGCGGCTGGACCCGCTGCTGAAGCCCGGGACGACGCCACCGCCGCCGCTCGCCGATCCGGAGCCGACCCCGTTCCGGGTGCCGCCGCCGGAGCCGCCGCCGGCCCCGGACCCCGGGCCCCGGCAGCGGGAGCAGCGGCCGGAACCGCCCCGGCGGAGGCGCTCGGCGCTCGGCTCGGTCTTCTTCTGCCTCGCGGTGATCACCGGCGGCGTGATGTGGGCCGTCGGCGTGCGCACCCACCACGGCGTGAGCCTGCTCGCGGTGCTGGCCGCCGCCCTGCTGGTGCTCGGCCTGGGACTGATCGTCGGCACCCGCTGGGGACGCGGCCGGGGCCTGGTGCTCTGGGCGACCCTGCTGACCCTGGCCGTGGCGGCGGTGGGCGCCAGCCCGGTACCGCTGCGCACCTCGTTCCAGCACATCCGCTGGGCGCCGGCGGCGGTCGGCCAGTTGGCGCCGTCCTACCAGCTGGGCTCCGGTCAGGCGACGCTGGACCTGGCCGACGTGCGGCCCGGGGCCGGACAGCAGGCGCACACCAGGGCCAGCCTGGGCGCGGGGCTGCTCCGGGTGCAGCTGCCCACCGGGCCCGAGATCGTGATCACCGCCAAGGTGGGCGCGGGCGCGGTGGTGCTGCCCGGCGGCGACGGCAGCGGGGGCGTCTCCGCCTCCAGGACGGAGACGCTGAACGCGGGTGGTGCGGCGGAGTACGGAACGATCGACCTCGACCTGTCGGTCGGGGCGGGACAAGTGGAGGTCACCCAGTGAGGCGCCATCGACTCGATCTGTTCTCGCTGGTCACCGGGGTGGCCTTCGTCGCCGTCGCGGTGCTCTACCTGCTGGAGTCGGCGGGCATGGTGCGCGTGGACGGGCAGTTGGTGATCCCGCTGGTGCTGATCGCCCTGGGGGCCGGCGGGCTGGCCGCCGCGCTGTACCGGATGGCGGGCGACCGGGGCGGGGAGAAGCGGGCGTCGGAGCCGGCGCCGGAGTCCTCCGACGGCGGCACCGAGTACGCGCCGTACGACCCCACCGGCTTCGATCGCCCGTTCCGGTAGGACGACCGCTACTCGAACATGTCGGGCTCGGTGCGCAGCGCCTGCTGGGCCAGCGGCTGGTAGTTGATCCAGGCCACCAGGTCGTTGCCGAGCTGCTCGCGGGTCACCACCGCGTTCTCGTGGCTGATGTGGACCGGCTTGCCGGCCGCCTTGGCCAGCAGCTGGACCTGGCAGGAGCGCTCCATGGTGATGAACCACCAGGCGGCGGCGTCCACGCTGTCGCCGACGGTCAGCAGCCCGTGGTTGCGCAGGATGACCGCCTTGTGGCCGGCGAGGGCCTTGGCTATCCGGCGCCCCTCCTCCACGTCCAGGACGACGCCGGTGTAGTCGTCGAACAGCGCGTGGTCCTCGTAGAAGGCGCAGACGTCCTGGGTCAGCGGCTCCAGCAGCTCGCCCAGCGAGGACAGCGTCTTGCCGTGCACCGAGTGGCTGTGGGCGGCGGCGACGACGTCCGGGCGGGCGGCGTGGACCTGGGCGTGGATCGCGAACGCGGCCTGGTTGACGTGGTGCCGGCCGGCCACGACCTGGCCCTCGTGGTTCACCAGGATCAGGTCGCTGACCTTGATGTGCTTGAAGGACATGCCGAAGGGGTTCACCCAGAAGTGGTCGGTCCACTCGGGGTCGCGGGCGGTGATGTGACCGGCCACGCCCTCCTCGAAGCCGAAGCGGCCGAACAGCCGCAGCGCCACCACCAGCCGCTCCTTGCGGTGCTGCCGCTCCTCCTCGACGGTCGCGAAGGTCTGCGGCAGGGCGAACTGCAGTTGGTCCATGGGTACGGGGGCGGGGGGCGGGTTGGTCATGGCGGCTCTCCTCGGCGGATTCCTGTCCTCGCTCTGGAAGCTACCCCCCGGTAGCGTCGTTGACCAGAGGTCCCGGGACCAGCCGTTCCCGGAAACGACCGCGCCGCCACCCGGACGAAGGCCGGGTGGCGGCGCGGTCGACGCCTGCGCGGGTGGGACTACTCCCACTCGATGGTGCCCGGGGGCTTGCTGGTGACGTCCAGCACGACCCGGTTGACGTCGGCGACCTCGTTGGTGATCCGGGTCGAGATCTTCGCCAGCACCTCGTAGGGCACCCGCGACCAGTCGGCGGTCATGGCGTCCTCGGAGGAGACCGGGCGCAGCACGATCGGGTGGCCGTAGCTGCGGCCGTCGCCCTGGACGCCGACCGAGCGGACGTCCGCGAGCAGGACCACCGGGCACTGCCAGATGCTGCGGTCCAGGCCGGCCGCGGTCAGCTCGGCGCGGGCGATGGCGTCGGCCTCGCGGAGCAGGTCGAGCCGCTCCTTGGTGACCTCGCCGACGATCCGGATGCCCAGGCCGGGGCCGGGGAACGGCTGGCGCTGGACGATCTCCTCGGGCAGCCCGAGCTCCGCGCCGACCTGCCGGACCTCGTCCTTGAACAGCTGGCGCAGCGGCTCGACCAGCGCGAACTGGAGGTCCTCGGGCAGGCCGCCGACATTGTGGTGCGACTTGATGTTGGCGGTGCCGGTGCCGCCGCCGGACTCGACCACGTCCGGGTAGAGCGTGCCCTGGACCAGGAACTCCACGGACTCGCCGTGGGCGCCGGCCTCGGCGACGATCTCGGCCGCGGCCTGCTCGAAGACCCGGATGAACTCCCGGCCGATGATCTTGCGCTTCTGCTCCGGGTCGGAGACTCCGGCCAGCGCGGTGAGGAAGCGCTCCTCGGCGTCGACGACCTTCAGCCGGACGCCGGTGGCGGCCACGAAGTCCTTCTCGACCTGCTCGGACTCGCCCTTGCGCATCAGCCCGTGATCGACGTAGACGCAGGTCAGCTGGGAACCGATGGCCTTCTGCACCAGGGCCGCGGCGACCGCCGAGTCCACGCCGCCGGACAGGCCGCAGATGGCGCGCTTGTCGCCGACCTGCGCCTTGATCAGGGCGACCTGCTCCTCGATCACATTGCCGGTGGTCCAGTCGGGCTTGATGCCCGCGCCCCGGTAGAGGAAGTGCTCCAGCACCTGCTGCCCGTAGGTGGAGTGCAGCACCTCGGGGTGGTACTGGACGCCGTAGAGCTTGCGCGCGTCGTCCTCGAAGGCGGCGACCGGCACGACCTCGGTGGAGGCGGTGACGGTGAAGCCCTCGGGCGCGGCGGAGCAGGCGTCGCCGTGCGACATCCACACCGACTGCTCGGCGGGGGTGCCGGCGAACAGCGTCGAGCCGGTCTCGGAGACCGTCAGCGGGGTGCGGCCGTACTCACGGGCACCGCTGTTGTCGACGGTGCCGCCGAGGGAGATGGCCATCAGCTGGAAGCCGTAGCACATGCCGAAGACCGGGACCCCGGCCTCGAACAGTGAGCGGTCGAGCGAGGGCGCCTTCTCGGCGTAGACGGACGAGGGACCACCGGAGAGGATGATCGCCTGGGGCTTCTTCGCGAGCATCTCCGCCACCGGCATGGTGGAGGGGACGATCTCGCTGTACACATGGGCCTCACGGACCCTGCGCGCGATGAGCTGGGCGTACTGCGCGCCGAAGTCGACGACGAGGACGGCTCCTTCGGAGTGCGCAGTCTCGGCCTGGTGGTCGGGGGTCGCTGATGCCACGTGGCGGCCTTCCGGCGGTGCGATGGGGGCTGTTCCCCCATGGTACCGGCCAGGTCCGGCGGCGCCTGCCGCGAGGTCGCGACGGGCGCCGGGAACCGGGGTCGGGAACGGGGTCGGGAACGGGGTCAGACCCGGCCCCGGCAGAGCTGCAGCAGCTGCATGGCGACCTCCGTGCCCTGCGGGCCCAGCGCCGCGCGGTAGCGGGCCAGGATCTCCATCTCGCGGGTGAGGGCGACCCGGGGGCCGCCGCTGCCGATCCGGGCGGCCTGGACCTCGGCGGAGACCGCCATCCGCTCCTGGACGAGGGCGAGGATGCGCTCGTCCAGCGCGTCGATCCGGGCGCGCGCGCCGGCGATGACCGCCTCGGCCTCGGGCTCGGCCACAGAGGTGGTGCCGACGGCGGCCGCGCTGCTGACGGGGGTGCTGCTCATGGTGGTCTCTCCCTGGAGGACGGGGCCCGGTCCGGGGAGACGACAAGCGCCCCGGGCCAGTGGCCCGGGGCGCTTGTGCGATGCCTGTCTCGTACGTTCAGCAGGCGGCATCGCCATGGCAGCCGGAGCCTCCGGTGCCATAGCTAAAGACGTACGCCGTGATGAACATGGGCGACATCGTACCCGCTTCACCCGTTCGCCACGGACCAGAGGGCGTGACTCCTCGTCAGTGAATTCGTTGTGCCCGATGACCGTGCCGGGTCCGCGTCCCCTCCAGGGATGCGGACCCGCTCCCTCTTCTTCCGGGGGTCGCGCACGGCAGCAGGACCACGCGTGGAGTGTGCAGGACAGTCAGCCGATGCGATGAGACGTGCCGTCAGCGGCCCGTCGTGGGACCTCGCATCGACACTGCGACCGGACAGCAGGGGACAGCGGCCCGGTAGCGACTGGACGTGAGGGGGTGGTCCGGCAGCCGGGACGCCGGTCGCCGGACCACCCCTGAGCAGCCCGGGACGGTGCCCACGGCCGCCCCGGACCGCCTGCGGCCGCTCCCCTCACCGTCCCCCCGGAGCCATCCGCACCACGGGTACCGTCCCCGGCGCGCGCGAACACCGTGCTCCCCGCGACCTCTCCTTGCAGAGCGTGACAGCCACCCGCCGCGCCCCTCGCGCCACCCCCGCCCGGACGAGCCTGAAAATCGACTATGCCGAAGTGGGTCGAACTGCTTGCGGAAACCCGTCCATATCCCCCACGATGCTGGTGAGGGGGTGGACCAGAATTAGTTCGCAGCGGGACGGACAACCGGATTCCGCACGGTCGATCCCGAGCGGCCGGAACCCTTCCGTCATCACGTTGAGTGACATGGAGTCGCCGACGCGACCGCTGTCACGCCCATGGGGCGCATGACCCGGATGCGCGCCCCACGCGCCCGTCCCGTTCGCCCCGGAGGTTCACTCCACCGGTTCGCCCTCACAGGCCACCACCCGACGTTGGCCCACAGGCCGGCAGGCCGACCCACCGGACCAACCGACGGACGGCACCCACCCCCCGGTGCCGTTTCCGCAGCACCGGCGCAGCCCTGACGCCGCGTGCATGCAGTCAGAGGGCCCCGTCTTCCCCCGCGGGGCCCTCTGCCCTTCCCTCAGCCGGCACCGGCCCGGCCGGCCGCACCGGCACCGGGAGCTGGTTGAAGGCGTAGTAGAGCGCCAGCACCCCGTGCAGCGCCAGCGCCAGCAGCGCCGAGACGAAGGACAGCCCGAGCAGGACCGGGTAGACCACCAGGCCCACCGCGAACCGCAGCCGCATGGCCCGGGCGGCGACCGTGTCCACCCTGGCGTCGAAGCAGTGGCCGGTCCGGGTGAGCCACCACCACAGCAGCGAGAAGGTGATCGAGTGGGCCACCATGAAGCCGCTGTAGATGGCCATCGCATTGGAGGCCTCGGCCGGCTTGTCCAGGTAGTTGGCGACGACGTCCGCCGCCCAGGGCAGGGCGACCACGACCATCAGCAGCAGCAGGTTGAAGAAGAGCAGCGCCCGGTCGACCTGGGAGACGAAGCCGAACACCTGGTGGTGGTTGGCCCACATGATGCCGATCACCAGGAAGGTGAGCGCGTAGGCGGCGTAGGACGAGCCGTCCTCGCTGGTGATCTGGTGCCACATGCCGGACCCCGAGGGCACCTTGATGCCCAGGACCAGCAGGGTGATGGCGACGGCGAAGACCCCGTCGCTGAACGCCTCGACCCGCCCTGACTCGTTCACCGCACCTCGTTCGCAACAACCACGGCACTCCCCCGAGATGACACCGCCCGCGGCGACGGTGGTCGTCGACGCGGGCGGGTTCTGATCGGGAATCTAGCGGCCCGGCGCGGGGGTTGGCGGAGTTTTCGGCAGAATCGGCGCCGTAGCGGATGTGACCTGCGACTCACTCGCCCGGCGGGGCCGGTGGTACCACCGGGACCGGCAGCAGCGGCAGCCGCAGCGCCGCGAAGGCGTCCGACGGAACCGCGGGGCGCTGCGGAGCCACCGGCGCGACCCGCCGGTACGCCTCGCCCTGGGCCGGCCGGGGATCGGCCTCGCCCTTGTTGGGCCACATCGACAGCGCCCGCTCGGCCTGCGCCGTGATCGTCAGCGAGGGGTTGACGCCGAGGTTGGCGGAGACGGCCGAGCCGTCCGCCACGGTGATCCCCGGGTAGCCGTAGAGCCGCTGGTAGGGGTCGATCACGCCCTGCTCGGCCGAGGCGCCGATGACGCAGCCGCCGAGGAAGTGCGCGGTGAGGGTGCGGCCGAAGAGGTCGCTCAGGGCGCTCCCGGGGAAGCCGTTGATCTCCGCAGCGACGCCCCGGGCGGAGGCCTCGGCCGCCGGTATCCACTTGGGGTTGGGGGCGCCGTGGCCCTGCCGGGAGGTCAGCCCGCCCTTGCCGGGCCCGGACTTCTTGCGCTCCACCACCACCGAGTTGTCCAGCGACTGCATCACCAGGCCGATGATCACCCGCTCCGACCAGCGCCGCTTGTTCAGCGAGCGGAGCAGCAGGTCGGGCCGGCGCAGGGCGAGGCCGAGGAAGCGCAGCACCGGCGGCGTCCGGCCGCCGCCGGTCACCTGCATGATCGACATCCAGCCCATGGCGTTGGAGCCCCGGCCGTACCGCACCGGTTCGATGTGGGTGCTGTCGTCCGGGTGCACCGAGGAGGTGATGGCGACGCCCTTGGTGAAGTCGGCCCGCCCGCCGAGCCGCCGGTCGCTGGTCATCGAGCCGACCAGCGCCTCCGAGTTGGTCCGGGTCAGCTCCCCCAGCCGGGCCGAGATCCGCGGCAGCTGGCCCTCGTCGCGCAGCTGGTGCAGCAGCCGCTGGGTGCCGTAGGTGCCGGCCGCGACCACCACCCGGCGGGCGCGGACGGTGCGCGAGCTCCGGCGCGCGGCTGCCTTGGAGCGGGCGTCGGTGGGCCTGGTGTCGACGGCGAAGCCCTCGCCGTCCTCGCGGATCCGGGTGACCGTGGTCATCGGCAGGATCTGCGCGCCGTTCCGCTCGGCGAGGTAGAGGTAGTTCTCGGTCAGGGTGTTCTTGGCGCCGTGCCGGCAGCCGGTCATGCACTCCCCGCACTCGGTGCAGGCCCGGCGGCGCGGGCCGGCCCCGCCGAAGTAGGGGTCCGCCACCTCGGTGCCGGGGGCGGCCTGCGGGCCCGCGCCGCCGGCGTCCTGTCCGTCGCCGAAGAACACGCCGACCGGCGCCAGGTGGAAGGTGTCGCCGTAGCCCAGCTTCTCGGCGGACGCCCTGAGGTACACGTCGGAGGGGGTGACCGTGGGGTTGGTGCGGACCCCGAGCATCCGCTTGGCCTGGTCGTAGAAGGGGGCCAGCTCCTCCGCCCAGTCGGTGATGGACTTCCACTGCGGGTCCTGGAAGAACGCCTCCGGCGGCACATAGAGGGTGTTGGCGTAGTTCAGCGAGCCCCCGCCGACGCCCGCCCCGCCGAGCACCATCACGTCCTTCAGCACGTGGAAGCGCTGGATGCCGTAGCAGCCGAGCGCGGGCGCCCACAGGTAGTTGCGGCTGTCCCAGGAGTTCTTCGGCAGGCTCTCCGGGGTGAACCGGCGGCCGGCCTCCACCACCGCGACCGTGTAGCCCTTCTCGGTCAGCCGCAGCGCGGCGACCGAGCCGCCGAAGCCGGAGCCGACCACGACCACGTCGTAGTCGTAGCCCGGCTCGGCCTGCGGAACCGATCCGCCGTCCACCGGTTGACTGTCCTTCGCCATCGACGCTGCTCCCCGATTCACTGGTGCCTACATACCCGACCGGCGGCGTGCGCCGCCGTACTGACGGTGGAACTCTCGGTGGAACCCACGGTTGGAACGGTGGTGCGCGCGGACTACCGGAGCCGCAGCGCCTTCATCGCGCCCAGGGCGCGGGTCAGCACCTTGGCGAAGCGCTCGTCGTCCAGGCCGAAGGCCGGGGCCACCGGGACCAGCCGCTGCACCGCGATCGTCTGCACCTCGGTGTACCTGAGGATGCCCTCGGAGCCGTGCCGTCGGCCCACCCCGGAGTCGCCCATCCCGCCCATCGGCGCCGCCGCGCTGCCGTAGGTCGCGGCATAGGCCTCGTTGACGTTGACGGTGCCGGCCTGCAGCCGGGCCGCGATCCGCCGGCCGTGCGCCTGACTGCTGCTCCAGACACTGGCGTTGAGGCCGTAGCGGGTGTCGTTGGCCCGCGCCACGGCCTCGTCCTCGGTGTCGAACCGGTAGACCGAGACCACCGGCCCGAAGGTCTCCTCGGCGCAGACCGCGCTGGCGGCGTCCACCCCGTCCAGGACGGTCGGCTCGTAGAACAGCGGGCCGACGTCGGGCCGGGGCCGGCCGCCGGCCAGTACCCGGGCGCCGTTCTGCACCGCCTCGTCGACGTGCCGGACGACGTTCTCCAACTGCCGCTCGGAGACCAGCGAGCCCATGTCCGCACCCCAGCCGAGCGAGTTGCCGAGCCGCAGCGCCCGGGTCCGGGCGGTGAACTTCTCCAGGAAGGCGTCGGCGACCTCGCGGGCGACGAACAGCCGCTCGATGGAGACGCAGAGCTGGCCGGCGGAGGCGAAGCAGGCGCGGACCGCGCCCTCGGCCGCCCGGTCCAGGTCGGCATCGGCCAGCACGATCATCGCGTTCTTGCCGCCGAGCTCCATCGAGGAGGCGACCAGCCGCGCGGCGGCGCGCTGGGCGACGTCCCGGCCGGTGCGGGTGGAGCCGGTGAACGAGACGTAGTCGGCGTGGGCGACCACCTCGGGGCCGACCACCGGACCGTCGCCGATCACGATCTGCCAGGCCTCGGCGGGCAGTCCGGCCTCGATCATCAGCTCGCGGGCGCGCAGCGGGGCGAGCGCGGTCTGCGTGTCCGGCTTGGTGACGACCGCGTTGCCGGCCGCGAAGGCCGGGATGGCGTCGTCGACGAGCAGCGCCAACGGGTAGTTCCAGGGCGTGATCTGGCCGACCACGCCCTTCGGCTGGCGCACCTCGGTGACCTGGGTCAGCACCGGGTAGACCCCGCTGCGGCGGCGCGGCCTGAGGTAGGCGGCCGAGCGGCGCCCGTAGTGGCGGGAGACCACGGCGGCGACGCTGACCTCCTCGAAGGCGTGGACGCGGGCCTTGCCGGTCTCCGCCTGGAGCAGGTCGAGCAGTTCGGCCTGCTCGGCCAGGACCAGGTCGTGGAAGCGCAGCAGCACCGCCTCGCGCTCGCGCACGGAGCGCTGCGCCA